>Ga0137407_10000487_pt1 | contig 26677 bp, 25 predicted proteins | sample CZOMad2_2_16fung_FD_108410 | JGI IMG/M metagenome (GOLD analysis project Ga0137407, IMG submission 108410) | Vadose zone soil fungal communities from Angelo Coast Range Reserve, California, USA - CZOMad2_2_16fungal (Illumina Assembly) | ecosystem: Environmental > Terrestrial > Soil > Vadose... | reverse complement strand
CAGTTTCTGATGGTGACACGCGCGACTGTGACATCATCTAAAACTGTCGATTTCAGCTTTCGCGGTCCGTTCGGGTTTGAGGCCCATACGGTCCTTTTGTCCGTCGAGAGCGACTCGCCCGACCAATATGCGTTCGAATCTGCGGGCGGTAACATTGCCCTTATGGGCATCGTTGATTTCGCTGAGATTCGCTCGAACTGCACCGAGGTCACGCTCGCCGTTCACTACGAGATCAAGAACAAACTGTTCGCCTGGCTCGACCGGCGTTTGCACTTTGTGGACAGCTTTGTGACTGCCGAACTGCGCAGCATCCGCGCGCATTTCGAAGGCATCGCGGCCAGCTATTTGGATCACGAGCGCGTCTTGCCAGTGCTCCAAACGGCTCACGCCTGAGATCGGCACCGTCTATTCTTAAGAACGCGAGGCTCAAAACCTCGCGTTCTTTCATTTCTACTTGATTCGGACTGCATGGGTCTTGTCTAAGCGGAGGATTTGCCCGGAGCGAAGGGGGATTGATGCGTTCGGGTCGGTGATTTTCGTTCCGTCAAGTTGAACGCTACCTTGGTCGATCAAACGGCGGACCTGCGTTCGCGATTTATTCATTCCGAACGCGTTCTGGAACGCATGGCCGACAAGATCTACGAAATCCGAATAATTATCGGGATGTAGGTCCGGTAACTCGGCATGTTCCAAGTCGCGTTTGCTGAAGCGCGTATTCCATTCATCGAGCGTTTTTCGAGCGCCAGCAGACGAGTGATACGTCTGCACGATTTCAAAGGCGAGTTGCTTCTTCGCCTCGAGCGGATGCAAGCCGGCCGCCGGTGCGCGCCCGAGGAGCAATTCATAATAACGCGCCATCAACTCATCGGAGATACTCATCAATTTACCGAACATGTCCGAGGCGGACTCGTTGATGGCGACAAAATTGCCAAGGCTCTTGCTCATCTTCTTCGCGCCGTCGAGCCCTTCGAGAATCGGCAAGAGAAGAACGACCTGCTGCGGCATGGCCTCTTCTCTTTGAAAATCGCGGCCGATCAGAATATTAAAAAGCTGGTCTGTCCCTCCGAGTTCCACGTCGGCCTTCACCATCACCGAATCCCATCCCTGCATGATTGGATACTGAATTTCGTGCGCGCGGATGGATTGCTGCTGATCGATTCGCGCCTTGAAGTCTTCGCGCTGCAATAATTGCTGCAACGTGACACGGCTGTTCAGACGAATGACGTCTTCGAACGACATCACCCGGAACCAATCGCCGTTGCAAACGGTCTCTGTGCGTGCGGGATCGAGAATTTTGAAGGCCTGTTCCCGATAGGTCGCCGCGTTTGCAATCACTTCCTGATGCGTCAGGTGCGGCCTGGTGACCGAGCGACCACTCGGATCTCCGATCATTCCGGTGAAATCACCGATAATGAGAATTGCCTGATGGCCGAGGTCTTGAAACTGCCTCAGTTTTCGCAAAACGATCGTGTGCCCAAGGTGAATGTCCGAGGTGGTCGGATCCACGCCGAGCTTTACCCGCAACGGCTGACCGAGTGAAAGCTTGTCGCGTAACTCCTGTTCGCTAATGATCTGCGCCGCGCTTTGTTTTAAGAACGCCAGAGCCTCTTCTGGATGCATGGTAACAGAATAACGCACCTGGCCAGTGCGCTACTTGTTTTTGTTCAACAACTCTCGCACCTGCTCGATCGTGAGCGGTGCATTTTGCCTGTTGAGCGACTTTTGGCTCTTGCCCTCGTCCAGAAAGGGACGGGTCTGTGCATACCCGCGAGCCGGACCTTTCTTATCAGATCCCTGAGCGTCGCGTGTGCCGCTCGCAGTCTGAGTTGCGTAGGCAACCCGAGAATTTCCCATTGCGTGCTGCGACGAAGTGTTGAATGCGCTCCGTCCGCTATTGAAAGTCCGAGAATTGTATTCTTGCGCCGAGAATTGTCCTGTCGCTGAATAACTCTTCTGATTCGGTTTCTTGTGGATGTAAAATGTTCCAAGACTTGCCCGTTTGTTTATCGAGGCGGTCCCGTCGGCGATAAACTTTTTGTTTTGTGCATTGTTGGCCAGAGTCATGTCCGGTTTGAGCAGGCGATCCATCAGCTTTTTTTCCTGTTCCTGAGCGCGTACGCAGGAGAGAGCAGCCAAGAGTAAAAGACAGGCGGCAATCGGTTTTCGCACACGGCGAGGCTGCCGGAGGTGTGAGGTACTTGTAAAGCAAATTTGTTAAGGACGCCGCGCTGCGGCGTCCGGTCGGTGCAGCGCGCCGACCGTACCATCGCGAGGCTTTTTATTGTATTCCACTGCCAGCTACCAAATACTGTCGTGCATGCCTGATCACGTTTACAAAAAAATTGAATTAGTTGGCTCGTCGCCGAAGGGGTTTGAGGACGCGGTAAGAAATGCGCTGGCGCGCTCTACCAAGACAATTCGCAACATGCGATGGTTCGAGGTCACTGAGACTCGGGGGAACATCGACGAGGGAAAAGTCGATGAATGGCAGGTGACGCTGAAAATCGGTTTCACCCTCGACGAATGACGTAGCGACGATGGGCTGCCAACGGCTCTTCAACCTCGCTGCTCTTCCTGGGCCGATTGGTACAACTTCGCGGCGCCATAAATCAACACCGCGGGTTTTGCTGCTACCATGAGCAGTCGAAGAAGACCGCTGAGAATTCGGCCCAGCGGCAAGCGATTCAAAATGTATCCAGCCACAAACGCCCACAACAAAGATTGCGCTGGCCTTTCGCGCACGTAATCCTCCGTCTCGCTCAGAACTGTCTCGACTTGATCTTTGACCCATTGTACTCCCCGCTCCGGGAGTTCAGCGGCTACGTCTGCAGATGATTGATTCATTTCGCTTAATGATTCGCATGGAGACCCTGTCCTGCGCGCATTTGCTACTACCGCAGAGTCAGCCAAATCGAGCTTGCGCCTGCTCCGGGTGGAAAATCAGGGAGTTGAGATGACCGATGAAATGTAGCTGCACGACGCGCTACCTTTAGACAATAGCGGGCCATTACTTCCAGTGCATGCTCGCGTAACGTAGAGCAGTTGGTCGAAAGCAAGACGTTGCTATCTCGCTCTGCCAGTCCGAGAGCGTCAATGAGCAAGCCTTCGAAATCATGCTCGATTTGGAAGGTCTTTGCTCCGGCCGAACGCGAGAAAGTTGGTGGATCAAGAATGATGACGTCAAATCTCTCACCTTTCCGTACAAGGCGCGGTAACACCGCTCTGACATCATCCGCGACGAAGCGCTGCTCGATTGTTGGAAGACTGTTAAGCGCAAAATTCTGGCGTCCCCGCGACAGGGACTTTTTAGAAAGATCGATGTTCAGCGTAGTTGCTCCGACATATGCCGCACTGACAGAAAACGAGCAGGTATAGGCAAAACAGTTCAGCAGGCGGGTAGGCCTAATATGGCGCACGTAACGGCGATTTTCTCTTTGGTCCAGAAACAGGCCCGGCGAATAACCGGTCCCAAAATCAATCCCGAACTTCAGATGACGCTCCGTAGCGATGGTCTGCAGACTTTTACCTGGGTCACCATATATTAGACGTGGCGGTTCTCGATCTTCGTTTTTACGCGGGACGAACCGTGCAAAAATTCGTCCAACCTGGAAACCGACAGAGGTTGCCCAGGATTGCAGTTCAGCAACGAGCTGCTCACGCGTGAGCACTCGTTTAAACGAAATGAGGATGTCCTGGCCGAAACGCTCCACCCAGCCACCCTCGAGCGTACAGAGCCGGTGTGCATCAGTTGCTTCCGCCTGAAAATCGCGAAGCAGGGTCGGATCAATCCAGCCGAAATTCATTTTCTATTGTCGCTCCGCTGCATACTTCGAATCGGCGTGGCGCAACGGATCGGTTGCCGGCTGGGCCCGCGTCGCTACACTGCCGCCTCGTAGACGATCGTCACATGCTTTCCGCTGTGGCGGGCTTACCTATGCAACAAATTACCGTCCGTGTTCCGGCGAGCACTTCCAATCTCGGCCCCGGCTTCGATTGTCTGGGTGTCGCACTGCGCATCTACAACACTGTCACCATGAGGCGGAGGCCACCGCGTGAGCATGTTCATCCGCGAATTGTTTCTGAGGCCGCAGATCTATTTTTCAAGCAAACGCATCGCCGCGCATTTTCATTTTCCTGTTCAACGGCAGAACAAATTCCGCGATCCCGAGGCTTGGGCAGTAGCGCAACCATTCGCCTCGCCATCCTGGTTGCCCTGAACCGGCTGAGCGGCAGTCCGCTCGACCGATTAACAATCTTTCGATTATGTGCCGAACTGGAAGGACATCCTGATAACGCTGCGCCGGCAACGTTTGGTGGCTTCACTGTGGTTCATGGTAGGGATGCCGGGCTGCGGCGTCAGGTCGGCGCAGCGCGCCGACCCTATCGTCGGGACGATTATGCGGCCGTTCAGCGCTTCACGGTCTCGCCACGGCTATATTTCGTTCTTTTCATTCCTGATCTTGAGGTTCAAACCTCGAGGGCGCGAAATGTTCTGCCTTTAAGAATTTCACATGCTGCGGCGGTCGAAAATTGTGGCAAGGCATGCGCCCTTACAGCGGCTTTCGTATCACAGGATTACCAAAAACTGCACAACGCTTTTGCCGACCATCTGCACCAGCCCTTTCGCGCAAAACTAATTCCTTTTCTTCTGCGCACCGTTGCGGCCGCCGAAAAGGCCGGCGCGCTCGGGGCGTTTCTCAGCGGAAGCGGATCGACGATTGCGGCCGTTACGCTTCATTCGTCCAAAAGAATTGCGGCGGCTATGGCACGCGCGGCGAAAACTCGGGGGCACGCCATCATCACGCACGCTGATAACCTCGGCGCCAAGATTCTTGCCAGTCACTAATCACTTTTCACCAATCACTATTCTTCATGGGCCGCCGGCTTGAACAGTTGGAAGAGTTTGGGATCGACGTTGTCCTCGAGCGTCGTCACGGCATTCGAGCTTCGATACTGCGCGGGATTCTCCATGCTCTTTCATTCGTTTACGACCGCCTGGTGCAGGTCCGGCTTTATCTTTATCGCAAGAGGGTCTTCCGCGAACGCACTCTTGGCTGTCTGGTGATTAGCATTGGTAATCTGACGGTGGGCGGCACGGGTAAGACGCCGATTGTTGAGAAATTTGCCCGGGCGTTGCAGTCGGGCGGACGGCGCGTTGCCATCCTGAGCCGCGGTTACAAGAGCGTACCGCGCAGGCGAACCTGGCTGAGCCGGCTTCGGGGAGACTCCGATCTTCCACGCGTCGTCTCCGATGGCAAATCATTGCTGCTCGACTCCGTGACCGCCGGCGACGAGCCCTACATGCTGGCGAACAATTTGAAGGACGTAATCGTGCTGGTGGACAAAGACCGTGTCAAAAGCGGCCGGTTCGCGATCGATAAATGGCAGGTCGACACGTTGTTGCTCGATGACGGATTCCAATATCTGCATCTGAAACATCGCTTGGACATGGTGCTCGTCGATCGACAAGCTCCTTTCGGAAACGAATTCCTCCTTCCTCGCGGTACCTTGAGGGAAACGCCGCGTAATCTTCGCCGCGCCAGCTACATCTTTATCACAAAGAACACCGGCGAACCTAATCTCGCTCTAATGAAACGCATCCGGCGTTACAATCGCACCGCCGAAGTCATCGAATGCGCGCATAAGCCGCTCCATCTCCAGAATGTATTTACGGGCGAACAATTGCCGCTCGAAGCTTTGCGGGATGCATTCATCGGCTCGCTCTGCGCGATCGCGGCGCCGCAGAGCTTCGAGGACGCATTACGGAAGCTCGGGGCGCATGTCGATCTCCACAAGAGCTACATCGATCACCACTATTACACCGAGGCGGAATTGATCAGCTTTATCAAGCGTTGTATCCGCCGCGATCTGGCGATGATCGTGACCACAGAGAAAGATTCGGTGAGGATGCCGCGTTTGCCTGAAGCGGAATTGAAGGTGCCGATCTATTTTTTACGGGTGGAGATTGAAATCCTCAGTGGCCACGAAAGTTGGGAGCATTGCGTGGCGCGCATCTGCAAACCCAAAGCCATGCTGTCTCCGGAGCGCTTTTTCGCCTGACGGTTTCTTAAATTCGATGTTGGACGTTCGTCGTTGGGCGTTGAACGTTTGCTTTAAGTATGCCCAACAGAGCCGAGCTAATTGTCGAGGACCGCAAGATTCAGGTATCAAACCTTGACAAGGTTCTTTACCCGAAAGCCGGTTTCACCAAGGGGCATGTGATTGATTACTACATTCGCGTGGCCCCTGTGCTGTTGCCGCATCTCAAAGATCGGCCGCTTACCATGAAACGCTACCCCAATGGTGTGGAAGGCGAATTTTTTTACGAAAAGAACTGTCCGTCACATCGCCCGAAATGGGTGCAGACGGCAAAAGTGTGGAGCGAAGGCAATCAGCGAATCATGCACTATTGCCTCGCGAATGATCTGCCTACACTCGTGTGGGCCGGAAACCTGGCCGACTTGGAGCTGCACACATCGCTTTCGCGCAAAAATAACATCGAGCGTCCCACGGTGATGGTATTCGATCTCGATCCCGGCGCGCCGGCCGACATCGTGCAATGCTGCCAGGTCGGGCTTTGGCTTCGCGATTTGTTAGCCAAAATGAAACTGAAATCGTTCGCGAAAACGAGCGGCTCAAAGGGCCTGCAGGTTTACGTTCCACTCAACACCGCAGTTACTTACGATCAAACCAAAGATTTATCGCGCGCGCTTGCTCAACATCTCGAACACGAACACGCCGATAGCGTGACTTCGAACATGTCCAAGGCGGTGCGCAAAGGAAAAGTGTTCGTCGATTGGAGCCAAAACGACGAGCACAAAACCACCGTCTGCGTCTATTCTCTTCGCGCGAGGGAAGAACCGACAGTTTCCACACCGGTGACTTGGAACGAAGTCGAAAACTGCCTCAAGAAGAAAAAGTCCGAGCTGTTGAAGTTCCGCTCAAACCAGGTCCTCGCCCGCGTCGAAAAACTCGGCGATCTCTTTGAGCCTGTCGAAAAACTCAAACAAAAGCTATCAAAGAAATAGGAACTCTAATTTAACAAGAGATTATCGAGCATGAATAATCATGTGTGGTTTGACACCATCGGGTGGGTAGGAGCAGTAGCTCTCCTAATCGCTTACGCATTAATTTCGTTCAAGAGATTGGAAGGAGACTCGACCACGTTTCAGTTCCTCAATATCGGCGGCAGCGTTCTGTTGGCCGCAAACACGATCTTTTACGGCTCGTATCCGTCCACATTTGTAAATCTCATCTGGGCAGGGATAGCTGTTTTTTCCATTGCCACGAGAAAGCGAGTCGCTTCTCGTTAGGTAAACTGACGATAACCTCGGAATCAGTGATGTGCGCAAAGTAAATCTAAAAGACATCCCGGAGCAGGAGCGAAAATCGCCAAAAGGGAAATTTGGCCGGAGGATGAAGAACATTTCGGTCGCGCTTGGGCGCGAGCCGGAGTCGCTCGATCTGTCGAAGCGGCATCCATTTGACCTGACGCTCGTGCGGATCCCCAAGGGCAAAACACTTTGCCCGTATCACGCGCACGCGGCGGAGTCGGAACTTTACCTCGTCGTCTCCGGGCGCGGCAGCGTGCGAGACAAGGATGGATTCACTGAAGTCGGTCCGGGCGACGCGTTTTTGTTTCAGCCCGGCGAAGCGCACCAACTGAGCAACGCCGGTGATCAAGATTTTGTTTACTATGTCATTGCCGATAATCCGCGCAGCGGCGGTACCACCGGTGATTCCTGTTACTATCCCGACAGCGGCAAATGGGCTGTGACGACAGATGCTCGCGATGAGGTCGTCGTGAAAGGAACTGAAGCCGATTATTTCGATGGCGAAGAATGAGATCCGAATTGTAGGGCGTCTGTGCCAGACGCCGATGCGTGCGTCGGCGGTCATAGACCGCCGCTACAGTTTTCCCATATGCGCAAGGTAAATATCAACGACATCAAAGAAGAGGCATGGCAATCGCCTGGCGGAAAGTACGCTGCGTCCTTCAAAGGAATTTCCGAAGCGTTGGGGCGCGAGCCTGCCTCGCTCGATTTGTCCAAGCGTCACGCATTTGATCTTGAATGGAATCGCGTGCCTCCCGGGAAACCAAATTTTCCTTACCACGCGCACTCGGCGCAATGGGAATTGTACCTGGTTATTTCCGGGAAAGGCACTGTCCGGCACAAAGACGGCAGAACTGACGTTGAGGCTGGCGACGCGTTCATCTTCGCGCCCGACGAACCGCATCAACTGATTAATTCCAGTGAGGAAGATTTCGTCTTCTACGTCATCGCAGATAACCCCATCGGGGAATCCGCCTACTATCCCGACAGTGGGAAATGGAAGGTCAACAAATCATCAGCCGCGGATCGCGTGGTTGTGAAGGGGCAGGAAACGGACTATTTCGATGGTGAAGAGTGAATTGGCTGTCATGTCGAACGAAGTCGAGACATCTCTCGATGCGCTCTGACATAATTACGACTGATGGATTCCAACAAACTACTTCAGGATTTTCCGTACAAGACTTGCCTGAACATTCTGCATGGGCCGCTTGAGCTGATTGATGTGCAGAAACTGGCGGATGCCTGCAAAGACAAATGGTATAACCAGACGCTTTGCAAGGTGAACGACTCTGTCATCAGGATGGCGGTGGTGCAGGGCGAATATCATTGGCATGAACACAATGACATTGATGAATTCTTTTTCGTTCTGGATGGACACTTTCTGATCGATCTCGAAGATCGTGTCATTGATCTTGCGCCAAGGCAGGGTTTCGTGGTGCCCAGAGGTGTGCGCCATCGCACACGCGCGCCTGAGCGGACGGTGATCTTAATGGTCGAACGCGCCGACATCGTTCCGACTGGCGACTGAAGCCTAAGAGCGTGCGAATAATTTCGGGCGGACAAACCGGCGTAGATCGCGCCGCGCTCGATGTCGCGCTCAAATACGAAATCGAGTGCGGTGGATGGTGTCCTGCTGGACGGCTTGATGAATTCGGGAGGATTCCGAATCACTATCCAGTTCAGCAGCTGGCAGCCGGCGGTTTCACCGAGAGGACCCTGCAGAACGTGAAAGATTCTGATGGAACTGTCATCATTTATCCCGGCAGGTTAAGCGGCGGCACTGAGCAAACAGTTCGCTTCTGTAGTGAGCTGCGACGGACACACCTACTCGTCGACGCATCAAAACTTTCCGCCGAAGATGCGGCGAGCTTGATTGCGGATTTCGTCCGTAAGAACAAGATCGACGTTCTCAACGTGGCTGGCCCGCGGCAAAGTGAATGGCCGGAAGGCTACGACTACGCATTTCGCGCGCTGGACGCCATTCTCAAATTGTAGCGGCGTTTGTGCCAAATGCCGGACTGGAGACAGCCGCTCGCTGCGGCGACCGCCTCTACAGCCTTATTCGTAGCGCAACGCTTTGACCGGATCGAGGCGTGCGGCGAAATAGGCGGGAATCAATGCGGCAAATGAGCAGATGAAAAACGCACTGATGCAGATAATCGCAACGTCTCGCGGGATTACCTCCGCCGGAATCGAGGAGAATTGGTAGACTTCGCGCGGGAAGATCTCGATGTGCAACGTGGATGCTAGCCATTGGCTGAATTCATTTCGGTAGCGGATTAGCGTCATCCCAAGCCCGAGACCGGTAAGTGTCCCGAAAAGGCCGACGATAGTTCCCTGGCCAAGGAACACCCAGATGATTTGCGCGATGTTTGCGCCGAGCGCTTTCATAATCCCAATGTCGCGCCGTTTTTGAACGGTCACCGTGATCAGCGTGCTCATGATTCCAAAAGCCGCGACGACCACGATAAAGAACAAGAGGAAAAACATTACGCTTCGCTCGAGCCGCACCGCTTCGAAATACTGGTGGTTCATGTCAATCCAGGTCTGCGCGTATTGTGGCGGCTCGAGAAACTGCTGGATCGCCTGTTTTACCCGCTCGGCGCCGTATGGATTATCGGTCTTGACTGTGACGCCATGTAACGCGTCGCTAAGGCCGTATAATTCCTGTCCGACATAGATTGGTACGAGAAGAAACTCGGAATCGTGCAGGTAGTGGCCGGTCTCGAAAATACCGGTAACGGTCAGTTCCTTCGGGAGGATCACATCTCGCAATTCGTCGACCGCTTTTTTTTCTTCTTCACCCTTGGCGTTCTCCAGTTTCTTAATGCTGTCGAGAATCTGACCAAGATTCCCCGGTGAATAGACCGTGACTTTGTCGCCTATGCTGACCTGCAGTTTTCGCGCGAGCTCAATCCCGAGCACGGTCGAATCGCCGTCCAAGTCGAGCTTGCCGTATTTGATGAATTTTCGGAGTGGAATCACTTTCTCTTCCTGAGCGGGATCGATGCCGCGTATCAGCGGCGCGAGCCGCCGGTTTTGAAACTCCACGATCACCGGCCCCTGAATGTAAGGTGCAGTCGCGACGACCCCCGGCGTATGGTCGATCTTTGTTTTGAGCGCTCGCCAATCCCGCAAAATATCTTCGGAGCTCACGAGAATATGCGCATCGAAATCGATCACTTTTTGGCGCAGCTCGCGGTCGAACCCGGTCATCACTGAAATCACCAGGATTAACACCGTGACGCCGAGCATCACGCCCAGGACAGAAATTAATGTGATGATCGACAGAAATGTCCGCTTCGGTTTTAAATACCGTAGCGCCAGGAAAACACTAAACGGAAGGTTCAATTCAGCGTTAGCGTGGCGGCAAACTCACTCTGATTCAACCTTCCAGCGCGTTTGGTAGGGCGAGCAGCTCTCTGCGCGCTGCTCGATTGGCATCTGCCCGACGGCGCGCACGGAGTGGCGCGCGGTGCTCTATTTCACCGCGTGTGCCTTTAATTCTTCCAGCGTGACGAACTCGAGCGCCGAGGCGTGGGTTGCTTCAAGGTCAACAGGAGCGCCGCGATTGTGGTCCAACGCGTCTTTCCAGCGCGTGACGCATACGCACCATTTATCGCCCGGTTTCAATCCGGGGAAGCCGAATTCCGGATGCGGCGTAACCAGATCATTGCCGTCGAGAACGGAAAAATCCAGGAACTCCCGTGTGACTTCAACGCAGACGGTGTGCTGGCCGACGTCTTCCGGACCTGTTCGACAAAAACCGTCGCGGTAGAATCCGGTCAATGGGTCGCGACAACAACATTTCAGTTCTGTTCCCAAAACATTGGTCGGCATAAGACAACACAAAAGGTTAAACCCATCTCTTAATTTACGCTCTCATGTTGAGCGGAGCGAAACATCTCGAATTTTATTTGCAGGCAATGGTTCAGAAAAGATCCGAGATTCTTCGCGTCGCTGAGAATGACACGAGAAGATTGCTTATACTATTTCAAATTTTACGTAGGAGCCCGAGACAATGCCAATTCGATCCAAGTACGTTCACACAAATCTAATCGCCAGAGACTGGAAAAGATTGGTTCGATTCTATTTTGAGGTATTCGGATGCGAGCCAGAGGGTCCCGAACGCGATATGTCCGGCGCGTGGCTCGATGAGCTAACATCGCTTCGAGACGCGCATCTTACCGGCGTTCATCTGCATCTGCCCGGCTATGGCGATGATGGCCCGACGCTTGAGATTTTCAGCTACGATCAGTTGATAGAGAGCGAGCTCCCGGAAGCGAACAGATGCGGGTTCGGTCACGTTGCCTTTGCAGTCGACGACGTGGATGAAGCCTTGGAGGCGGTGATTGCGGCTGGCGGTGGCGCAGTGGGAAATATCGAAACGACCAAAGTGGAGGAGGTGGGTACGCTTCGCGTTGTGTATTCCCGAGATCCAGAAGGCAATATCGTTGAACTCCAGAAGTGGAGTTAGTCTGGTGCACCCCACACATTCAGTCGCTGCGTTGTGACCAAACGAATCGTTATTGCTTACTGGCTTATGCCTGCGGACCCGGCTCGAAAGTTTTTTCAGGGGCTGATTGAGGAGCTGGCGCGGCAGTTTGATGCTCCTGTTTTCGAGCCACATGTTACGGTTCACGTCGGAGAGGATCACGCTGACGGGGCCGAGAAAGCGCTCTCACGAGGCTCGCGTGAGTGCCAACGAATCAATCTCAAACTGCTTGGCATCGATCAATCCGACGAGTTTATCAAGACGCTCTTTGTACAATTCGCGCCGGATAAAAAATTGCAGCGTCTGAACGCTATTATTCGCGCCGCTTCGCAAGATCCAGTCCGCTATCAATTGGATCCGCACTTGAGTTTGCTCTATAAAAATATTCCGGCCGCGGCTCGCCGTGCGCCAGCAGATTCGATCAAGGTGCCTTTTTCGGAAGTTACATTCGACGCACTCAAGGCTGTCCGCTGCGTTTCACCGACACAAGGCCGCGCCGATGTACAAGCATGGCAGGTGATGGCAACCAGGGAACTGTCCCGGTAGCGCATTGGGTCTCGTTGGCGTCCGCCGCGGCGGACGCCCTACAGTTCGACGATGCGATACGGTTTGCCGATTTTGCGAAGCGCAGGCGCAGAGACATTATAAACAGGGATTCCGGTGGACGTTTTGCCATCGAGAAGGCCGTTGTGAGCGTGACCGTGGAAAACAGCGGTCACTTTGAATCGATTGATCGGCTCTTCCAATCGGCTGGACCCGAGAAACGCGTAAATCTCCGGATCTTCCCCCTGTAGTGTGTCGCGGATGGGCGAGTAATGCAGCACCACGATCCGCTTTTCGGTTTGTAGTTTGGCCAACGCCTGCTCCAGACGAACAGCGTGACTAATGGACTCTTGAACAAATTGTTTGATGAGCGGTTCGCCCCAGGCATTTAGCATTCGCCGTCCAAAACCGCCGCCGAATCCACATATCCCAGCGAAACCAACGCCTGCGATTTCGATAGCTTCACCGTTAAGCACATTCACACCTGCCTCGTCGAGAACTTTAGAAACAAGTTCCGGCTGACTCGATTCGAAGTCGTGGTTGCCCAGAACTGCGAGCGTTGGAATTCTTACTGCAGCGCGAATATCCGCGACGAGTTCCTCGGCTTCCTCGGGAAGTCCATAATCTGTGAGATCTCCGCAGAGCAGCAGGATATCCGCGCTGTCTGAAATCTCAGCAAACGCTTCATGCAATGTGCCGCGCGAATGCTTCGCGTAATGGAGATCCGCGGTCGCCGCGATCCGTAACGGTCGGTCAGCCATTTGTCTCAGATACGAAATCGCAACCCTGAATGGACGTTTCCCGATGCCCGCGCTGGGACTATGCACGCATGGGCTGGTTCGACTGCGTTATGTGAGTGATGACTTTAAAGAGGACCGGAGCCACCAAAACGAAGAGCAGCCTTAATGATTTTCATCTTGGATCAGTGGTCGCACTGCAGGATCGGGATGTTCCCTTCCTAATTGGCGGCGCCTATGTGGTCGAAGCGTATGCGGGTGTCTCGCGACGAACCAAAGACTTCGATCTATTCGTGCGACCACGTCACGTGGCCGCAGCTCTCGAAGCGCTTGCCCACGCCGGGTACCAGACAGAAACGACATTTCCGCATTGGCTCGCCAAGGCGAAATTCGGAAGGGACTACGTTGACCTGATTTTCCGCGCTGGCAACGGCTTGTGCGAAGTGGATGACTCATGGTTCGAACGGGCGCACAATGACGAGCTGCTCGGATTAGACGTTAAGCTTTGCGCACCCGAGGAAACGATCTGGATGAAAGCGTTCATCATGGAACGCGAACGGTTCGATGGTGCTGATATCGCACATATTCTCGTGACCTGCGCGGAGAAACTCGATTGGCAACATTTGGTTCGGCGCTTTGGCCCTGATTGGCGTGTGCTGCTCAGTCACCTGGTCTTGTTCGGGTACATTTACCCAAGTGAGCAGGCACGGATTCCCACGGCCATCATGGGCGACTTGATCGGCCAGTTGCAAAGAGATGCAGCACCTTCTCGGGGAGACAAGCGGCTCTGCCGTGGAACTCTGCTCTCACGCAAGCAATATTTGGTGGACGTGCAAAAATGGGGATTTCATGACGCCCGCCTGGACCAGCGTGTGCACATGAATTCCAAAGATATTGTGAAATGGACGAAGGCGATTCCGAAAGAGGAGAAGGTGCCGGGCAAGCCCACGTGAAAAGAAGAGTTACAAAGATTATAAAGTTACAAAGTTATAAACGGCGTCGCCGGCAATGTAACAATATGACTTTTTTAACGAATTAACGTGGCAAAGCCATCGGCGTCGGGCTCAGGTCGGCTGGAAGCGGAGAAACCGCTGGCGAGGGAGTTGCAAATGCAATGACGAGCTTTGTTTTTGCTTCATCAAGGAGCTTTTCTTCCTCTGGGTAAATCTTTTCGTCATCAGCGGCTGCAATGTAATCCCTCGCTGATTCGACCTGGCCTGCCTCGGCCAGCAGTAACGCGACGTAAACGGCTGCATGCGGATCATGTAACTGATCAGGCGGTAAATTCTGGATGATCGGAAGAGCATCCGCGCTTCTCCCGAGGCGCGAGAGTGAAAACGCGTAAGTTACAGCGCAATTCACCTCGTTTGGAGTGCGGTCGTACGCCTCCTTTGCGAGTTGATGCGATCGCTCCGTGTTTTCCCCAAGGTTGAGGCCCAGGCGAGCGAGGTCCGCAGTGATCGGTGCTTCGTTCGGAGAAGTCTCGTGAAGACGTCGCAGAATGTCGTAGAGCTTCGCTGTTTCATCTTTCCCGCGATAGAGCCGGCGAAGCTCCTCGAGCGCTTCTCGCCGCATTGGGGGATTTTCTGCGACACGCTGCCAAAGCTCTTCGGATTCGTTTTCAAATTCCCATTTCGAGGCAAGACGCGCCAGCGCCAGTTCACGTTCTGGCTGCCCACTTGCTAATTGTTCCGCAGAATGCCAGAGAGTTTCGAACTCAGTATTAGGAGTCCCGCTGCGGGATCGCGATTGGCGCGTGGCAATAGCCTGATATGCGAGACGAAGATAGTCGGAGTCGCCCCAAATCCCAGTGCTTGTCCAACGCTTTAGACGCGACCAGTTTTTCGTGCTCGCATACGCGTCAGCCACTGCGACGGACGTCTGCGTCGAACCCAGCTGCGATTGCGGCAACTTATCGATCCACTTGACGACATCTCCTGCGAGTCCGTTTTGGTTCATCCAATCGATAAGCGATGCGAGATTCGACGGATCGCGCGCAGCAAATGGTTTCACTCTGTCCAGTACCAGGCGAAATTTTTTCTGGTCGAGTTTCCGATAAAAATTCAGGCAGAGGAGATAATCGCCGAATGTGATCTCCGGCGACATTTGGAGTTGTTGCGCAAAATTATCCGCTGCGGTGCGGTCATTTCTTGCCACAGCATCATTAAGCAACGCTCGCAGCGCGCCCGCTCGATAAGGAGTCACCTGACTAAGTCGCTGGAGAGTATCGCGCGCCTTTGTGCTTTTTTCTGGATCGCCAGAGTGAATTTGAAGAGCCGCGAGATTAAACTGATAAAGATCATTTTTGGGCTCCTTGCTTACCGCTGCCGCGAACTGTTCCTCCTGCTCGGCGAAATTCCCCTGCGCACGAGCCAGCCAGCCTGCAACGACGTGAAAAGCTGCCCTGTCCCGGTCACTTGAGGGAACTCGATCGAGCGCTCCTCGCGCCACGTCGAGCTTTCCAAAGCGCAACGCAGCCGAAGCCAGATTGAGCTGGCTCTCCACATCGTTTGGGAGCTGTCGCGCTATTTGCTCGCGCCACGACACGGCTTCTTCCAGATTTTGTCTCTCCGCTGCGTCTGCTAAAATGTGAAGGGCCGGCAGAAAACCGGGATGTTGTCTCAGGAGTTCTTGCGACGCTTGCGCCGCCTCGCCGAGTTCACCCTCCTCTAGCAATGCAGTGGCTCGGTGCAGCAAACGCCTTTCACGCCAGTCCTCATATAAATTTGAGCTGTAACTAAAGAAAAGAACACCGAGCAAAAGAGCGATCGCCGCGACAGCAACCATGACAGCGAGGCGAGCCGGCCGGAGCGGCCGTTGAAAGAAAGAGTTCAGCCCAAAAAACAACTGGCGAGCTCTTCCATACCCGCCGTGTTTGATTCGTCCCGCCATTTCCTGTCCTCTTTCGACGCGCATTGTTCGCTCATCGCTTCCACGCACGCTGGTGCCTACGCTAAGGATGAACGGCTATCTCGGGTTCTTGAATCGCGAGAGTTTCTTCTGGTGGTTGGAGAACCTTTTGTCTCAAATGTCGACTCCAAACGTAACGTGTGAGGAGGACCTTGATCGTCGCGGTGAGCGGCACGGCAAGAAGTGGACCGATTACCCCGCCAATGATCAGACCCCAGGCAAATATCGACACAATCACCGTCATCGGATGCAATCCGACATAATTTCCGACAATTCGCGGAGCGTAAAATATGCCTTCGAGATTTTGTATGACGATGAAAATCACTGTTACCCAGATCGGGTGCGCCCAATCGCCCCATTGAAAAGCCGCGATCACAACGGCTGGCACCCAGCAGATGATTATGCCGATGTAGGGGACCATGGTTAGGATCACAACCAGTGCCCCAATCACAGGTGCAAAATTGAGACCGAGAAGCGTCAGCGCTGTTCCTATGAGTAAGCCGTCCACAAGACAAACCAGTAGCTGGCCTCGAAAGTACGCCGTGACGTAACGATTGATTTCCGATAGCACATCCGCGACTTCATCTCGCAAGGGCGATTCGCGCAACGGCAGGTATTCTTTCCATCGCTGTTGGATGCGCGGCTTTTCGTTCAGCAAAAAAAACAGATAGATCGGCACCAGGATGAGACTGAGCAGAAAACCTGTGACACCCAGGAATCCACCGATGCTTTTCTTCAAAATATCCCAGAGCTTTTCCAGCAATGTTGGAAGCGCTTGCTCCAGTTTCGGCATCTGTTTTTCCACATAAGTTTGGATGCGCTGGCGTTCAGCAGTCGTCAGCTTCGGAGGACTTGGTGCAATAACTTCACTCGTGGACGCAGTGGCTTGCGGCGACGCGATCGGAGTCGCAGTTGATTGCGCGCCAGGAGAAGGAGACCCAGCGGGGCCAATCAGCCAGTTCGTAAGACTTGTCGATGCAGATTTTCTATGCCCTCCGCCAAATAATCCGAATGTGTGGTCGAATCGATAGATGAGATCGACTGTGTAGTCTCGCACTCGTTCAGTGTACGCGGGAACCTGCCTGGCAAAATTCGCGCTTTGAATTGAGATGGTGGGGATGAGCCACGCAGCCAATCCTCCCAGCGAAAAAAAGGCAATCGCGAAAACAAGTGCGACCGCTTTCGTGCGAGTGAGCGTCCCACGGGACATTTTCGTGACCAGGGGGTCGAGGAGATAAGTGAGAATTACGGCGATCGCTACCGGAATCAGGATTGGCTGAAGAAAGCTAACGATGTTGGCCGCGGTCCAGATCACTGCGCCGACGACGACCACGAGCAGAACTACGAAACAAGCCGTAAGCGCCGCCCACATGGTCTTGCGCTGCCACGGCGTGGGGTATTCCTTCATGTCATGTTTTGAACGTGGTCCAGACTTGGATGCCTGCCACGCCGCAGCCGAGCGAGGGCGGGTTGAGGGTTCGGCGCTTGGTATTGCTCGCGCTCACTACGTCGGATTGCTTTTCGGCAAGTCTTTGCTGATTCGCTTTTTCGTTCCTTCGACCTTCTCTGCAAGGTTCTTGTTTTTCGGGTCGAGTGTCAGCGCTTTCTGCCATGCTTCCAGTGCCTCTGGCATGCGATTTAACTTCAAATAAGTGTCGCCGATGTGCTCAAAAACAACTGGATCGTCGTGCTCTGCCGTTTTTGCAGCGCGAAGCAGATCGGTCAACGCCTGATCAAAATTGCCCTTTCGAAATTCTACCCAACCGAGGCTGTCCAGATAGGAGGCGTTGTTTGGTTCGCTTTCCAAGGCGCGCCTGATCATGCCCTCAGCTTCATCAAGATGCATGTTGTGATCCGCCCACATGTAACCCAGGTAGTTGGATGCCTCTGCTGAATTCGCCGGATCGAGCGAAATCGACTTGCGAAGCAACTCAGCCGCTTTCTCGTACAGACCAGCTTGCTCGGCTGCGGCTCCATAATTAAAGTAGAACTTGGCATTTATCACATCATCGTCTTCGCTCAGCTGCGCTTCGTGCAGCGTCTCTTCGAAAGTCGCCACGGCTTGCTGGTTCCGTTTCGCCTCCCGCTGAGCGATCGCCAAATAGTAGACAATCTCAGGCACGCCGGGGAATCGGCGCCGAGCTTCAGTCAGCAATTGCGCCGCTCGACCTGCATCTTTTAGCGGTCCGACAAGCAACTCCGCCAAATGCAAATAGGTGCCAAGGTGGTTTGGGTTGATCAACAAACTTTGCTCATAATTTGCGGCTACCTTCGCAAAGTTAGCTTTGGCTTCGTCAATGTGATTTGTGCGCTGCAGCGATCGCGCTTCTTCATCGAGCACTTGTGCCAGTAAATCATAGGGTTGGTATTTATCGGGGTGCTCCTTGATGATTTGCTCGAGCATTTCGACAGCTTTGCCGCGCTGATTCGTTAGAATAAAACCGGTCGCCAGTTTCTCCCGCGCATTTGCGTCGTCAGGTTGCAGTTCGAGGACGCGCAGATAAAGCGGGATCGCTTCCTTCAATTGCTGCGATGCCGCGTAATAGTCTGCTACGTCCTTGAGAATCCCGGGGTCATCTCCCGCCTGTTCGGCTGCTTTTTTGAACATCTCGTTGACCCTTTTCAAGTCGTCCGGTTTCGGCTGCGAGTCAGACTTGAAAAGAATAGCGACGTAAAGCTTCCCGAGATGCATCCAGAAATTGGGATCGCTACTGCGAACTTTTGTGGCGCGATCCAGAGCTTCTAGGGCCTTCTTCTCCTGGCCGGCTGCGACTTCGATTTCGACCAGGCGCTGGTACCCTTCCACATCTGCCGGGTTCAGCGCTATGGCTCGGTTGGCATAATCGATCGCCTGGTCTGTTTTCTTCAGATATCTCGCATAGATAAAAGCCAGTTGCTGATAAGCGTCGGCAGTATTCGGGTTTGCTTTGATTGCGTCTTTGAGCACGTCAATTGCCTGTGGAAAATCGTCCTGCTGTATCAGTAAGCCAGCCACACGCGCGGCGAGTTGCGATTGGCCTGGATCGACGTTGAGCACTCTGCGATACGCGTCCAGGGCGCGATCCATCTCGCCGTTTTCTTCGAACGCCATCCCTTCAACAAAATGCGTGAGCGCGCCAGCCCTGCGTTCGCCTCCGGCACGCAGCGCCAGGTCTGGTGCGGGTTTTGCGCTGACCGAATCATCCTGCCGCACACTTTGTTTTGTCTGGTGCGAACGCGGCGTTTTTGCCGGAGGCTTCGTTGTCGGATCGGGAAATGCAATCCGCACACCGACAAAAATAAGCGCGAAAATTATTCCCCAGCACACGGAAACTCCACACTTTGTGCGCTTCCTCATCTCCGAGATTCTAACTTTTGGCACCCCTGTCCGCAAACCAGGCTTCGCCAATGCTACGGCTGGCAAGCCAGTCTCGGATCTGTGGTGGCGGCACTGTCGGCGCTTGGTTTGGAGGTCCGCCTTTAGGCGGTTTTCGTGGGGAGCCGCACAAACTCGAAACTCCGAACGTTACGCCTTGTAACGCAAACGCTTCTTATGCCGATGCGCCTTCATGCGTTTTCGGCGCTTGTGCTTGGCAATTTTTGATTTCCGTCTTTTCTTTAAAGAGCCCATTCAGATTTTCAGATTCGGAACTCGCGATTCAACCATCTAATCCACAGCATTGCAACTCGGTTTCCTTCGTTCGTAGAAACGACCGCGTTGCATCACTCGGCCACCTCTTGTGGCTTATGTGCAACCATGATCATGCTCTTCCAGATGAAAGGAACCCTACCCGCTTAATTACTTTTTCAGTATTGCATCGCGTTTTGCCTTGAATTCGCTGCCGGGTTTCCATTCCGGGAACTTGTCGCCGTTAGCGACTTGGTAGCCGACTTCGAACAGCAGTTGAACGTCTTGCACGGCGCCGGATAGGTCCCAATCGGGACGAACTTCGTCGGTGACTTGGTGGTAATCTGTCGAGTCATATTCGTCGGACTTTAGTGGCGCGCTTTCGGGACGGGAGGCAAGATGTTCGCCTTTTCCGACGTAAAGCGAGGGCAGGCCCGCTTTCGAGAATTCGAAATTGTCAGCGCGATAAATCTTGCCTTTGTCAGGGCGGCTGTCCGGAATCGCGCTGCGGCCCTGTCGTTTGGCCGCGGCAGCCAGAAGATCGTCGAGCGTGGAAAAACCAAGACTCAGATCCTCAATATCGCGCGCTTTGCCCCAGACGTTCATGCTGTCGAGGTTGATGTCGGCGAGCGTTTTCTCCAGTGGATACAGCGGGTGTTCCGCATAATACTTCGCGCCGAGCAATCCCGCTTCTTCGGCCGTCGTGGCCATGAACAACACTGAGCGTTTCGGCGGTGGATTTAGTTTTTTGAACGCAGCCGCGAGCTGGATAACGGACGCCACACCCGACGCATTGTCGATCGCGCCATTGAAAATCTGATCGCCCTGCAATTCGGGATGACGCCCGAGATGGTCCCAGTGCGCTGTGTAAATAATATATTCGTCCCGCAATTTCGGGTCGTCGCCTTCGAGTTTGCCGATGACATTGTGCGATTTGAAGGAGCGAATCTGTTGTTTGATTTCGATGTTCGCTTTGGCATTTAACGCCACCGGCCGGAATTCTTTTGTGATCGCCGATTTTTTAAGCGCGTCAAAATCTTGCCCGCAATCGACGAATAATTTTTTCGCAATCTCCAGCGTGATCCAAGAACGCGCGGAAACGGCGTCCATGTTCTTGTTCGGATTATCGAGCTCGAAGTTTTCTTTGCCCCAGCTCGATCTCACGACCTGCCACGGATAAGCCGCCGGCTCCGTTTCGTGGATGATGATCGCCGCCGCCGCGCCTTTTTGCGCTGCGATCTCGTATTTGTAGGTCCAGCGACCGTAATACGTCATCGCTTTTCCCTTGAACATTTTATCATTGAGTTTTGACGGGTCTTTTGGATCGGGAACCGGCGGATCGCCGATCAGCATCAGCAAAGTTTTGCCGCGCACATCGACATTTTTGTAATCGTTCCAGCCGTATTCCGGTGCAACGACGCCATATCCGACAAAGACCACGTCGGACTTATCGATCTTGATCTCCGGTTGAAGACGCGCCGAGGAAGCGACGAAATCATCCGGATACTTCAGGTCCATCGTCTTGTCGGCAATCGTGAACGACATCCGCGGTTCGCTCTTGATCCCGGCGAGAGGAACTTCCTGCGTGTATGTCCCGTCTGGATTTCCGGGTTTCAGTTCGATCTTTTTGAACTGATCGGCGATATATTTAACAGAAAGTTCTTCGCCTTTCGTTCCGGGCGAGCGCCCTTCGAATTCATTCGATGCGAGAACCTTAATGTGTGCGAGCAACCCGTCCGGCGTGATCGTCTCCAGCGCCGGCTGCAAACGCAACGCGAGCTCATCTTCTGAAAGGAGCGACGCGCCCGCAGCGAAGCAAACGATTGCAGTAAGCAGCCGTGTCATATTCGTCGTATACGCAAACGTTGTAGAGCGCAATGATGGCATTTCAACAGGCGCTCGGCTCGAACGAGCGCCTTTACAACTATCGGCTTTCTTGCGATGGCCCTGCCGGCGGTTTCTTCTTCTCCTGTGAGCCGATACCAATCTTTTTCAGGAATGGCTCAACCGATTGTTTCCGGCCGAGGAATTTCTCGATGGAAACGTTTACATCGCGAGAATCGCCCGGCTCGTAAATTTCGCGGCGCAATTTCATGCCGGCCTGTTTATCGAGGTAACCGTCCTTCGCTTTTTCAAAAACTGTGGCCATATCAGCGGCGATCGCATCGGCCCATGCATAGCCATAGTAACCCGCATCGTAGCCATTCAGATGTCCAAAGTAGGAAACAAGCGTCGTGCCTGGATCGATTGGCAAAAAGACTTTTTCCAGGATCGGGTTCGAAATAGCCACGCAATCGTAAGGCATATCTTCTGGATGCGGGTCATGCAGGGCGAGGTCGAGCGATGCAAACGCGAACTGGCGCCGATAAAGGAGACCAGCGTTTGCCAGCTTTGCATCATTCATTTTTTTTACGATTTCTGCCGGAATCTTTTTCACAGGATCCCGGTAATCGGCAGCAAAAGTGTCGAGCACTTTCTTGTCCCAAACCCAGTTTTGTAACATCTGGGACGGCGCCTCGACGAAATCGCCCGGGACATTTGTCCCGGCAAAGCGCCCGTATTTCGCGCGAGTGACAATCGAATGCAGGGCGTGGCCGAATTCGTGAAACAACGTTTCTACATCCTGGTGCGTCAGCAGGGAGGGCTTATCGCCGGTCGCGGGCGGGAAGTTGCAAAGCAATGCGACTGTTGGCCGCTGGTATTTTCCATCGGGTAATAATTTGCCGCTAATAATGTCGAACTTTGCGAAGTGATTGAACTTTCCTTCGCGCGGGAACATGTCGAGGTAAAACATGCCAAGCGGCTCGCCCGTGCCAGAATCGGTCACCAGATAAAGCTGCAGATCATCGATCCATTTGTAGGGCGCTACGATCTTTTCAAACTTCAGGCCGAAAATGTTCTGGTAAATGTTGAACATCCCGTCCAGCACCCTTTGGAATGGGAAATAGACGCGCAACGCTTCCTTATCGACGTCGTATTTTTGTTTATTGCGCTGGTTGCTGTAGTAGCGCCAATCCCACGCCATGATCCGGGCGTTTGGATCGTCCGTGTCAGCTGCCTTTAATTTCTGTAATTCCGCGAGTTCACTGTCGAATTTCGGCTGGCTGCCGGTGACCAAATCGTTGATGTATTTTTCCGCATTCATTCCGGTCTTGGCCATTTTGATTTCGGTCTGGTAGTCGTCCCACGATTTGTAACCGAGGCGCAACGCGATTTTGTCTCGGAGCACGAGCATTTGGTTGAGAACAGTAACATTTGTATCTTTGGCGAGAGTTTCGCGAATGACGTAAAGCTCCTTGCGCGTCGCTTCGTTCTTTGCGTTTTCCTCTACCGTATTGAATTGCCAGGTGACATTCGCCATCACCGTGTAAACGTCATCGCCGGTTTTAATGCCGGGCGAGGCGAAGAAACTATCAGGCAAACCATCGAGATCGGCCTTTGTAAACATGACCGGCGCAGTGGCCTTCACGATGTTGCCGTCGAAATCAGTTCCCAGTTTGGACAATTCCTTGCGCAACTGTTCGACTTCCTTGCGCTGGTCGGGCGGTAACTCTAATCCGGCGCGGCGATAATCGCGCAATGTTTCCTTAAGCAGCTTTTCGTCTTCGCCCGTGAGTTTCGGATGCGTATCCACGAAGGCTTTGATCGCCTTGTAAACGTCCTCGCGATAATCGATGCCGACTGCCCAATCCTGGAAAGTCTTTACCGCATTCTCCGCGGCGGCGCGCATTGCGGGGTTGGTGTTTGTCTCCTTGATAAGCGTCGCCTTATTCGCGGCGAGTCCGGCCTGATAAGTGGCATCATCCAGCGCGACGACAGTGCCTTTGAAAGTAACCTTGCCGAGGTCCTGGCTGCCGATTTGATCCAGCGCCGCATTCGCCTTCGCGATCGCATCCTTCATCGAAGCCTCGACTGCTTCGGGTGTCTGCTCCCAATCGGGAATGGTTAGCACCGCGTTTGCCTTCGCAGCAGCTGCGCGAAAGTCATCGACGGTCTTACGTTCAGCGGCTGAAAAATTGGAGTTCGACGCGAGGAGAATGAGCGAGATGGAAAGACACGAACATTTCATGAAACGGTTCGACATAAGAGTAGAAAAGCTAAGGTCGGCCACAGATTTACACAGATTTTCACAGACGGCAGAAGGAATTTTGATGAATCTGCGTTTCATATGTGTTCATCTTTGACAGCTGCGCTCGGAAACCTCCCACGATGATCCAGAAATTCTTTGTCGCCTTTATCCCAATCTTTGTAGCGATCGACCCAATCGGACTCGTCGCCATATTTATCGGCCTCGCCACGAATATCTCGCGTGAACAGCAGCGACGCCAGGGCTTGATCGGAATCATGACCGCACTTTGCATAGCGGTCGGCTTCATTTTTCTCGGGGAGCTTATTTTTAACGCACTTGGAATTACAGATGCGGACTTCCAGGTCGCAGGTGGATTGATTTTGTTAGGCTTGGCCGCCCGTGAGTTGCTCAATGTCGGCCCGCAGGCTCCTGAAGGCAGCGCCGATTTCGGAATCGTGCCGCTTGGGATGCCGTTAATCGCGGGGCCGGCATTGTTGACGGCACTGCTTGTTCTCGTCGATGCCGTAGGGCTGGTGTTCACGCTGCTCGCGCTTTTGGTTAATCTCGCCTTGGTTGCATTAGCCTTCTGGAATGCGGACTGGTTCACGCGCTTGCTGGGCAGGCAAGGACTGCGCGCCATATCGAAAATTGTCGCGCTACTTCTTGCAGCAATTGCAGTCAGCTTGATCCGGCGCGGTTGGCAAGGCGCGTAAGCTCCGCACGCAAGCCAGGATTAGCCTTATCCAAGAGACCGGAGCTTCCGGGCTCCGGCCCCGGCTTACATCAATTCAAAATCGCTCGAAGCTAAAAAGTCGATTCGAAACGCCCGCCGCTGGCAATATGCCGGCGTGCTGACGGCCAGAATTCCTTTAGCTCTGCACTTTTGTCGCCGGCTTGGTAGCGTTTGTTAAGCTCCACCTCAATTGCCTTGATCTCATCCTGCTGAGGAAGTGGCATGCCGGAATAGATGTACGCGGGCACCTCGTTTCGTGTACGAGCCAATGGCACCGTGGCATAAAGATCCAATCGGCGCTGCTGGAGTTGTGCCGTCGTCCAATTCTTATAAGCGGGGCTTGCATGTCCCCACACGTCAGTAGTTCTCGCATATCGGTCGTAAGTATAGCCGCCTGTTACTGCGGGACCGGGTGGCGGCGCAGATTGATCCGCACAGCCGATCAGGCTGGCGGCAAACGCTGCTAAAAATAATCTTTTCATAGGTTATGATTTTTTATACTCCCTTTCTACAGATGCACTTGCATCTTATTAAACCACATATGTCGCCAGCAGTCGCATCTTTCTTTTGCCTTTTAGCAATGGTGGCTTACTTTCCGAACAATCGAAGTCCAAGCAGGACCCGAAGGTCGATTCAGATGAACAAACTGAGCGCTTACCTCGGGTCGTTGACACACTGGCCTCTCTTGTTACCATCCTCGCTCCCATGAGATTTCCCTTACCGCTTACAGCAAAAATCGCGGCCTACGTGATTGGCCATAAGCTGCGTGGTACGAAGAAATTCGCCACAGTGCTTCAGCTCGAGCCGTTGCACACCTGCAACCTGACATGCACCGGTTGCGGACGGATTCGGGAATATTCCACGTCGCTGAAGGACATGATGAGCCTGGAGGACTGCCTGTCAGCATCAGATGAGTGCAATGCGCCAATGGTATCAATTTGCGGTGGCGAACCGCTCATCTATCCGTACATCGAGGCGCTGGTGGACGGCTTGCTCGCGCAAAAGCGGATCGTTTACATCTGCACCAATGCCATGTTCATGCGCAAGAAAATGCGCGAGTGGCTGGCCTCGGAATACCGAAAAGCGGACACCGGAAAGCGGAGAGACATGGAAGAGAAAGTCCGGCTCCTGCAATCGAAGGGTCTGGTTTCGGAAAAAGAGGCGGCGGAAATTCGCAAAGGTCCGAAGGATCCGGCGAAGCCGACGATCGCGCCAAGCAAGTGGATGTATTGGAACGTGCACGTCGACGGTCTTGAGCGAACGCACGACCTGATCGTGGAGCGCGAGGGCGTGTTCAAGGAATGCGTTTTGGCCATCAAAATGGCGAAGGTGCTCGGTTACCAGGTCGCGACCAATACAACGATCTACAAGGAAACCGATATGCAGGAGATCGAACGGATGTTCGATTATCTTTCCGATCTTGGCGTCGATGGTCATACCATCACGCCGGGTTATGAGTACGACGCCGCCAAGACAGACATGATCAATCGGCTCAATTTGCGTCCGGAAAACTTCTTTCTCACCCGCGCCATGACGATCCAAAAGTTTCGGAAGGTCGAGGAATGGATGAGGCAATACACCTTTTTCGGGACACCGGTGTATTTTGAATTTCTTGCGGGCAAACGCGATCTGACCTGTTCAGCGTGGGCAATCCCGACCCGTAACATTCGCGGCTGGAAAGGGCCCTGCTATCTGATGACCGATGGGCATTACTCGACCTACGCCGAGCTGCTGGAAAAAACGGAATGGGACAGGTACGGCGTCGTGAACGGGGTGGCCCGCGACAGCCGTTGTGAAAATTGCATGGTGCATTGCGGTTACGAACCGACGGCGACGTTGGGCCTTCAGGCCCACCGCGGCGACACTTGGAAAACGATCAAATTTAACTTTGGTGCGAAGCCGACACCTGCTGGCCGGGGCAGTGAGGTCTTCGCTTTTAACGGTGTTAGTTCAGGAAACGGTCATATCACCGGCAAGCGTGCAGAACCAACTGCGCAAGCGTCGTAAGAGCCCGAGATGCCGGAATCGCCCAGAGAACTCATAGTCCTGCCAAGCGCGCGACCGGAAATATCCGAGGCCTACTTGCCGGAAGATGGCGAGATTTCGCAGGTAATCACGCGGGCGCAAGACAACCTGCTGCGCCAGCAAAGGGTGGATGGCCATTGGTGCGGCGAACTGATTGTCGATAGCACCCTCTGCTCGGATTACGTGCTTTTCATGCACTGGTGCGGTGAAGTAGATGCTCAATT
>Ga0137407_10000484_pt1 | contig 26931 bp, 21 predicted proteins | sample CZOMad2_2_16fung_FD_108410 | JGI IMG/M metagenome (GOLD analysis project Ga0137407, IMG submission 108410) | Vadose zone soil fungal communities from Angelo Coast Range Reserve, California, USA - CZOMad2_2_16fungal (Illumina Assembly) | ecosystem: Environmental > Terrestrial > Soil > Vadose... | reverse complement strand
TGCAAGATCTTGCAGCGCAAGTCATCGGAATACGCTTTTGCCATTCTCAGTGTTGTCGCGGAATCTCGCCAGCTCCAACCTACCACACTCCTTCCGAGAATACTATTTACTAAAAAGGTATAAAAGGAAATTTTGCAGCTGCATACGTCTCAATGCGCTTGAGTGCAGAGTGTTTGGTGCGCCCTGTTGCCGCAGACACTGATGTAGGTGTTGACCTATATTGCGAAACAGTCGTAGATGGTAAACCGTTTCTCCATTTTTGGGTTCAAGTCAGATCAGGTGAGCAGTGCCGATTGTCTGGCGGTATTGCTCGTTGTTCATTTGAAATTAAGCACCTTGAATATTGGTATCGTCAGCCCGTGCCTGTCTTTGCCGCACTAGTTCCCGTTGAGTGGCCTGTAAAAGAACAGCCAAATGTATATTTGATAGATGTCACCTCACAATTGCTAGATGGGTTGCAGGCCCAGCCTGGAGCTGACTCCGCCACTTTGGCTTCAGACTTTGTTCTGCAAGCCGACGTTCCGGAGAATGTCAGGTTATTTCTCACACAATTGGTTCCTGCGTCAGCAGCACGGCTTCAATGCCGCAATGGGATTGTCGCTTCCATACCGACCCTGACACCGGGCTACGTTACAACGTCACCGTTGATTCCCGTAGCTAAATTTAAGGACTCGATCTCAGGGCAAATCAGAAAAACTGCGGCATTTTCGATCATCTTTCTAAATAAACTCGGTCAAATGGGGGGCCCCAACGCCGATTTTCGAAAAATGCTGGCATCAGCTGTTGCACTATTTGGCGATGATCCACATTGGGAGAATTTTATGGCTCGCGCTCTTTCATTTCATGCTGACAGCAGTTTCGCTGAAGCGGTTGGTTTATACGAAAAAGCGATTCAATCCATTCAGGGAGACCCAAATGTGGCTGGATTAGAATTGTGGCAACGTCAGGTGAAGGAAATCGAGGGATTTAAGGATTTAGCTGATCAAAAGAAGCTTTTGTAGGCTGCGTACAAATCGGGGGGCTCGAGGGACGGGCATGCCGCCGGACGGCCCAGTCTGGCCGACCTCATCAAGGCATTCAAGAACAGCCAATAGCTTGGCCGCGTTTGGTTCGTGATCAGGTGGCGTAGTGGGCAAAAGCCTCAACCACTTTTTTGTCCCGGCCAAAGACCAGGACCTCGGCGGCCATGCCACGTTGGCTCTTATAGTAGAGCGTAATGCTTCCCGCACCCAGCAAGGCTGAAGCCAGCTCAAAATGCAGCTGGGGATTGCGTTGCAGACCTTTGGCCCAATAATCGCCCACGGCTTTCTTCCCTTTGAGTTTTCCCGAGGGCTCTCCGGCGATCTGGGCAATGAGCGGCGAAGACATCTCAAAGTCGTCTGTGTAGTGCGAAAGGATTCGATCCAGATCGTGGCTATTCCAGGCAGCAATCCACTCGGCCGCAAAGTGATCCGCAAAAGCCCTGTCCAGCATAATTTTGCCGCGCTCCTGTACGAATTACTACCTTCTCACACTCTGCTCAGAGCGCTCAAGCAATACAATCATTGTTGGGCGTCGGCAGGTCGCCGAAAAATGACCTCCGTTGCCCGGCTTTGATAAACTCTTCAAGTTCTCCAGCCTGACCAGTGTAAAGGATCGAACCATGCCACCAGTAGCCGCCGCCCCGGAAGTTTCGCTGAGCGAGTTTCAAGCCGCCAGGAAGATTGTTTCATCTTTCGCCTATCACACGCCGTTGCTCACTTCGCGTCTGCTGAGCGAACGTACGGGCTTCGACACTCGCCTGAAAGCCGAGATGTTCCAGAAGGGCGGATCGTACAAGCTGCGCGGTCCAATGAACAAGTTCAGCCACCTCACGGAAGACCAGCGCAAGCGCGGCGTGATTTGCTCTTCCGCCGGGAACCATGCGCAGGGCGTCGCACTGGCGGCGGGTGTTTACAAGATGAAGGCCGTAGTGGTGATGGCCAGCAACGCCACACAATCCAAAGTGGACGCTACACGCGCTTACGGCGCTGAGGTCGTACAGTACGGCACCATCTGGGACGAAGCCAATGAAAAATCCAAGCAGCTTTGTCAGGAGCGCGGGCTGACCTACATTCATCCTTTTGATGACATACAGCTCATCACCGGACAGGGCACGCTGGGGCTTGAGATCTATGAAGATTTTCCCCAGGTAGACATTGTGGTGGTGCCGATCGGCGGAGGAGGTTTGATCTCCGGCGTCTCCATGGCGCTGAAAGCCTCGAACCCAAAAATCAAGATCATCGGCGTGGAATCATCGGACGGGCCGGGCATGAAAAAGAGCGTGGAAGCCGGGCACGTGGTCACGCTGGACAAGATCGACTGCATCATTGACGGTCTGCGCGTGAAACGTGTGGGCGAAAACACCTTCTCCGTGGTGCAGCGCTTTGTAGACGATATTGTCACGTTGCCGGACAAAGAAATTTTTGATGCCATGCTCTGGATCATGTCGCACTGTAAACTCGTCGTGGAAGGCGCGGCTGCGGCCCCCGTTGCGGCGTTGCTGCATGGCCTGATCAAGGCTCCCGCGGGATCGAAAGTGGCGTGTGTGCTAAGCGGCGGGAACGTGAATCTGGACCAACTCAAAGGCCTGAAGTGGAATTGAGACAGCGGAAGCAAAAGAAACAAAAAGTAAAAGAGAAAGTAAAAAGAGAAAAAAGAGAAATGTGGACCGCAGCCGCCCCCGGCTGCGTCTTGATTGAGTTTGTATGCGAAGCCCTGAATAGGAAAAGCATGTGGTCCCGTGCCGGTGCCCATCCTGCGCAGCCGAGGGCGGCTGCGGTCCTTGTTGATGTACCACTCAATGCATGTTCCATGTACCACTAAATAAATGCTTTGCTCCAGCCTGCCATATACGATAGCTTACCGGAATGGCCAATCAACCAGATGAACTGGCGATCTTACGATCGCAGCTCGGAGCACTAACTGCGCGCATCTACCGCTTGGAGCAAAAGGCGGGGATTGACGCTGGTCCGGTTCCCGCACCACAGTCCACGGTCTCGCCTGTTCCTCCTCCTCCGCCCTTTGCTGAAACGGCCGCTCAAACTGCGCCTGCTGTGCCGGGCCAGCCTCCAATGACCAGTGGCATGCCAGCACCAGCGCAAGTTTCACGAGGAAGCTCAGGCGACCTGGAAGGCAAAATCGGTAAGCTCTGGTTCAGCTGGATCGGTATCTTCGCCATTCTGGCTGGTGTTGCGTATTTCCTGAAATACGCGTTTGACAGCAACCTGATCGGCGAAGGCGGGCGGGTTGCGATTGGTTTGGTTTTAGGTATCGCGGTCATCCTTGGAAGCGAATTCTTCCGCCGCAAAGGCAGCGTGTTCTTTTCCTATTCGCTGAAAGCGGTGGGCATCGGGACGCTGTATCTGTCGTTCTGGGGAGCATTCCAGATGTACCACCTGATCCAGGCCGATGTAGCTTTCATCGCCATGGCGCTGGTGACCGCATTTACCATCGTGCTGGCGCTTACCCAGGATGCGGAGATCCTGGCCCTTTATGCGATCATCGGTGGCTTTCTCACTCCCTTAGCTCTTTCCACCGGACAAAATCAAGAAGCGGTGTTCTTTTCTTACGTGGGCCTGCTCGACCTTGCCATTCTGGCGATGGTGAAGTTCAAGCCGTGGCGACGGCTGCTGGTGTGTAGCTTTATCGGCACCGCGGTCATGTATGGCGGTTGGTTCGACAAGTTCTACGCACCCGAAGCGCGGCAGATGACATTGCTTTTCACCGTGTTTTTTGGCGCCATCTTTGCCGTGGTTCCGCTGCTCACGCCCTTGACCAGTTCAAGGTGGTTTAAGGGCTTCTCGGTCACGCTCACCTTTCTTCCACTGTTCAATGCCGCGGGCCTTTTCCTGGCGCTTTACGCCATGTATGAGCATGAGACCGTCACGCTTACCTGGTACGCGCTGGCGTTGGCCGCGGTCTATCTTGGCATCAGCAGCCAGTTCAAGCGTCGCGTGGGCAGCCAGCCGGAAGTCGTGAAGGTCATCAATCTTCTGCACATCGCGATTGCGATAGCGTTTATTACCATCGCCATTCCGCTCAAGCTGAACTCTCATTGGATCACGATCGGCTGGCTGATCGAGTCCGCCGTGTTGCTGTTTGTGGCCGTGAAAACGCAAACCAGCTTCCTGCGCTATTTTGCCGGCGTGACGCTTACGCTCGGGATTTTCCGGCTGCTGGTAGTGGACAATTTCCAGACCAACACTCTTATCTTCAATGCGCGCTTCGCCACATATCTTGTCGCCATCGCCATTATGGCCGGGATCGTAGCCGCGGGAGAGCGTTATGCATCTGCACGGGAAAAACCATTCGTGAAGATGGCCGGCGTGGCTTTGAATCTGCTGGCGCTGCTGGCGCTGACGCTTGAAGCTCGCGACTATTTCAGCCACCAGATCACACTCCGGTATGAGCAGACACAGGACTACACAACGTCCCGGCAACTACAGGTTGCCCAAGACTTCAGTTACTCTGCCATCTGGCTGCTTTACGGCGCTGGGCTGATGGCGGTCGGCTTCTGGAAGCGCCTTGGCTTTCTCCGCTGGCAGGCGCTGGTGCTGGTGGCATTTACCATCGGCAAGGTATTCATTTATGACGCTTCCAATCTCCAGAAGGGCTATAGGATCCTGAGCTTCATCGCTTTGGGCGTGGTGCTGCTGGCAATCTCCTACGCCTACCAGAAAGATTGGCTCAAACTTTCGCCGCGCCCGGCCACCGACCCGGACCAAAGGACATCCGCATGAAGACTTTTGCAGCGCTCTTAGGGTTTGTACTTGCCGCCAGTCCTTCTATTCCTTATTTCAAGTATCAGCGACCGGTTCCGGCCGCCGGTTCCGGCCAGCAATACTTCGTGGTGGATGAAACCATTTGGAAACACGCCAACCCTGACCTAAGCGACCTGCGCTTATACGCCGCACAAACGGAAATGCCGTACGCTCTCACCCTTGAGCGCGGCAACCTGGAGCAGGACCATAAAGATGTTCGCGTGCTGCAACAGTCTCGTGTTGGCGGCAAGACGCAGTTTCTGATCGATATGTCCGGGGTCGCCGAATATGACCACATTGACCTGACGCTGTCAGCAAAGAATTTTGTTGCCCACGCCCGCGTGGAAGGCCAGGATGATATGCACGGGCAACACTGGGCCACTCTGACGGAGCCGATTCTGTACGACCTCTCTGAAGAAGGCCTGGGCGGCAACCATGTGCTGCGTTTACCGCTCACTACCTACCACTATCTGCGCGTGACCATTGACGGTCCAGTGAAGCCAACCGACGTACAGGGCGCAACCTCAGAGACGCGTCAGGAACAGAAGGCGGTGTGGCGCGATGTTGGCGGCCAACCCAAGATTGAACAGTACCCGGGAAAATCCACGCGTACTGACGATGGCCGCATGGTTACACAGAAAGGGAAAGGTACGCTGCTGACCTTTGCGCTGCCGGAGAACGTTCCTATCGAGCGTATTGTTTTTGATATCGATCCAACCCAACCGAACTTCCGCCGCGAAATTGAAATTCGCAACGAAACAGGCGCGCCCGTCGGCTCAGGCGAGATCAACCGCATACACATGGTGCGCCGTGGGAACAAGATCGATTCAGAAAATCAGGACGTGAATTTCTCCGGGGGCGGCCAGCAGCAGAAGAGCCTCTCCGTCGTCATTTATAACGGCGACGATCCGCCGCTAAAGATCAGCGGTGCGCGCTTGCAGCAACACGAGCGGCGGGTCTACTTTGACGGCCCGGCGTCCGGGGCGCTGGCGCTCTACTATGGCGATGAAAAACTTGAGTCGCCCATTTACGATTATGCCAAGTTGTTTCAGCGGGAAAAAAACGCGGCGCCGGTGCAGGTTGGCACGGAAGCAGGGAACTCCGCGTATATGGGAAGGCTGGATGACCGTCCGTGGTCAGAGAGACATCCGGCAGTCCTGTGGATCGCGATCGTGGCCGCAGTCCTGATTCTCGGCGCGGTGGCGCTGCGCTCCATGAAGACAGTCGCTGCTTAGTGAATGACCTCTAACGTGTCCGGCCGCTTGGGCTCATGCTCCAGCACATCAAGCAGTTTTTTCAAGCGCACGGCGCCCTCTTCCTGCGCAAATCCTTTGAACTCAACTCCCATTCCCACGCCTGGATGGAAGGTGACGGTTCGGGCTAGTACTGAGATCTCAGTATCTCTGGCTTTAATATTCAGGACCACGGTTGTATCAATGGGCAAAGGTGAAAACGTGTATATGTAACAACCGCCGACAGAGATGTCGGCCAGTGTGCCCCAATTTCCGAATTTTCCGTTCTCCGGGCGCACCTCAACTCCTGCGTCGCAGGGGAAACGAGGGTGCTTCCGTTTTTCTTTGTAAACTGCTGGCATACTACACTCCGTTCTTACAAGCTTGAACCTATTGTTCCACCAAATTACTCGTAACCGAGAGTTACCTTCGCCCATGGGGACAACGTACAAAGGGGCCATGACCTGCTGAAATGGGGCTAATTCGGGCTTTGCCAGGGACTTTATCTGGTGGCATGAGATGCCTACTTGAGGCGGAGAGGCCTATTCGATAGGGCCAATAAGGCCGTGCTTTCAGTGGAATCCGTGGCTAAGTCTTCTCGACCGCCACGGCTTCGGTGCTATAAGGTTCCCTCACCCGCGATGCAGGATCAAGGTTCAGAAGAAGCAAGCTACCGCAGCGCTTCTTCAACCTCGGTGAGCCAATCAGGTTTTTTCAGGACCTCTCGAGGTTTCGGGCCATCGGCCGCCCCGACAATCCCATCCGTTTCCATTAAATCGATTAGATGCGCGGCGCGGCCATAACCAATGCGCAGCCGTCGCTGAAGCAGGGAAGTCGATGCTTTGCCGAACTCAATCACCAGACGCACAGCGTCGTGATAGAGCTCATCATGTTCTGATTCGCTGTCACCAGACTGGCTGCCGTCGGCGGAGCCGGAGACGCCTTCACGTTCTTCTTTCGGGACCTCAAGAAATTTCTGTTCGTATTGTGCTTGTGCCTGGGAGCGCCAGAACTCCACCACGGCGTGGATCTCTTTTTCCGTGGTGTAAGGCGCGTGCAAACGGTGTACGCGGGCGGAGCCGGAAGGCAGATACAACATGTCGCCTTTGCCCAGAAGTGATTCGGCGCCGTTCGCGTCCAGGATGGTGCGCGAATCGATTTTCGTTGCCACGCGGAATGAGATGCGCGATGGAAAATTCGCTTTGATTAGTCCAGTGATTACGTCAACGGACGGTCGTTGCGTTGCCAGCACAAGGTGAATTCCAACGGCGCGGGCCATTTGTGCCAATCGAGTTATTGACTCTTCGACGTTGGACTGGTCAAGCATCATCAAATCCGCAAGTTCGTCAATGATGATCACGATCTGCGGCAGCGGCTTGTGATCGGAATTTTCTTCAAACAAGCTGGGCGTGTCGCTTTCAAACAGCTTGTTGTATTGCTCCAGATTGCGGACGCCTTTTTCCGCCAACACTTTCAGCCGGCGTTCCATTTCGCGCACGGCGTTGCGCAGCGCATTCGCTGCCAACTTGGGCTCAGTGATGATGGGAACATAAAGGTGCGGCACGCCTTCATAAATTCCCAACTCCAGCCGTTTTGGGTCAACCAGGATCAGTCGTACCTGTTCCGGCGTGGACTTATAAAGGATGGACATGATCATGGCATTGATCGCCACGCTCTTGCCTGATCCCGTTGATCCGGCGATCAGCAAATGCGGCATGGTTGCCAGATCAGCCGTGATGATTCGCCCGTTGATGTCCTTGCCCATGGCCAGCGTGAGTTTGCTCTTGGTGCCCAGGAATTCCTGTGACTCCACGACTTCACGGAGCCATATCGTTTCGCGGTTGTGATTGGGCACCTGAATGCCTACGGTCGATTTTCCCGCCATCCGTTCAATTAAAATGCTCTCCGCTCTCATGGCCAGACAGAGATCATCCGTCAGGCTTGTGACGCGGGAATATTTCACCCCGGCATCGGGCTTGAACTCGTACGTTGTAACCACCGGCCCGGGATTGATCTGAGTCACGGCGCCGCCCACGTCAAATTCAGCGTATTTCTCCGTAAGGACTTCCGCCATCGCTTTGACTTCCGCTTCGTTCACCGCTTGCTGGTCTTCGCCGCGATGCAGCAACGAACTGGGCGGCAGCTTGTATCCGCCGGCGGCAATCTTGGGCATCACGGTCTTGCGTTTCAGTTCGCGGTCAGCGCGGGCCAGGATGGAAGGTTCACCTTCGCCTCCATCTTCTATTCTGGCGCTTGCAAATTCAGGCTGCGAAAGCGGCGCGGCTGCGCGAACTTGTTCGGCCGCGGCTTCTTTGGCCATCCTCTCGATCCCGCTCAGCCCAGGTTGCGCCTGCGCTTGCTGCGTTCTCGGTGTGATGCTTGCACCCACGGTCACGGTGCGGCGGTCCGTCCCATTGCGACGGTCCAATTTCTGCTGCGCCTTCAGCGCTTTTTTCTCTGCGCGCGCCGCTCTCCAGTCCTGGAACCTTTGCCACAGAGCAAACGCAAAGACAAAACGTGTTTCAAGCCACAGGCGCATCGCGCTGAACGAAAACGCGGTAGAAAGATAAAGCGCCACGGCCACCAGCGTCATGGCGACAATGTACGCGCCCACCAGATTGAAATAGTGCAGTAGGCCATCGCCCACAATACGGCCCAGCAGTCCTTCAATTGGGACAGCATGGAGCCAGCGTAAGTGTCCGGGCAGCAGCGCCAGTAGCGCGGGACAAAAGATCAGCAGGATCGCCGCGCCAATCATCTTGGCCCCCGGAGAAGCCACTGTGCGCGACTTGAACCAGCGCGCTCCCAGCAGGCCAATCATCACGGGGATTACGAAGATCACAATGCCAACCGACTGGAGCAGCAAATCGCTCACCAGCGAGCCAAACAGCCCAATCCAATTGTGCGCGGAGTCTGACGACAGCGAGCCCGCCGTATTCAACGAGGGGTCCTGCGGCGAATAGCTGGCCAGCGCCAGGAAGAGGAGGATCGCGGAGACGAACATCAGGAACCCGATCAGCTCATTGAGCCGCCGGTTCTTTGTAGGCGTGAAGACACGCAAAAAATACTTCATGAGGGTCTGTCCTTCAGCAGCGACAAAAATGCGGTCTCTGCCAAAAGTCCAGAGTACACCAGAGCAGAACTATTATAGCGAAAAAGCAGAGGGACTTTAGCGGGAAAAGCATCGTCCTTTGGGGACGGTGGGGTATCGAAACATGTTCCTTTGTTTCTGTCATCCTGACCGACTGCGAATGAGCGCAGCGAGCGAGCGGGAGTGGAAGGATCCCGAGGACGTTTGGTATTGCCAAGCCGTATCAGGGAGTTCGCGGTCTTCTCCGTGCCTCCGTGGTGAAAATTCCGATCCGCACTATCTGTGCAAATCTACGGCGACGCCCCTCACCGCCGTTTTCAGTTCCAGCACTTCCAGCGGACACTCCTGCCAGTTATGGCTCCAGCACACAATCAAGTCGCACCTGTCCACCGGATGCAGATGCGCCAGAAAATTGCGGCTCTCATATTCAAATTCAATCCGTACCCTCTGCCAGCGGTCGGGCTGTACCTCGCGCATGGCTTCGCAGTCGGGGAACTCGGTTTGTACGCGCGTTACGGCAAAGCCCAGATCCCGCGCCACCGTGCCAAAGAGAAAGACCACGCCGGCTTCGTTGGTGGGAGCATAGGTCAGGGATATCGGCGCCATCGGCGCTCCGTAGACCGGTGCATCCGCCGCGATTTTGGCCCGGGGAAGCCGGTCCATCATCCGCACGGACATCCGTGCCGGGGGCAGCGCATACTTCAGTGCGCTCGCAGCGAAGTCCAGCACATCTTTCCACTCGTCTTCCAGTTGTGGTTCACGCAGTTGTGATTCACGGACATAGCACAGCAGCCCTGCCGGTACGTGCGTCCACCCGCCAAAGTGCCTCACCAGGGGCTTGGTGGTGTATCTTCCGTGAAGTTCGTAGTCCAGCATGGACGGGACCTTCCCCAGGATGCGTGTCACGCGGGCCCAATCCAGAAACAGGTCTTTCATCTCCACCTTGTATCCACATCCGTGGCGCTCCAGCCCACAGGCTTCCAGGGCCTTTCTGTAAGGGCCAAAGTTTCCACGGACCGCGTACTTGCTCATTTTGGTGACTCTGAGCAGCTCATCCAAAGTGGGAACATGGCCGAGATCCTCAGCGCATTTCCTGATGGCGGCGATCACTGCTTCTTTGCCGGGCCTGGCCATAGTTTTTCTCCCAAATAAAAAGCCACCCAGGTGTGGGTGGCGCGATGGATGTTTCATGAATGTGTGGAGCGCAGGCGCCCTCGCCTGCGAATTCTTAAAGCTTTGAGTACGGACGCACTTCAGGCGTAAAGGGGATGAAAGCAGCTAAAAAGCAAGGCTAGAAGCCAGAAGCTACCAGCTAGAAGCTGTTTTCCCAGGCCGTAGGGTCGCGCCGTCCGCAGTTGGCTTGATTTCAGGAAGCCAACCGTACGTTGTGCCGCCGCCTGTCCACGGCACAGACCAATTACAGGATAGAGAAGAGTAGGAGAATTTTCAAAAGAAAAGCGCGATTGCGTGCCTGTGACAAAGTTCGAGGGCCGGAAGGGCAAAGCGCGACGCCAAAACACAATCCAGAAGAAAAGGCCACCGGCAAGAGTGCCGGTGCCACACGAGTATGGATATGGATAAGGTTTGAGTTTGTGGTGGACGAACGAAATTAGTGTGACACAGCTTTGGGTCCCAGCACGCGCGGTTTTCGTGTTCTGGGGCTGAGGCGTGGTTGAGAGAAAGAATTTAAAAGTTGGTGAACTGTGTCGGTTTTAAGATGCTCCTCATTAAGATGCACTTCATACCCTGTCTTACTGAGCGACTGCGCGCGAGCGGAGCGAGTAAGCGGGAGTCGAAGGGATCCCGAGGATGAGTGGGATCACTATGTCGTGTCAGGGAATTCTCTCGGTGCCTTTGAGTTCCGTACCCGATCGCCGGATACTTGCGCTCCTCTTCGACACTATTGGCTCTCAACTCGTGGATCTCTCACTTTCAAGGATGGGAAAATCCTTGGGGTGTCAGATGAGCTCTTTGGCCAATTCGTTCGGTCTGTGACCACGGGGTTCATAGCCATACTTCGCATACCATGCAACTAAGTCCTTTTCCGAGTAATCGTGCTCAAGCGGGATCGCATCGACATACATCCTTTGGTAGCCTTTCTTCTTCACAAACATCTCGGCGGCTGCTAAGAGACGAGAGCCTATTCCCCTATCTCTAAACTGTTTGAGCACAAAAATCTCATACAGGAATGCAAATTCGCGGTCTGGGCACAACTCCAGCACCAGTAATCCAATTTCTTGGCCATTTTCATGTGCGGCATACTGCCTCGTGCATTGCGCCTTCCCGCCAATCCGCGCTCGTTCGCGGATCTCTTGCATTTGCGCATGATCAGGGTTGGCAAGTTCAACAAGCTTCATAAGTATTGATCAAAGCATTTAGGTAATAAACCCCACGCCAGGAAGAACCTGCCCCGCGCGCACCGGCTATCCTTGTCTGCCTCCCAAATCTCTCATTTGATAGGCGTGAGTGACAAACGAGCTTCCCTCCCAGGGTGTTGTCGGAAATAGAAGCCCGCGGGACAGTACTCTGAGTCCTGTTTGGATTTATGTTCCACATGTGGAGCCGGACCGTGTGCAACATGTTTCGCGTGTAGTTTCACAGCTCCGTGGCAATCTTTGCAACGAAACTCGGACGCGCCCTCTGATAATGCATCCTTTACCGGCCTGGCCACCCAGCGCCATTCCTTGTTCCCATCCACTTTAAAGAGTTTCTTGACCTCGCACTCATAAATCTTTTCTTTGGCTTCCATTCAGGCGCTCCTGGTGGCCCGTTGCATTCGTTAACGGTATATCGTTCTTACGTCACGATTTGAGTTTATTATTTCAGAAATGATAAACAAGGGAAGCACATAATGACTGTGACTGGATGGAACAATGGAGATTGGAATGCCAGCGGCGCTGGGTATGGCGTGAGGATTAGCCGCCTAGATCGAGACAAGCATTTCAAGCAAGAGTGGTCTAGTATAACTGTCAAAATTGATGGGCATAAACCTACCGCGGTAAAGCTTTCAGACTCATTCTGGAAAGATTGCATAGAGCTGCGCAGTAGAGCAATCGGGATTTGGATGATGGCCCAAGGTTTTCGAAGCTGGCCGCCTCATAAGCCTCCTCAATTCAGACTGGCATCTACTGGAGATCGCAGTTTCGATTTGTCTCTAGCTGCAGGATCTTGAGGAGTGATGGGTGTGCCACATCCGACTGCATCACGACATCGCATCCATGGACGAAGCAAGTATCAGGGCACGACTTGAGCGTCTAGCCCCGACGCGAGCGCAGGCGAGCAAGGGCTGCGGAGTCGTGCCGAAAAGCACGGACAAGAATTCTTCCTTGCGCCGCAGGCTGTCGCATAGCGTAGCGGAGCGACCCTAAGAGTCTTGGTTTCCTCGGAACGCAATTCCCTTGTGCCGCACCTACGGCGCTCGCCCTTCCTTTACGCCTACCCAGGACTTGCGTCCTGGGCTCAATAATTCCGCCCTCCGGGCTGGGGAAGCCAGGCTCCTACCAGGCCAAAAGCCGACAACCAAGAGCCAAAAGCCAATCCTCAACGCTCAGCGGAGCGACCCACAAGGCATAATAAGAGACATGGAGACCACACCCAGCAGCGTTCGGCTGTACGCGATCCTGGCGCGAAAATCACCGGCGGCGGTGGTGTTTCGCCGCGGGCCGAGCAACAGTGTGTTGCTGATCAAGTGGAACACCGCGGACGACACCTTTGAGCACGGCCAATGGCTGCGCGGACGGATCTACGAACGCCGCTGCGATCTCTCGCCCGATGGCGGTCTCTTACTCTACTTCGCTGCCAAGTACAAAGAGCCGCTGCATTCATGGTCTGCCATCAGCCGTCCGCCTTTCTTAAAGGCCTTGGCGCTTTGGCCCAAGGGCGACGGCTGGGGCGGCGGCGGCCATTTCGAATCTCGCACGCGGATTGCGCTCAACCATCGCGATGGCGAGATGGCGCTGGCGGCCGGCTTCTCGATCCCACGGTGGCTGAAGGTACGGCCGTTTGGCGAGCATTCAGGACGGGGAGAGGATAATCCGGTTTGGGCGGTACAGCTGTTGCGCGACGGCTGGAAGATGGTCGGGTATCCGACAGCGACGAAAGACGATTATGGTGCGAAGGTCTGGTTCGAATATTCCCCTGCGCTCACCTGGCGAAAACCGAACCCTGTTTGCCCAAAACGTTACTCGCTCGATATGTCGATTACGGGAATAAAAGAGCGTGGCGGGCCGTGGTACCTGATCGAACACGCCATGAACCGTGGGAGCACAGAACCTGACAAGCTCGGGCGCAGCGATTGGGCGGACTGGTCCCACACAGGCGACCTGCTATTTGCCATGGATGGATGTCTCTACCGCGTGCCGCTCAAGAAGAACATTCTTTTACCCCTTGAGGAGGCTCTAAAGGTCGCGGACTTTACCAAGCTGAAGTTCGAAGCCCGGAAAGGTCCAGACATAGCGAGCAGATGGCCGAAGAGGTAATTACATGCTTCTCCAAGATTAGAGGCAAGATGCTGGTGCGAATTCCCTGCATCAGCGTGGAAGTCGAACAAAGTGCCGGGATCCCTCGACTCGTCCTCAGTCGCGTTGCTCCTGCGGCCTTCGCTCGGGATGACAGATTTGAAAATGTCATCTGACCCAATGAGCTGGCTAAGAAGACTCTAACGCAACTTCTCCGGCAAAGACCCTAAAGTTGGCTGCGAAAAGCGCCGAAGGAATACCTAATAGCCCAAGGGAGTAGAAGAGTCAGGAGCTAGACAAATGGATTACATCGAGCCAGCATTACAACGCGTGGAGACCGAGCAGTCCTTTGATCATCCATACAGAGACAAGGATCATGCGTCCCAGGTCCGGGACAGGGAATATCTTGCGGGCAAATGGGCTGGGATATGCCGCGGGCTTGAAGCGGGCTGCAAACAACTCAACGGTCTCTTGAAGCAGGAAGCCCTGCGTTACGTGACGTTGGGAGCGGATGAGGTTGAGATTTTTATTGTCTCAACGGGAAAGTTCTTGTCCTGCCAGTTTGAGCGTGAGACGGTGACGATTTGCAGCACGCTCGACGGAACAACAGAAATGTTCCGGCCGAACGGGCTGAACCTTGTTTGCGACTACAATGTTTGCGATTGCAACGAAACTTTTGCTCCCGAACAGATGGCCGAGCGAATCATCAAAACAGCCATTCGAAGCCTGGTGCATTGAAGTCTGGTGCATTGAAGTCTGGTGCATTGAAGTCTGGTGCATTGAAGTCTGGTGCATTGAAGTCTGGTGCATTGAAGCGCTTTGAGGCCGCCATGCGCCACAGAGCAAGCGCCGCGGAGCCGTGCCACAAGCGCGCAAGAGCCACCTGGCGCTCTAATTAAAATCCGCGCTGCCGACGCGCAGTGTTGTCCGTGTGCGGCGTCCGCGCTGGTCTTTGGCCTCTTCTGACGTCTGGTGCGCCCACGCGGCATACGTCTTGTTGCCGAGTGCGGTGATGGCCAGGTAGTCGCCCAGGAAGTCGCCGTCGGCTTCAAACAGCTCCGGGTCCCAGGTGTAATTGGTGAAAGTCTTGCCGCCGTCGGTGGAGCGGGCCAGGGTCACGCTGGTTTTCTGGTTGTCCCCGCGGCGATCATAGAAAACCAGATTCACGGCGCCGCTGAGCGGGTCGACGGCCATCCACTGAAAAAACTGGTCATTGCCATTGTGGATGGGATCATTGTTCACGCGCACCGATGCGCTCCACGTCTGCCCGTGATCGGCTGACGACGCAACAAAGATATCCACATCGCCGTTGCTGTAATCGCTCCAGGAGACATACAGGTTGCCGCCGTTTTTTGCGCCACGCTGCGCGTCTTTGCGAAGGTCCATTCCAATCTGCGGGAAGCCGTTGGAGCGGGAGACGCCGCTGATGCCAAAGTAGCCCGGCCCGGCGTTGATGATGCGGCGCTCTTTGCTGAAGGTGACGCCGCCGTCATGGGAGACGGCCATCATGATTCCGTCGCGGTCGTCCCAGATGGTGTAGAGCGTTCCGTCCGGGCCGACCACGCCGTGAAAACCTTCCAGCGCGCCGTTGTCATCGCGCGGCAGGCCGGAGACGCTGCTTAGCTTGATGGGCTTGGCCCAGGTCTTGCCGCCGTCGGTGGAGCGGGAGAAGATGAGATCGCTGGCGCTGAGGGTGAACTGCGTCCAGCCGATATAAAGGTTGCCGGGATGAGGGCCGGCGGTGTCGGCGACCACCCACGGCTTATCTTCAAACGGAATTCCCGGCGTGGACTCATGCCCGATCACGGTGACCGCGTCGGGCTCCCAGGTCTTGCCGCCATCGAGCGAGCGGCGGACAAAAATTCCGTTGCGGGTTGCGCCCTGCGCCCAATAGTTGTTTGAGCCGAGCTTATCGAAAGCGATGTAGCAGAGAATCGCGTGGCCGGCTGCGTCATAAGTAATGGATACATCCCCGGAGACGCGATAGTTCTTGGGCGCCGTGCCCTCGGCGATCTTCCATGACTGGCCCCCGTCGGTGGAATACGCCACGCTGGCATTGATCTGCCATGCCACGGCAAGCTGCTGCGGGTCCGCCGGATTGACGGCGATTGCCGGCTCGTTGAAGAAGCCGGGTTTCGGCGTAACGTCAGTCAAGTGCGCCTTGGGCGCCGGAGGCAATGGCTGTGCCAGCAGAACGCCGGAGCACAGCGCGGCCACGGATAAAGCCAACACGCATTGCGCGGATAGAGACCTTGTGGTTTTCATAGCAAGTAGCAATTTATCGCAAATCGGTCATCACGCGCTCACCGACGCGACACATTTACGTCTCTTTAATGGATAATGTCTGGTCAATTTCTCAATCCCCTGTAAGGAGCAACCGCTATGCGCAAATTTCTGTCGATGGCTTCATCCGCCAGCCTGATTTTTCTTTTTTGTTTTCCTCTGTGTGCAGACACCCGCGACGGCGCTAATCCCGCGGAGCCCGTTGCACCCGCGCATGACGGGACCATGCCTGCGCTTACCGCCATTGCCGGCCAAGGCATGATGAGCACTGAAGCCTATGACGATCTGGAAGAACTTTCCGACTACATTGGCGGACGCGTGACCGGATCGCCGCAAGCCGCGCAGGCGGTGGAATGGGGCATGGCCAAGATGAAAGCCATGGGACTGGAAAACGTGCACGCGGAAAAGTGGCAGATCTCCCGCGGCTGGACGCGCGTTTCCGCCGACGCGGAACTGCTCTCGCCCATTCGCCATCGGCTGACTGTTGACTCCATGGGCTGGGTCGGTTCCACCAAGTCTGGCGGCGAAGAAGCTGAGGTGATCCCGGTGAACCTCAATCGCCTGGACGATGAGATGAAGAACGCAGCCGCATGGACGGGCAAGGTGCTGGTGATCGTGCGCAAGGGCACCACGCCAACCGGACCGCAAGCTACGGCCGCTTTTGCCAAGTTCGGTGAGCTGCTGAAGAAAGCCCATGATGTTCACGCTGTGGCCGTGATCGGCGGGCAGGGCGGATCGCTTGCCGTCGGTATGCATCTGACCCACACCGGCGCCATGGGGTTTGACACGTACTATGAAATTCCCGTGGTCAGCATGATCGCGGAAGACCAGCAACAGCTGGAACGCTTTCTTGACCAGGGCAAGACCGTGCGCCTCAAGATTGACGTCCAGAACCGCGTGAGCAGCGGCCCGGTGGATTCCGCCAACGTGGTGGGAGAAATCCGCGGGAGTGAGCATCCGGAGCAAGTGGTGGTGGTGGGCGGCCATCTTGATTCCTGGGACCTCTCGCAGGGCGCAACCGACGACGGCTGCGGCGTGGCCACCACGCTGGGCGCGGCCAAAGCCATTAAGCTCAGCGGCTACAAACCGAAACGCACCATCCGGTTTGTGCTCTTCACCGGAGAAGAGCAAGGGCTGCTTGGCTCCTTGGCGTACACCAAAACGCACAAGGACGAACTGGCCAACCATGTGGCCGCGCTGGTACTGGACAACGGCCAGGGCCCGGTCGTGAAGCTGAACCTGGGCGGACGCGATGACCTGGTTGCCGCCGTCACGAAGTTCACCGAATCAGTGAAGGCCTTCGGCGAAGTGGGAGTGGATGACAGTACCGTCTTCGGCACTGATGCGGGGCCGTTTATTCTCGCCGGGCTGCCGGGCATCAACATGAACCAGGATTCGCCGGAATACAAATACACGCACCACTCCGCCGTGGACACCTTTGACAAAGTCAAACCTGACCTGATGGCGCGCGATGCCGCCGTCATGGCGCTGACCGCATACTGGATCGCCGACCGTCCGGAGAGGCTGGCCAGCCCGTGGCCCGCGGAAAAGACCGCCAAGATGCTGGTGGAAAAACATAATGACGTTTTTCTGAAAGCGTTCGGCCTGTGGACCTTTGGCGACATGGGCAAACCGGCGGAGACGAAGCCGGGTGGCGGAGGGAACCAGTAAGAAGGGAACCGTCTGGTTCCTACCACTTTTCATTTTTGCAGTCCAGAGGAGCAAACTACTATTAATGTTTGATTTTTCTCAGCAGCGCTATCCCAAGACTTGGAAAGAGATGTCAGTCGATTACCGGCTGATGTTTGTGTACCACGGTTCCATGATGGCCTTGATGATGATGGGACAGGGATTACTGTCGCTGCGGCAGGAGATTCTTGTCACCGCGATGCTCGTTACAGTTCTCGCATCCATTTCAATGAGACACCGGGCGCACTCCAACTGGCGTTGGCCAGGCGTTAGTGGCAAAGATGTGTTCTATGCAATTGGAACTGCCGTCGTGATTGTTTTCTTTCTCTATAGTGTTACAACCCCTTTTTCACCGACCATGCCCCAGATCTTTCCGTGGTATTCGGCCGGGGCTGGCATCGGGATATTCGGGATTTTGAGTTCGCTCAAGCTTGTATATCTGTCAGAGGCCGAGTTTCTGCTCCATTGCCGGACTATCGATCAATATGGCCAGGAGATTCCTCTCCTTTCGGAATTACCGGAGCCAAAATTGACTGAGGCGCGCTGGCAAAAAGTAACTCGTGGAACCTACTCTGTGTTTTTCATACTGTTGTGGATAGCGGGCGTCCTGTCGTTTTATGTTCGGGGCTCGGCGTTCAAGAACGGATCGCCCGTACCAACGGCCACCCAGACGCAGCCGCTCACAGATCACAGGAATACGGTTTATGTAACTCCAGCCGAAAAGCAGCGCATCGACCTACTGCAAATGGTATCGTGGGTAGGGTTCCCATCCCTCATTTTAGGCGGGTTCTTCCTGCACTTCATTGTCGGGGTCAAGCTTTTTCCCAATGCTCCAACGTTGGCCGAGTACTTGCGGAAGAAACACCCATTGACATGACGTTGTCTTGTGGTCTCGTGCTCAAAGTCTGACGTCGCTTGCGGTTTCCCGCGAAAGGAATGCATTCGCTATCGACAGGTTTTACCGTCAGATCTTCAATCCTTGATCTGCGGCAATCTGTTGCACAAGCGAGGCCTATTACTCTCGTAACTCCCACTAAGTTGGAACATCTGACTGCCGATTGGGTTAGTAGAGATACCATCATTAGTAAGCAGCGCGACCCAGGGAGGAGATCCAGTTATGCCCGAAAATATTCAACAAACACCGGAGCTTTCATCTCGTCTGAAGAAGACGAATGAGGAACTCAAGGACCTACAACACCTGGTCAAAACCGGGACCATCAATGTAAAGGTGCTGATGGAGTTTCGCAACGCCACGGAGCGGGCACGCCAGGCCAGCGCCGATGTGCAGGAGTGGATCGAATCACAGGGCAAAGGGAACGATCCTTATAAGTTGATGTCCCGGGTGATGTGCCAGCGCGTGGAGATGGCCACGCGACTTATCAATGACGTGGCCCACGACCTGGAGAGCGGCGATGTGGATTTTGAGACGCCCGGACTGGCGGAATTGAATAAAGCGGTGAAGACCCTGGCGGAGCGGATGAGCCGGTTGTTCCCGCACTCATAGCATTGCGTATATATGTGGTTGTCGCGCATCGTCTTGTCACCTCCGGCGACCCGCTGGTCGAATATTTTCTCGCGGCTGCCGGAGTGGGATTCCCAGTCGATTCCGAATGCCGGAAAAATCAGGACTTGCTCCCGGAGGATAAGAGCTTGCTGCGTGGCGCTCGAAGTCAATCAGCAGGGATTCAACAATTTCTTTCATATCTGGATTCTTGACCGCCTGTAAGGGCGTCCGCCCGCCAAGCGCCGGTACTTTTTTATGGATCCAGGCGTCAGCTTCCTTTTGCATACTGTCGCGAAACCCGGCAAGTACCGCGGGATCTTTCATCAGTTCAGCCTGTTTCGCCGCAGACTGTTGCCGAGGCTGCGGTGGCATGTGTTTGATTTTTTCCAGAAGATCGGCGGACGTTTGGACCAAGGTTTCTTTATGGACCACGCCTAGCCGCAACCGGTCCTCGATTTCGCGGCGGAGTTTTTCCGCGCGTTTTCGTGAATTCACGTCCGCCACCAGCAGTCCAGGGGACAGCCGCAGATGTCCCAGAACGGTGTTGTCCCAAGATTTCATTTTCTTATTGCCTTTTTTGTACCAGCAAAAGTCAAGGGCGCGCAGCTCGCCGGTGGCGTCGAATTCACCTTCGGCCAATATGTCTTCTTTTTCACGGATGCCAGCCAGCAATGGCGCGAGCATATCAAAGGCGTCGGCGGGCGAGAGGCGCAGCTCAAAATTCATGGTATGCATCTCCAGGGGATCGCCGTCAGTATTGGTTAGCACAGGAGGCAGGTTCAGCCGGTCGCCTATTTCCAGATAGAGTTCGCGGAAATCCTCTTCAAAGTCCAGCAGGTCAGCCGTGGAAAAAATGCGGCGATTCTTCTTTTTCCCGATGCTTTGCAACATCATCCGCTGTGACACAATCAGCGACTTCATACTGGGAGGTATGGGCATCGGCGCGCAGAACGCCATGGTAGTGAGACCTTCCAGGGGAGACATCTGAGCGAACAGAATGTCTCCTGTCTGCACGAAGCGCGAAGCGGAGCGTTCACGAACGTCATATTCTTGTCCGGTAAAAATCTCGCGCAGCAACATACTCTGGCCCGGATGGTTTTCAAGGATTTCGTAGAACGTGATGGGTTGTTTCATGCAGAGGAGCAGAAGCTGCATCTGGATCTGACTCAGGGAACGGCCGTTCTCGAGCAAGAATAAGGTAGCAATGGTGCCTGGCAGGCAACTGCCGTCAAGGTCGTCCGATTCAGTAAGGTCCTGCCAGCGATACAGGAAATAAGGCATGAAGATGGAGTCCACGTCGTCTCCTGCGCGGTATTCGGCGTCAGGTTCACCGAAATGGAAGTCGTCCCAGGCATCCTCAATGTCCGCGGCGAAGCGCTCAACGGCAAACTCCAGCAGAGTAGAGGTCAGATCGAGCGACGCTGCATTTACCTGGGACCACAAGAGGTCGGCAGAAACTGTGTTGTCCAGGCAACAATGCTTGTATTTTTTTCCGCTCCCGCACCCACAAGGATCATTTCTTCCAAGCTTAGTTTTTTCTTCAGCGGATTTTTGCGGCATGGGTTCGTTCCTGGTCCTTTCACTAGAATTTGAAGACGCTCATAACTACGTGTCTGCATCTCATTTTATCCATTGGACACACGTTTTGAGTGTCGGCGGATAGAAGTATTTTTACCGCCACCAATTCAACTCTCAGAGTTTGAATAATCCCCGGTCCCACTCAATTTCTTCGGCAAACTTTTTTCGCAGTGCCGCGGGGTCCATGCCTTGCGCCCGCAGAGTGCGGAGGCTGAGCGCGTCGTGCCGTTTTGCCAGACGGACATTCTTCTCGTCGCGCAGCAAAGGACAATGGAAGTAGTCTGGAGTTGAATATCCCAATGCGCGTATCAGAAGCAGCTGCCGTGCTGTGCTCTTGAGCAAGTCCGCGCCACGCACAACTTCTGTAATCTGCATGGACGCGTCGTCCACCACCACGGCCAGTTGGTAGGCGGGAATGTCATCGCGCCGCCAGAGCAGGAAGTCTGAGAAATCGCTGCCGGCGATGAACTGTTGTTTGCCGAAGTATTTGTCGGCGAAGGAAACGGCTTCGCCGTCCGGGACCTTGAAACGCCAGCTTACGCCTGTGGGCGAATCATAATGAGTGGCGACGCCAATTTTGTTGCGACAGGTACCAGGGTAGGGAAGTTCGTCGTCGTTGGCGTGCGCGCCGGCTTCGGCGTCTTCGTGCGGCGCGGACAGAGCCCGCTCTAAATCTTTGCGCGAGCAAGTGCAAGGATAGATAAAGCCGCCGTCGCGCAGCTTGCGCCATGCGTTGAGATAAAAGCTGCGCCGCTCGCTCTGCGAGTAAGGCGCAAACGGCCCGCCGAGGTCGGGACCTTCATTCCAGGTAAGGCCGAGCCAGCGCAGGTCTTCATACATCGCGCTCAGGAATTCTGGCTTGCAGCGTTGGAAGTCCAAGTCTTCATTTCGCAAAACCAGATTTCGCAAAACCAGATTGTGCAAGACCAGCGTACCCAAAGCGAAGCGAGCGCGCTGCCACGCCACCCAAAAAGTACGGGCATGGCCCAGATGAAGGTATCCGGTGGGAGATGGCGCAAGCCGCCCGCGATAAGAAATTGACACGGTGGCTGCGGCGTCCTCTCCCGGCTATTTAGGTCTTACGCCTACGATGTCAGGCGGCGCAGGTGAGCCGTCGGGTTTTTTGAAGGTCATCGGGATCTGAAGGTTGTCCGTGCTTCCCAGCAGATCAATCCTGTCTACGGAATTGGTGCCGCCGACGCCCACCCACAAGGTGGCGCCGTCCAGTGTCAGGCCGCCGCTGAGTGGTTCCGTGGCGCCAGCAGGCAACGTGATAAAGCCAGGACCGCCGCCGGGAATGGCTTCAAAAATCTTATTGATTCCCACCGGCAGGACCACCACCTTGGATCCGTTCGTGGCCACCAGAAGCTGATGCGCGGTAAAAGCGCCTAAGCCAAAGTCAATGAACTGGTTGCTGTAGCTGACATTTGCCGGACAAAAACCGCTGCCGGGTTGTGAGACGGTCACAGTCTCAACGTCGAGCCCGGTGGCATTCAGAGCGATGATCTGATCCACGTTTTGGGGTGATCCCACTAACAAAGGAGTGCTGGTTGTTGGAGGGGAAGCCAGGATCGTGTTATCGCACGTGGAAATCGTGATTAGGCCGGTGGAATTAGCAAGATAGGTAAACGGCCCGGAGGCCAAGGGAGCGACGCCCGTCGAGCTGCCACCCGGGGCGAGGGTCAACTCAGTCTGCAACGGCGAGAAAACATAAACGTTGCCGTTGTTGGCGCCGATGTAAGCCCTGAAATTGTCATTGTCAAAGGCAGCGCTGATAGCGCCGGCCAGCACAAACGTTGACAGCGTGTTCGATCCCCGGTCAAAGATCCATAGACGCTGCTCCGGCACTACAGGATCTGTGGGCGCATTGGAAACAATTGCCTTACTTCCGTCAGCGGAGACCGCCAGTAGCTTTCCCACGGCAATGGGTGTAGCCACACTAGCCAGATTTGAGGTTGTGTCCAGCGTCAGAAGACCAACATCGCTGCCAAGATAGGCCCGGTCTCCAGCTTTATCGAAGATGAGTGAATTCGGGGTGCCGGTAAGAGCGATGGCCGTGCCCGCCACGGGAGGGGTCTTGCTGGTGTCAATCGGGATGAGCGGGATGAGACTTCCACTGGGAGGCGTAAATGTACTGGCTGCGTAGACGAATGTTGCCGGGCTGGTCCCATTCACGGTGACGCGGAACAAATTACTGTACACCGGCTGATTAATTCCATTACCGCAGGTGGGTGGAGAGCAAACAGCCAAAAGACCGGCGCCACCCGGCGATTGCGCTGTGAGAGTTACGCCGCCCACGCTTGCGACCTCAGGGTTGTTGCTAAGGATGGTGACGGGGGCATTGGGTGTTATCTTCCCAAGTTCGTCCACCATGTCGGCCTGGATTGTTTTGGTCTCAGTTACGTTAAGGGTTGCGGATTCGGTGGGCACGCCGGCGGGGTCTCCATTAATGTGCAGGACAATCAGCACCGGCATGCAGGTCTTGAAGTTCACCGCGGGTGAGGTGGTTGTTCCCACGCTGGCAATAATGCCGGCTCGTCCGGGCCCGCGGGCGGTCGCCAAGCCGTTGGCATCAATGGAAACTACACTGCCATCCGTCGGCGCCCAAGTGAAATCCCCGATCAACGCCGTGATGTCCGTAGCGTTGTGGAATGCGTGCGCGGTGAACTGGTGGGTCAGGTCGACTGAACTGCATGCCGTGGATGGAGTAATCGGGTCCACGGTGATGGATGTGACGGAAGGATGCACGGAAACCGTAATCGGGCCGCTGGTAACACCCTGAGCGGAGACCGTGACGGTGGCGTTCCCGGCCACCGGATTTCCCAGTGAATCGTTACCATTGCAAACAATGAAGAGCGAATCCCACACGCCGCCGCAGATCAGGCCACTGGGGGCAATGGTCGCGATTTTGGTGTTGGAAGAATTGAAGGTGAAAACGGCGTTCACGTTGGCATTAGCGGCGTTCTGCGCCGCAACCGAGATTTGCCCCACCTGCCCGGCGACTAGGGAAAGGGTGGTTGGGTTTACCGTTACGCGGGCCACATTATTGTTGTTGGCGGTGGAGCCACCACCTCCACCACAGCCGGCAAGGAGTACAGCTAGAAAAATAGCAAATATGATTTTTAGACCAGACCACCGCATTACAACCTCCCGCCAGGGCTCTCTCCCTGCGGACCGAAAATCAGAGTTGGATGAGTATAAAGATGAGAACTCAGTGTAGTTTCTTAACGGGAATTGTTCAAGGTGGGATGGGTATTTAGCCGCGGACTTGAGTGAATCAGGGGCAGATGCAGAGCCGGCCCCTTGGGGAAATCTTAGTTTATGTGGCACACGCATGCGTGTGTAAGGATCGGTCCAGCTTTCAGATCTTGCATGCATTTTTTTGGGTTCCATTGGCCGAATCCAACCCACTCCTGAGTCTTAAGACCCCACATGTTGACGTAGGGTTCATCCAGTTGCTATATTAAACAGGTTCTGCGAGTACAACTTGGCTTGCTGTAGTCGTAAGCTGTACGGTAGTTTTGCCCAGGGATGTATCGTTTCAATAGGGCATGCCTCGCTGAAATGGCCCGCGCTACCTTCCACCGGAAGGGTATGCGGACCAGGGAGAACGAAACGGAGTGCCCCCTTTCATTAGGCTCGGTGCCACCGTCGTCGCCCATCACTGATTAGGCAACTTCAATATTCTCCGCCGAATAGGCGGATTTATGGCTGCCCGCGTTGCAGCCAGCCCAAGATTGGGTCCTGAGCAGGCGCAGCGTGCGTGTGCGGAGCTGTGATCTGCTTGCCAGTAAGATCTTACGATATTCGGGCGGGTGTGTGCGGAAAGAGCGCTGCCCCGCGAGCATGAGCACCTAGGGCGGAGCAGCAAAGCTGCGGGGCCGGTAAGGAAAACAGAAGGAATTATGCCGACATTCAATCAGTTGGTTCGTAAAGGCAGGAAGGCGCCAAACTATAAGACGGCCAGTCCGGCTTTGCAGGCTTGTCCGCAGCGCCGCGGCGTGTGTACCCGCGTTTATACCCAGACGCCCAAGAAGCCGAATTCGGCCCTGCGCAAAGTCGCCCGCGTTCGTCTGACGAATGGCATTGAAGTAACCACGTATATTCCCGGCGTCGGACACAACTTGCAGGAGCACTCGATTGTTCTGATCCGCGGTGGCCGTGTGAAGGACCTGCCCGGCGTGCGTTATCACGTGGTTCGGGGCACGCTGGATGCTACCGGCGTCGCTGGCCGTAAGCAGGGCCGCTCCAAGTACGGAGCGAAGAGGCCGAAGTAGCAAATAGCAATTAGCAATTAGCATCTGGCAATTAGCCAATGCTCTCAAGACTCAGGCTGAGTGCTAAGTGCTCGATAACAAAGTTTCAGAGTTTTTAGAAGGATTTGGACCATTTATGCCAAGAAAAGGACATGTGCCGAAGCGGGACCCGATCGCGGACCCGATCTACGATTCCACCCTGGTGACCAAGTTCATCAACACCATGATGTGGGGCGGCAAGAAATCGACTGCGCAGGGCATTTTCTATAAATCCATGGAAAACCTACAGGCCAAAGGCGGCGACGAAGCCTTGAAGTTGTTCAAGAAGGCCGTCGAGAATGCCAAGCCGTTGTTGGAAGTAAAGACCCGGCGCGTGGGCGGAGCCAACTATCAGGTTCCGGTGGAAGTGAATCCCGATCGGCGCACCTCATTGGCCATTCGCTGGATTGTGAGTTATGCGCGCGGCCGCGGCGAAAAAGGCATGGTGGACAAGCTCACCAGCGAGTTGCTGGATGCCGCCAACGGACGTGGCGCCGCCATCAAGAAAAAAGAAGACGTTCACCGTATGGCGGAAGCCAATAAGGCGTTTGCGCATTATCGGTGGTAGGAAATTTTTGACGTAGAGACGTGGCATGCCACGTCTCGGAGCCGCGACATGTCGCGGCTCTACGTAGAGAGAAACAAGGGAATACAGTGCCCAGACAAGTTCCATTAGAGCGTTGCCGCAACATCGGGATCATGGCCCACATCGATGCCGGCAAGACCACTACGACCGAGCGCGTCCTGTTCTATACGGGCATCACGCACCGCATTGGTGAGGTGCATGAAGGCACTGCCACCATGGACTGGATGGAGCAAGAGCAGGAGCGCGGCATTACCATTACCTCCGCCGCCACTACCTGCATCTGGCGTGACATTCGCATCAATATTATCGATACGCCCGGCCACGTGGACTTTACCGCCGAGGTGGAGCGCTCGTTGCGTGTACTCGACGGCGCCTGCGCTGTATTTGACGCCGTGCATGGCGTGGAGCCGCAATCGGAAACCGTATGGCGCCAGGCCGATAAATACGGCGTTCCCCGAATTTGCTTTATTAACAAGATGGACAAGATGGGCGCCGACTTTGAGCACGCTGTCGACACCATCCGCAAACGCCTCAACGCCCGCCCCGTCGCTATTCAGATTCCCATTGGACAAGAAGCTGCTTTTAAAGGCGTCATTGACCTGGTCAACATGAAGGCCATTTACTGGCGCGATGAGACCCTGGGCGCCAAGTACGAAGTGGAAGAGATTCCCGCCGAACTCAGAAAGAAGGCGGAGGCATTCCACGCACAGCTGGTTGAGTCGGTCGCCGAAAACGACGACGCCATGCTGCACAAGTTCCTGGAAGGCGAGGCCATTAGCGCCGACGAACTGCGCGCCTCGTTGCGCAAGAGCGTGATTGCCCTCAAGTTGTTCCCCGTCCTGTGCGGAACGGCTTTCAAGAACAAAGGCGTGCAGACCCTGCTGGATGCAGTGGTGGACTATCTGCCTTCGCCGCTGGACATACCGCCTACGCAAGGCCACGATCCTGATCATCCGGAAAAAATTGTGGAGCGCAAACCAGCCGATAATGAGCCTTTCTCCGGGCTGGCTTTCAAAATCATGGCCGACTCGTTTGTCGGGCAGCTGGTATTCGTCCGCGTGTACTCCGGCCAGTTGAAGACCGGGGACAGCGTGCTCAACACCACCCGCGGCAAATCTGAGCGCATTGGCCGTCTGCTGAAAATGCACGCCAATAAACGCGAAGAAATCAGTGAGATTTTCGCCGGCGATATCTGCGCCTGCGTCGGGTTGAAGAACGTCACCACCGGTGACACCATCTGTACCGATAAAGCGCCCATCCTGCTGGAATCGATCACCTTCGCGGCGCCGGTCATCTCGGTGGCGGTAGAGCCCAAGACCAAGAGCGACCAGGAAAAAATGGGCGTTGCCCTCAACCGCCTGGCGCAGGAAGATCCTACCTTCAAAGTTGCCACCGATCCTGATTCCGGGCAGACCATCATCAGCGGCATGGGTGA
>Ga0137407_10000482_pt1 | contig 27106 bp, 22 predicted proteins | sample CZOMad2_2_16fung_FD_108410 | JGI IMG/M metagenome (GOLD analysis project Ga0137407, IMG submission 108410) | Vadose zone soil fungal communities from Angelo Coast Range Reserve, California, USA - CZOMad2_2_16fungal (Illumina Assembly) | ecosystem: Environmental > Terrestrial > Soil > Vadose... | reverse complement strand
TTCCATCGTGTTCGCGAGCTGCTTTGGCACCATCATCGAATGGTACGATTTTCTGATTTACGCCACGGCTGCGACACTCATCTTCAACAAGGCGTTCTTTCCGACCTTCGATCCGCTCGCGGGGACTCTGGCCGCGCTTGGCAGCTACGCCGTCGGCTTTCTGGCGCGTCCTCTTGGCGGCGCGCTGTTCGGCCATTTCGGCGATCGGCTGGGTCGCAAATCCATGCTGGTGCTCACACTGTTCATCATGGGTATCGGCACCTTCTGCATCGGGCTATTGCCTACCTATGCTTCGATCGGCGTGCTCGCGCCGATCTTGCTGGTCCTGCTCCGCATCATCCAGGGCATCGGGCTTGGCGGCGAATGGGGCGGCGCCTCGCTGATGGTGCTCGAGCATGCGCCAGCCGACAAGCGCGGCTTCTACGCAAGCTTCGTGCAGATCGGATTTCCGATTGGGCTCGTGCTGGCCACGCTTGTGTTTGCGCTGGTCACCAAAATGCCTGACGCCGATTTTGCCAGCTATGGCTGGCGGATCCCGTTCCTGATCAGCATCGTTCTTCTCGGGGGTGGCGCCTTCGTCCAAACAAAAGTTCCGGAGACACCGGTGTTCGAAGGACTCAAGTTGCGCGACGGGCTTTCGAAGAATCCGGTTGGCGAGGCCGTCGGCAAGAACACCAAGACCTTCCTGATCGCCGTCGGCCTCAAACTCTCCGAAGTGTCCTGGGTCTACATGCTCACGGTGTTCGTCGTAGGCTACGCCACCGGCAAGCTCGGCCTGCCGAAGCCGATGATGCTCGACGCTGTGATGTACGCAGCACTTCTGGAACTCGTCAGCCAGCCGCTGTTCGGCTGGCTGTCAGACAAGATCGGCCGGCGGCCGCTCTACATTCTCGGCGCCCTGTTCACCATCGCCTTTGCATTCCCGCTGTTCTGGATGGTGGAGAGCAAAAGCACGGTCTTGATCTTCGCCGCGGTCATGATCGCGATGAATTTTGGCCACGGCATGATGTTCGGGCCTGAATCTGCCTACTTCCCCGAACTGTTCGGCTCCCGCGTCCGCTACAGCGGCGCTTCCTTCGGCTTCCAGACGTCGGCGGCGATCGGCGGCGGCTTTTCGCCGATCATTGCCACCGCGATGGTTGGATATTTCGGCGGCACCACCGGCGTGTCGATCATGATGATCGTGCTCGCGCTCATTACGCTCGCCGCAGCACTCGCCGCGCGCGAAACGCGCGGAGGTCCGTTGGCGGATTAGAGCATGATCCGGACCCGAAGGGCCGCGTTAGCGCAAAGTGGGAACCGGTTTTCCCTCGCGACAAACGCGAAGCGTTTGCGCGGAGATCATGCTCAGACAAAGAAATATGATCATGATCCGCTTCGATCGGATCATGATCTAGGATCGGAGCCACCGTGAAGTTTGGCATTTTCATCTATGACGGCGTCGAACCGATCGATCTCGCAACCTTCGGCGTGCTGTCGATGGCGCGCCGGATCGCGCCCGAGATTACGATCTGCACCATCGCACCCCGCGCAGGATCGGTCGCCCTCGCCAACGGATTGAAGGTGACAGCGGATTTCGGCATCGACGATGCGCCGGCTTGCGATCTCGTCATTGTCACCGGCGGGGCCAGTTGGACCGTGCAGGCGCAGGCTCCCGCGACGCTCGATTACATCAGGCGCGTCCATGCTTCGCATCGGATTGCATCGGTATGTACGGGCGGCATGATCCTGGCCGCGAGCGGCGTGCTGGACGGCGGAGCTGCCACCACCAAGCGCGAGGTGGTTCCGCCGGAAACCTCGCCGCTCGAAGTGATGCGCGCGAGCTATCCGCGGATCGACGTGCGCGAGGCGATGCTGGTGGAGCGGGATGGTGGTGTCGTGACCGGCGGCGGGGTGACGCTTTGCATCGACACCACGCTTCATCTTCTCGCCAGTATGCTCGGCCCGCGCGTCGCCGATGAAACCGCGCGCATCATGGAATATCAGCGGGCCTGGCGCGCCAACCGTGAGGCCTTTGCGCCGGTCCTTAACGCGCGATAGCGTCGCCCTCGCAAATTTTCCAAATTTTGGTGTTTACAATTGCGCCGATCGACCATAATGGCCGGCGAAGGCTCGACGATCCGACGACGGGCCGATGGGAGCATGAGTTGATGCGTAATCTATCTTTGCCGGGTATTGCCGGCCTTATTTTGGGTGTCTCGATCATGATGGCCGGTTCTGCACGCGGCGATGCCCTCAAGGACGAAATCGCGCCGACCGGCAAGCTGCGGGTGGCGATCGGGATCAGCCCGGCCGGCGGCGCCTACTGGTCTACCAAGACGGAATCGGGAGGCTATGCCGGGGTGCCGGTCGATCTCGGCAAGGAAATGGCGAACCAGCTTGGTGTCCCCGTCGAGTACGTCGCCTACCCGAATTCCGGACAGATCACCGATAACGTGTCGACAGGCGTTTGGGACGTCACCTTCCTGCCGAAAGACCCGGAGCGCGAGACCAAGATGTCGTTCGGTCCGATCTATGAAATCGCGGACGCTACCTACATCGTCAAGCCGGGATCTGCGATCACCAATTTCCAGACGCTGGATCAGCCCGGCATCAAGGTCGCAGCCGTCAATAACACCACCACCATGCGCGGCGCGGTGGCGCATCTGAAGAACGCCAAGGTTGCGGGCTATCAGACCTATGACGAAATCTTCGCTCTCCTCAAGAACGGCGAGATCGATGCGTTCGCGCTGTCGCGCGACCAGCTCAACGCCATGGCCAAGAAGATCCCGGGCACGCGCGTGCTCGATGAAACCTTCAAGCAGACCGTGACCGCGGTTGCGGTGCCATTGAATCACCCGCTCGCGCTTGAGTTTGCCACCAAATTCATGACCGAGGTCAAATCCAACGGTGTGCTGCGGAAGGCTTTTGACAATAACGGGCTGAAGGATACCCCGCTGCGGGCGAAGTAGAAGGAAGTGCCTGCGCCGCGCTCGGCCTCATGGTTCGAGACGCGCGGCGTTGCCGCGCTCCTCACCATGAGGGTTAAGACCCTCGTCCTGAGGAGCGGCTACTGGGCCGCGTCTCGAAGGATGAGGCCCCTCTCGCGAGATGCCCTAATTCGTCCCGCCCAGCGCGATCGGCTCGAGGCCGCTCTGGGTGATCGCATTGCTGGCCGCGGGCGACGCGAGAAACTTGATCAGCGCTCGCCCAGCTTCAGGTTCCTGCGACACGCTGGCGATTCCGGCGGAAAACACCGTGACCTTCTGCAGCTCGTCCGGCAGCGGGCCGACAATGTCGATGCCGGCGACGGGTTTCAATTCGCTGATTTGCTGAAAGCCGATCTCGGCATCGCCGTGGGCTACGATTTCGGCGACCGGCGTGGCGGGAATTTTCCTCGCCTTGTCCTTCATTTCGTTCGCGATGCCGAGCTTCTCGAACATCTCGGTCGAGATATAGACGCCGCTGGCGCTGTCGGAATAGGCGACCGATTTCGCCGCCAACAGGGCGCGCTTGAGCGCGTCCGGCGAACTGATGTCGGGCTTCGGCGCGCCCGACTTCACCGCGACGCCGATCTTCGATTTCACGAGATCGACGCCGCTGTCGGGAACGACCTTGCCCTGCTTGATGAGGTCGCCAAGCGCGTAACCTACGAGGATCAGGACGTCGGCGGGTTCGCCGCGCTCCAGCCGCACCGGTATAGCGTTGGCCGTGGTGCCCATCGATGGCCCATAGGCGGTGATCACCTTGTGACCAGTCGCGCGCTCGAACTCCGGCACCAGCGCGTTATAGGCCGCCGAAAATCCACCCGAGATCATCACCCGGACCTCGGCCGCGCCCGCTGCAACTGTGAGCCACAGGACGCTGGCGACGCCGAGCGCGAATGCGCGCAAATGTGCAGATGTCGATCTCATGATTTTCTCTCCCGGGACGGCTCTTGATTGGCCGTGCACTGTTATCGGGGCGATCGTATCGTGCCAAAAGGGGTTAGCCTAGGGCAGCTCCGCGCTGTCGTCATTCCGGACGGTCCGCGCCGCGGACCGATCCGGAATCTCGAGGTGATGCGCGAATGGTGTCCGCGAGATTCCCCGATGCGCAATTGCGCATCTGAGATCGCCGCAATGCGGCGTCTGGAATGACGGTGCAACTTGTCACGAATTGACGTGCACGAAATCCCGCAGCAGGGGATAGATTTCGTTGTTCCAGCGCCGGCCGCTGAACACGCCGTAATGCCCGACGCCGGCCTGCATGTGATGTACTTTGCGGTAAGCGCGGACACCGGTGCACAAATCCTGTGCGGCCAGCGTCTGGCCGATTGAGCAGATGTCGTCCTTTTCGCCCTCGACCGTCATCAGGCCCATGCGCTTGATCGAGGCGGGATTAACCGGCCGGCCGCGATAGGTCAGCTTGCCCATGGGCAGGAGATGTTCCTGAAAAACGTCGCGGATGGTTTCAATATAAAACTCCGCCGGCAGATCCATCACCGCGAAATATTCGTCGTAGAACGTCTTGATGGTTTCGGCCTTCGCCGTCTCACCCTTCGTCAGATGGGTGGCGAGATCGATGTGCTGCTTGATGTGTCGTTCGAGGTTCATCGATACGAAGGCGGTGAGCTGCACGAAGCCGGGATAGACTTGGCGGAACGCGCCCTTGCATTGAATCGGCACGTAGTTGATCAGATTATCCTCGAACCATTTGAGCGGCTTGCTCTTGGCGAATTCGTTGACCTTGGTGGGCTGGATGCGCGTGTCGATCGGGCCAGCCATCAGGGTCAGCGTCGCAGGACGCGCGGGGTGATTGTCCTCCGACATGATCGCGGCGGCGGCGAGCGCCGACACCGACGGCTGGCAGATCGCGACCATATGCGCGCGGGGACCCAATTGATCGAGAAAGGTGATGAGGTGCTCGGTATATTCGTCGAGGCCGAATTTGCCGTGATCGAGCGGAATGTCGCGGGGATTATGCCAGTCGGTGATGTAGACGTCGTGATCCTGCAGCAGGGTCTGCACGGTGCCGCGCAACAGTGTCGCGAAGTGGCCGGACATCGGCGCCACCAGCAACAGGCGCGGCTGTTCCGGCGAGTTCTCCTTCTTGAAATGCAGCAATGAGCCGAACGGCGTCGCGTAGGTGACTTCCTCGGTCACCGCCAGCTCCTGATTGCCCACCAGCACCTTGTCGATGCCATAGGCGGGGCGGGTATAGGTGAGGGACGCGCGCGAGATCAACTCAAGTGCGGCGGCGAGCCGTCCGAACAATTTGTCGGATAGGCCCTGCGGGACGAGGTTGAGATATCTCAGTGCGTGAGCTGCCCCGGTCCGCCATGGCGCCGTAAGGTCCATGTGGTTCTGATACGCCTGATATAACATCGACATCATCCGGATCCGCCCCCGCCCGTGCGCCATGCAAAATCGAAGCCACGGCGGGGGCAAACCGCCCAAGAAACTGGCACGTCGCTTGCTGCTGGAAGGGAAGCTGAAGAGGGAAGCCGAGCTAACAAGCCAAGCTGCCAGGCCTAGATGAAGGGCACTTTGCCGCGGCTCGCTTGGCAAGGCAGGGCCGGCGTTCACGCGTTGGAGGAAAAGCCAAATGGCGAAAGCGACACTGACCATCAGCAGCAAGAATTACTCCTCATGGTCGCTACGCGGCTGGCTCCTGACCAAGTTTTCCGGGCTCGAATTCGACGAGATTGTCACCGCGCCCGACGATCCGTCGGCGCGGGCGGAAATCCTGCTTCTCTCCTCCTCCATTCTGGTGCCGTGCCTGCGCCACGAGGGCGCCACCGTGTGGGATACGCTCGCGATAGCGGAATACCTCAACGAGGTCATGCCCGATGCAGGCTTGTTGCCGAGGGATCGCGTCTTGCGGGCGCATTGCCGGTCGATCTGTGGGGAGATCCATTCCGGCTTCACGACGCTGCGCGCATCACTGCCAGTCAATCTGAAGGGCCATTTCCCCGGCTTCAAGATATGGTCGCGCGCCCAGTCCGACATCGATCGGGTCTGCACGATCTGGCGCGAGTGTCTTGCCAAGTCGGGCGGCCCGTTCCTGTTCGGCGAGCGCTCCATGGCGGACGCGATGTATGCGCCGGTGGTGACGCGCTTCATGACCTATGACGTAAAGCTGGAGTCCAGGTTGAAGGACTACGCCGGTATGATCATGGCGCTTCCGGAAATGCAGGAATGGATCGAAGTCGCCAAAGCCGAGCCAGCCGACATCGAAGAGCTCGAGGTGGAATATTAGGCAGTGCGGCCGTTACGGTGCCTGTTTGCAGGGCTTACGCACCGGGCACGCCTTGCTCAACTTGATGCCATCGAGGCAGTTTTACCGCAAGCGGCGGCGCGCCAGTGATGTTGCGCGAAAAATCGCCTGACTGAAATTCCGATCCGCGTCCAAGAGCTTCGACGTCTTCAACGCAGCGATCTTTGCAATCGCTGCGGTGCAGCCCCGCCGATTTCAAGACCGTCGATATGCCGCCGGCCACCGATAAGGTGCCGCCGGTGACGCCGTGGAAGTAGCGCTCTCGCACAATCGGAAGAATTAACGGTTTTTCGGCGGTCGCTGGCGCGCTCGATACTAGCGAGGCTGGATGTAGTGCGCCGTAGATTATCCGAAGCGATATCTAGCCGTGAACATCGGCGTACCGGGCGCATCAGCTGATTCGGGCGCGGTTCGTTCCGCGCGCGTTCCAAACCTTAAAGCGGGTGTCGGCCTCGTTACATTTTGGTACAGGGCGAGGGGCGCACTCAAATCAGGAGCGATGCAGCCGCCAACCAACCACGGTTGCCTCAACGGTTCCGCCCGACTCATGATTGCGCCAGGCGCCATTGATGAAGCGGCAAGCAAATGGCAACTGATACGTGCCGCTGTGGTCCTCGCACAGCACCTGGACCGGCTGATCCGGGGGCGGTTCGCCTTCGCCATTGAATTCAGCCAGCCGTTTTTCACGCGTCGCCATTTTCGCCTCTCCCCGTCAGTTTCACACCTGGCCCTCCCTTTGGCGCCGGACCTGGTGCGCTTGAACAAACCTCTATGCGCGAATGAGGTATCTGTGTGGTATCTTCAATGCCGCAAACCTCGGCTCGCAACAATTTGACCGGGGCTCTCGCCAATTCAATGAGGCTTTTGATGATCGGCCGGATCGCTCTCGCGCTAGGGGTGTTGGCGCCGTGTGCTTTGGTATCGGCCGCCGCCCGCGCGCAGGACGTTCCCGGCATCGAGATCTGCACCGTCGAAAAGACCATGGAGCGCCGCACCAGTTGCCTTCAGAGCAACGTCGATTTCCTCCAGAAGACGATCGGAAAGCTTGCCGCCGAGCAAGCGCAGAAGCTCGATGCCGCGAACCGGCAAATCGAAGGTTTGAAGGCAACCGTCGCCTTGTTGCAGAAGGTTGTGGACGAGCTGCAGGCGGCGCAAAAGAAAACAGCGGAGGATTCAAACAAGAAGGCCGACGCGCCCCCGGCCAAGGATGGGCCGGCGGCGAAAGAAGGCGCGAAATAAGGACGCGGTGGTCTATTGAGTCCCGATCTCTCCAGTGATCGCGGAGCCGAACAACTCACCATGTTCGCCATTGAATCGCGACATCTGCATCTGCTCGATCGGGAAATAGTCCGCAGGCCCGGTGTTGATCACAATGCCCGGTAGCAGCAACCCGAGTTCGAAGTTCTTGAGGTTGGCTGCCTGCCGCATGACGTTCTCACGGGTGAGTTCATCGCCGCATTGCTTGAGCACCTGAACCATGGTTTGCGCGGTCAGATAGCCGTAGACGCTGAACGTACTCGTCTTGTCTCCCTCCGGGAAATACTTGTCCATGAAGGCAGCCCACTCCTTGATCGCGGGATCGTCCTTCCAGGTCGGGTCGGTGGGGTCCTTGAGATAGTTGGTCGACAGGATTCCCTTCGCGTTCTCGAGCCCGGCGGGCTTGAGCACGGAGCCCACGGAATTCGAGATGCTGGCAAGGAACTGGACCGGCTTCCAGCCGATCTCGGCCGCCTTCCGGATCGCCTGCGCAGCGAATTTCGGCGAGGCTTCGTTGAAAAAGACGTCGGCGCCAAGGGTTTTCAGGGTGACGATCTGGCGGTCGACCGTCGGGTCAGCAGGCTCGTAGGGCAGCTCGCCGACGATCATGCGCTTGGTCGCCTCGGCGCCGAGGCCGTCCTTGAGACCCTTGAGATAGTCGCGGCCGGAATCGTCATTCTGATAAAGGATTCCCAGCTTCGCCTGCGGCAGTTTCTCCAGGATGTATCTTGCGTAGATCCGCCCCTCGGTCTGGTAGGTGGGTTGCCAGCCCATCGTCCAGGGGAAGTTCTTCGGGTCACCGAACTTGGTGGCGCCGGTGGCCACGAAGAGCTGCGGTACCTTCTTCTCATTCAGGTATTTCTGAATGGCATTGTTGGTCGGCGTGCCGAGGCTCTGGAAGATGAGCAGCACTTCATCGCTTTCCACGAGCTTGCGCGCCTGCTCCACGGTCTTTGCCGGGCTGAAGCTGTCGTCGTAGGAAACAAAGTTGATCTTTCGCCCGTTGATGCCGCCCTCGGCGTTGAGCTTTTTGAAAAAGGCATCCTGCGTCCGGCCGATCAGCGCGTAGGCTGACAGCGGCCCGCTATAGGGCATGATATTGCCGATCTTGATCTCGGTATCGGTCGCACCGACATCGTATTTCTTCTGCGCGTGGGCGGCGCTGGCCAACGCGACCGCGATTAGTCCCGCAAGCAACGCCGATCTGGCATGGTTCAAGACACGGTGGTGCATCATCGTCCTCCCTGACGTGCTGACCAAGGGCTCAGGCAGTCTCGTGAGCGGACCGCTTGGATGGAGCCGTCGGATTGTATGCGCGATCAGTATGCACGATTAGGTTGCCGTTGCCAGCGGCGCCTCGGCTGCTATTTTTCCGTAACATGGAAGATGTGGCCCACGCGGTTCCGGCCCGGCGAGAGGTGAATGGTTCCGCAAGGGGCGCGACCAGTGTCCCGAATCCGAAGTTCGCACTCCCTTGCAGCCCCCACTTTTGCGAACTTCGGATTCGAAAGGACGCTAGAAAATCTATGATTCTAGAGCAAGGACTGTCAAACGCAGCGCGCGCGAAACCGTCATGATCGGCGCGCTTTGAATGAGGCTTATCGTCCATGAATCCCGCCCAGAAGGCACTCTGGTTTATCGAAAGCCACTTGTCCGGCGAGTTGACCCTCGATCAGATCGCTGATGTCGCCGGAATCTCGCGCTTTCACATGGTGCGCGCGTTCGCCGCTGCGACGGGCTTGTCGGTCATGCGCTACGTGCGTGCCCGCCGACTCAGCGAGGCGGCGCGGGTGCTTGCGGCCGGCGCGCCCGATATCTTGACCTTGGCGCTGGATGCGGACTACGGCTCTCACGAAGCATTCACCCGCGCGTTCCGCGACCATTTCGGGGTTACGCCCGAAGCGGTCCGCAGCTGCGCGCGCATCGACCACATCAAGCTTCAGGAGCCGATCCAGATGGATTCAACGATCATAGACAATCTTCAGGTCCCGCGCTTTGAAATCAGCAAGCCGCTGCTCGTCGCCGGTCTGGGCGGGCGTTACTCCAGCGAGAACGGCGCCGGCATTCCCGGCCAGTGGCAGCGTTTTCATCAGTGCGTTGCTGACATTCCCAACCGGATCGGGAAGTTGGCCTATGGCGTCTGCTGCAATGGCGACGATGCCGGAAATTTCGACTATATCGCCGGCGTTGAAGTGTCCGACTTCTCCGACCTGCCACGCGAATTCGTCCGCGTCCGGATTCCCGAACAGCGGTACGCCGTGTTCACCCACAAGGACCACATCTCGACCATTCGCCGCACCGTCAACACGATCTGGAATCATTGGCTTCCGGCATCAGGCCTGAAGGCGGCCGACGCCCCCAACTTCGAGCGCTATGACGAGAAGTTCAATCCGCTCACCGGCGACGGTGGGCTGGAAATCTGGATACCGGTCGGGCAGTAGGCTTTTGGTCTGACGCGTTTCTGTCACGACCGGTACCGGCCCAAGGATCAAGTCCGTGAGGTTGCTTTCGCTCCAAAACGCTCTTGGACGCTTGGCTGCCCTGCGCGATCATAGGTCCGGGGATTGCTTGCAAGCGATGGTGACTTTGCCATAACGTCGCGCAACAAGATTGTTGCGCGCGCGGAAATGAACCTGAAATCCGCCTGCGCCCAAGAAACGATTTGTGGAAAGCCAGGGGGATTGGATGCCCGATGTTCGCGTTCTCGCCACCGGTCTGGAGTTCCCGGAAGGGCCGGTGGTGATGCCGGACGGATCGGTGGTACTGGTCGAAATCCGCGGGCAACGGCTGACGCGGGTGTGGCCGGACGGGCGCAAAGAGGTGGTCGCGCAAATTGCCGGCGGCCCCAATGGCGCGGCGATCGGCCCCGACGGCAAATGCTACCTCTGCAACAATGGCGGCTTCAGCTGGATCCCCTCGCGCGGCACCATGATGCCGGGCGCGCCGGCACCCCATGAATATATCGGCGGCTCGATTCAGCGCGTCGATCTCGCAACCGGCAAGATCGAAACCCTGTTCGACAAATGCGGCGAGCATCCGCTGAAAGGGCCGAACGATCTGGTGTTCGATCGGCGCGGCGGGCTGTGGTTCACAGATTTGGGCAAGCGCCGCGCCCGCGACATGGATGTCGGCGCGTTCTACTACATCAAGCCCGGCATGAAGGAAATCGTCGAAGGCTCGTTCGGTATGCTGCCCGCCAACGGCATCGGCCTGTCGCCGGATGAAAATACGGTCTATGTCGCGGAGACGCCGACGGCGCGGCTCTGGGCGTATGATGTTGCCGCGCCCGGCGAGGTCAGGCCGCGCGACGTGATCTATCGCGGCGAACGCGGCAAGCCGGTGGCGGGCCTTGGCGGTTACCAGATGTTCGACTCGCTCGCGGTCGAGGCTAGTGGCAATATCTGCGTCGCGACGTTGATCTCGGGCTGCATCACGGTGATCGCGCCGGATGGTTCGATCGTGGAGCAGGTGCCGACCGGCGACCGCGTCACCACCAACATCGCCTTCGGCGGACCCGGGCTGAAGACCGCCTACATCACGCTCTCTGGCAAGGGCGAACTCATCGCGATGGACTGGGCACGGCCCGGCCTGCCGCTGAATTTTTTGAACAAGTGACGGCGATGGTTGGCTGTCACCCTCATGGTGAGGAGCGTCGCGTTTGCGACGCGTCTCGAACCATGAGTGGATTGCTGTGGCCTCATCCTTCGAGACGCGCTTCAAGCGAAGCGCTCCTCAGGATGAGGAGAAGGAGGAATAATGCCCTGGCTTGAACCGGTGACGCTGAGCGGCCCGCATGCGCAGCTAAAACCGCTGTCGCACGATCATCTCGACGGGCTGACGGAGGCGGTGACGGACGGCGAGCTCTGGAAGCTCTGGTACACCTCGATTCCGAATCCTGAGGACATGCGCAAGGAGATCGACCGCAGGCTCGGCTTGCAGGCGGCGGGTTCGATGCTGCCGTTCACGGTGTTCGATGCGAATGGAAAGATCGCGGGCATGTCGACCTATATGAACGTCGATGCCGCGAACCGGCGCGTCGAGATCGGTTCGACCTGGTACGCCAGTCGGGTACAGCGCAGTGCGCTCAATACCCAATGCAAATTGCTGTTGCTCACGCACGCCTTTGAGAAGCTTGATTGCATGGCGGTTGAATTCCGTACGCATTTTTTCAATCACCAGAGCCGGCGCGGCATCGAACGGCTGGGGGCCAAGCTCGACGGCATCCTGCGCAATCATCAGGTCGCGGCGAATGGCACGCTGCGCGACACGGTGGTCTACAGCATCATCGCTGCCGAATGGCCGACGGTGAAGGCACATTTGACTTATCAATTGAATGAAAGGACGCGGTAACCTAGAGCATAAAGAGATTAGATCGATCTGCAACGACAACGGAAGTGCGCTCCCTCTCCCGTTGGGAGAGGGTTGGGGTGAGGGGTTACGGTCTCTCGTAGTCCATCGCCCCCTCACCCGATTTGCACTGGACGATGCTTCGCATCGCCAGGAGCAAATCGACCTCTCCCCACCGGGGAGAGGTGAAGCGAACCCGCTGACAGACCGATTCAATCAAAAGGTGTCCCGCTCTAGCCGCGCGAAAGAAGGTACGATGGATACATTCGACTATGTGATCGTCGGTGCGGGATCGGCGGGTTGCGTACTGACGAACCGGCTGAGCGAGGATGCGTCGACCTCTGTCTGTGTGCTTGAGGCCGGGCCGAAGGATTGGCATCCCTACATCCATCTGCCTGCGGGTTTTATCAAGACCTTTCACATGCGCAGCATCAACTGGGCCTATCAGCAGGAGCCCGGTCCCTGGACCGGCGGCCGCAGCATCTATGCGCCGCGTGGCAAAACGCTCGGCGGCTCGTCCTCGATCAACGGTCACATCTACAATCGCGGCCAGCGTCAGGATTTCGACACCTGGGCGCAGCTCGGCAATCGCGGTTGGGGCTATCCGGATGTGTTGCCGTATTTCAAGCGGCTGGAGCGGCGGATCGGCGAGGGCGAGGACACCTATCGCGGGCGCGAGGGCAACCTCACCGTCACCACCATGGACTGGCGGGATCCGCTCTGCGAAGCCTTCATGGCGGGTGCGATGAGCTTGGGCATCCCGCGCAACCCCGATTACAACGGCGCGATCCAGGAGGGCGTCTCCTACGCCCAGCGCACGATAAAGAACGGCCTGCGCGTCAGTGCGGCGACCGCCTTTTTGCACCCCGCGCGAAAACGGCCGAACGTCCATGTGCGGACGCACGCGCATGCGACCGAAATCATCTTCGAGGGCAAACGCGCGGTCGGCGTGCGCTATGTGAGAGGTGGCCGGGGCGGAACACGGCACGAGGTGCGCGCAACCAAGGAAGTGATCGTTGCCGGCGGTACCTACAATTCACCGCAACTCTTGCAACTATCGGGCGTAGGGTCGCCGGAATTGCTGGGTTCGCTCGGCATCGAGGTGCGCCACGCCCTGCCGGGCGTTGGCGAAGGATTGCAGGACCATTACGCGCCGAGGTCGGTCGCCCGCGTCAAGAACATCAAGACCATCAACGAACGCCGGCGCGGCCTCGGCCTGGTAGGAGAGGCGATCAAATGGGCCACGACACGGCGCGGCCTGCTCTCGCTGTCGCCAACCATGGTCTATTGCTTCTGGCACTCTGGCGAGACCACCGAGAGTTCCGATCTGCAGCTGACATTTACGCCCGCAAGCTACAAGGAAGGCGTCCAGGGCCAGCTCGAGGATGAGCCTGGCATGACGGTCGCGTCCTGGCAGCAGCGGCCGGAAAGCCGCGGCTATGTCCGCGCCCGCTCGGCCGATCCGTTCGATCCGCCGATCATCCAGACCAATTATCTGGTCGCCGAACTCGATCGCCGCGTCGTCGTCGCCGGGATGAAGCTGGCGCGGCAGTTGCTGAAATCGGCGCCGCTCGCTCCCTATTACGCGCACGAGGATTTCCCTGGACCCGACGTGCAGACCGACGCCGAATTCCTCGCCGCGGCAACCAAGCGGGGCACCACGACCTTTCATCCCGGCTGTACCTGCCGGATGGGCCCGCCCGACGCCCCGTGGGCCGTTGTCGACGACCAGTTGCGCGTGCACGGGCTGCAGGGCCTGCGCGTGATCGATGCCTCGATCATGCCGCGGATGATCTCGGCGAACCTCAACGCCTCCACCATGATGATCGCCGACAAGGCGTCGGATATCATTCGGGGTCGCAAGCTGCCGGAACCGGCGGTCGGGCCGATCGCTAGCTAGGGCGCGGACTCATATTGATTGACGCGGTCGAGACATGCCAACGGTCTCTGGCATGTCTGTTTATCGGGGTAGAACGGAAGAGGTCGGCCGACTGCCGAAACGGCGCTTTTGACCCAACTCGGACATTAGCATACCCGCGCTCAAGATGGGTAACCCCTCTTGAGAGAGACGTCGTCCTAGAGACCTTTCAAGAATTCCTGGAGCGCTACGTTGGTTTCGACCGGCGCTTCCTGCTGCACCCAATGACCAATACGAGGCAGAATAACAGATCCACGAAAATCCGTGCAGCCGGCTCCCGGATTTGCGTAAAGATCCATTCCGGGGACGAAGGAGCGAACAGCGTCGCGTTCGCCCGCTACAAAGCACGACGGTTGCGTCACCGGTTTTCCAGTGAAGTCTGCCATTTCCCGAAAATCGATGTTCTGGGCTCGATAGCGATGGAGGGGACCGCGAAAGCCACCGGCTCGAAATGCTTCAATGAATACTTGCAAATCCTGTTCGCTCATCCAATCGGGAAACGGTCGAGGATCGATCATGCCATCGAGCAATTTCGCGTCGACTGGCTTGTGCTCTAACCATTTATTGAGAGGCGCGGCGCCCGACATCGCAAAGTAGGTTTTCCGCAACGCAATCGGAATGTCGGCTTCAAACTCGGCTTCGGCAACGCCTTCTTTCTGGAAATAGAGCTGATAGAAGAAGCGGTCCTTGTACATGACCTTGGCCATGTCGATAAAAGAAGCTGGCCCCCTTGGAACAAAAGGAACACTCAAACCGGCGACTGCGACCACCTTGCTCGGGTAGAGCAAAGCCGTATTCCATACGATTGGAGCGCCCCAATCGTGGCCAAAGCGGATGGCTGTTCCACCCCCGAGCTGATCGATAACGGCAGCGACATCCGAAGCCAAATTGCGAATTGAATAGGCGGCAACCTCGCGGGGCTTGGAGCTACCACCGTAGCCACGCACGTCCAGGGCCGCCACTTTATACCCAAGCTTGGAAAAATGAGTGACCTGGTGGCGCCAAGAGTACCAGAGCTCCGGAAATCCATGAACACAGACAATCAAAGGACCATCGCCAGCGACAGCCATGTTCAGTTCAATGGGCCCGTTTTGAAGTTGAACAAAATTCAAGGCGTCCCCTAGATAGCCGGAGCCGCATTGGCCAGTAGCCGAGGCAGTTTGGCCATACCTGCAGAGAAAGCATCCTGGAATCGCTTTAGCACCGCGATCTTATCGGTCTCCTCGGGCCTGACCCGAGCGGGCGCCGCAAAAAGGGTGTTGAGTCGCGAACTAAGCAGCCATTCCTCTATGCCAGGGTGGGCTCTCCAAGCAACGCGGTTCTTGGTTGATACCGCTAGCATACGCAACCAGTCTGTATCGAGAACAGGGTTTGGGACCGGCTCGCACAGCGCATTTTTTTGTTTTTGGTCGGCAAAAGTCGCTTCGATGAAGCCGATGAGCGCTGCGCTGAACGTGGTCTGACAGGTTCGTATCATTTGAACATTTATCCGATTGCCTGACCAAATCGGGACCGGCGGCCTCCTTGAGATACCGCTTGCGCTGCAGTCGATAATCAGCGTGTTTGACGTTAATGGCATCTCGCCGCGATCGAGGATGATGCGTGTGCTCCCTACAGCCCGGACGTAACCCAGTCGAACGACATTTTTGATGCGCCTTAGTTGGGCCAATTCGTCTTCGGTAATTGTTGCGCAGCGGTAAATTGTTGGCCGTATTCCTGGGTCAAGCCGCAACAGTTGGCCGCTAGCCTCAAGCCGATCAAAAAGATTTGCGACGTCGTCCGCAGCGCTCACGGCCTCAAACTGTTGTGCAAGGCTTTGAAACGCCGTCAGAAAGAAATCGTCGCCGGGCTGAATGTTCGCGCGATTTATGAACCAGGCGTCGTTAGGCATGACCCAACGTATCCGCTCCGGATCGATCCCGCGCTCCAGCAACCAGAGGCAGCTGTCGATGCCAGTCTTGCCGGGACCGACCACGACAAAATCATCCTCTTGCTTTGCCACTTGCGAGATCACATTTGGGGGTACACACCTCACGCCGGGCGCAACAGAATACCGCGGCGGGCGGCTCGATGGAATATCGAAAGTCCAGTACGCGCTGTCTACGACAGCCTTGCGAACTGTTACGCGATAGTGTTCGCCGGTCAGCAGCGATTGAAACTGATCATCCGCTGTTACGTTGCTCATCGGAAAATATCGAACACGTCCCGAAGACAGCATTCGTTGCTGCATCACCTGATCGAAATAGCCCAGTACCTCGGCGCCGCTTGCGAGATTATAAAGTCCCTTATTGAAGCCAACAGCATCTTTGGTACGGTTGCCAAGTTCTCGCGAGTTTACGCCGTAAAATGCCGAAGGTTGATGGAGGCGGACGAACGGATAGGCGTCGTTCCAGTGGCCACCGGGCTTATCGCGCCGGTCGACCATCAAAATCCGCGCGTCGCTGGTAGTAAGCAACTCGTCGGCAAAAGCCATCGCTGCGGCCCCAGCGCCTATGACAAAGTAATCAGTTTCAAAATTCTTCGTCATCAAATTGTCCCTGCTGCTGCACGCCGATCATACATGAAAACCGCGCCGCATAAGGTCCGCTTTCGGTGGAAAAGGCACCCTGGGTTTGTTGCCCCCGAATGTCCGCTCGTCCAAAGCGAACAGTCGGGCCGTGCAATAGTCTGGTTTTTGGCACTTTTCGGACCTTACGTGATGTCCAACTTGAATCCGAATTGCGCACCGAACGGACATTGCAGTCACACGCCAGCCCTCGGTGTTCGGCTATTTGCAGCCGACCCGAGTGACTCTGATACGAGACCAATTTCAAAGACTCAAGCCGGGGATCGCCGTCAGACCGAAGTGATGTTGATCATCTGACCTACCTAAGTCATTTGACGGTCAGATTTAGGGACATTCCGAGCATTTTGTGGCCTTTAACAGGGCAATATACTTTGTAGGTGCCAGGCTTCAGATCCACCCGTAATGAACCGCTTTTTCCCTGCTTCAACATTGGTTTAATTTCTTTTTCGATTCCATTGCCCTCGATTTCAAAGCCGTGGGTTTCCTTGCCCGTGTTCGTTACCTTGAAGGTCGTCGGACCGGCGCCGACAGAGGTGGTCATCTCGATCGTGTATTCCTTGATCTTCACTTCCACCTCCGAGCCCTTTGCGGCATCAGGCTTGGCTGCCGCGGTTTTTGTGTCTCCCTGCCCGAACGCGTTACTAAAGACCGCCATAAATCCTAAGCTCAACATCACCGCCGTGAAGGTCATGATCTTTTTCATCTCTTGTTCTCCTGTTGACTTCTGCTCCGGCGCTTACAACGACGGCAGCGATTTGATATAGGCAGCTATCGCGGCGCGATCCTCGGCGCTGAGCTGCGAAGTACTGCGCACGACCTCTACCATTGGGCCGCCCACCGATCGCCGTCTGCAGTCATGCCGGTCTGTCGGCGGGGCCACAGCGATACCCGATGGGGCTCGTTACCTGAACCCAGAGATCGCCGACACGATAGGGTCACGCAGCGAGTCTTTCATGCGTGGATTCCGTCACTCCGGGATCCTCACTTGCCCGTCTGTGAAGGTGATCTTCACATTCGGCGCCGGGGCGTCGGCGATCGGCGGCACGTTGGCGAGTGTGATCGGCGGCACGGGCGTGCCCGCCCCCCGCGGCGTCGTGTGCACGACCTGGCTCGGCGGCAGCGGGCGACCGTTGCGCAAATGATCGTACATCAGGTCCATCGCCTGGATGAAATAACGATGCAGCGGAATGAGCAGAGCGTTGTAGCCGGGGAATTGGTTGAAGCTGTCGAGGTGCTGGGCGTTGGTCACCTCATAATAATGCAGCGGGCTCAGCGAACCCTCGACGACGTTGTTCAACCCGAAATAGGCACGCGCTGCGAAATTCAGCGGCAATATCGCGTCGTTGCGTCCCGCGACGAAGATCGATGGAATCCGGCGCAAATTGCCCGAGGCGATGATCTGCTCGACGCCTACCTCAACGCGTTGCGCCTTCCTCGCCGCCGTACCATCCAGCGGAGCGCCGGTGACGGCGTCGCGCCCTTGCGCAAGCGAGCGCAGGCAGAGCGCGTTATCGAGGTCCTGATCGGCCGTCGAGAGGCGATCCTGCTTAGGCCCACCCGGCGCGGCATTGTTGATCAGATTGATGCCGCTGGTCGGCGGAATACCGTTGCTGGAGCCGAAAATCTGCGCCTCATTGGTCGCTGCAAGGGGGCCTGGAATACCCGACGCATTGGTTGCGCCGAAGCTGTAGTTGCAGAGATTGTCGAGCACGCTGAACTGGCCGTAGGCGTTGGCATAGGTCACCGAGATCGCCTGGTGCACGAAGGCGAACCAGTAGCCCGGCGCCACGATGTTCTGCTCTGGCTGGATGCCAAATTTATTGAGGATCTCCTGGGCCTCGGTCGCCTGATCGTTCGTCGTCGTTGACGAGAGCAACCCCTTGGCATGAAGGCTGGCGCAGCGCGCGGTGCTTGCCGCGAGATTGAGCGGCGCACCCGCATTGGCCGGCGCAGCACTGGCGCAGCCCTGAAAGACGTTGATGAGGGTGGTGTAATCGATCAGCGGCCGGCTGTGCGCGGCGAAGGGCTGGCCACCGCCCCGCACAATCGTGAATTCCGAGCTGAGTTTCGGATTGACGTTCGGCTCGCCGACCGCAAGTCCGTCGATCAGGTGTTCGTCGTCATGCTCCACCGCGCGCACCGAGGCGCCTCCGCCGTTCGACACGCTGGAGGCGATCACGATGGTGTTGCGCTTGTCGAACGCGATACCGCGGCCAGCGAACTTCTCGTTCAGAACCTTGAAGGCGAATTTGATCGAGCGCAGCACATTCTGGCCCCAGTCCTTTTCGGGATTTTGCTGCGAGTGGGCGTGCTTGAAGGCGAAGCGATTGGGGGTTGCGGCATTGAATGCCGCCCGGTCGGCGTTCGAAATGGGCGCCGTGAAGTTTGACTCATCGCCCGCCTGTGCCGCGTCAGTGCGTTCGCCGCGGATCAGGTTCACGGTATTATTCTGTAGATCATCCGCCCCGGTGCCGGTGCCCTTGTCGGTGTAGGCGACCGCGCAGCCATGCTTGAGGCCCCATTCGCCGGCGGTCGCGATCGCGCCGTAGACACCGCGCGAACCGGACGAAGGCGCAGTAATGATGCAGCTTGCCGTCGGCGAGAAGCTGTCGGGCACCTGCGCCATCATGGTCACGCGGGTGCTATGCCCTTCGCCCTTCTCGAAGGCGATATACTCGTCGCCCGCGATCAGGCCCTCGCTCGTCGTCACCGTGCCGTTGGCCGTGACGTTCGGCCCATAGAGCGTGCCGAACCCGCCGCCTGGCGTCGGATCGACGAGAGCGCGGTAATTGTTGTAGATCGCGAGCCGGCGCAGTTCCTCAGCCGTGGGATGGAGCGGATCGGCAAACGAAGGCGCTGTCGCAGAGCCCAGCCCGGACTTGCCAAGCCCGGCTGTCAGGAGGTCATTGATGACGCCGTCATAATGGGTGTGAATGACGCCCTCGCTCTCGTCGGCGACGGCGTGCGTGTTCGTAATGGCGACGGCTAGCGCCAGAGTTGAGACGGAGGCGAAATAGGTAGCGGCAAGCCTGACATTCCTGAGCATGTTCTACTCCCATGTGGTGCTGGCTCTTGCCAAGCACTTTCACGCGTAATCCATCAATGCGCGACAGCGACACTAGCAGCACCTGCGAATTGTTCGCCTTGTGCAGGCCTAGTGCCAAGTCAACCGAGGGTACTTCACCGGCAAGCGGTCAACTTGCTCTAATCTTCGCCCTCATTGGCCCGTCCTCGTAACGAGCTCAGGAACTGCAGTGCGGCGCTGCGCGTTTCAGGAGAGTTCAGGATCCCGAGATGGCTGGTGGAGAGGATCGTATCGAATTGCGCCTGGCCGACAAGGTCAATTGTCTTGGCGCCGGCGAGACCCGCGCTGGCGGTGAAATCGTGCGGCTTGCCGTCGCGATCCTCGGCGGGAAGGCCGGCGAAGACGCCGTCCGGCAGGCTGTTGTAGACGAAGTCGGGTGTTCCCGGCTTGTTGCGGATGACTAGGTAACTCGTGGGACCCGGCGTCTCGCCTGCGGCGTTCAGGACCGTGAGCAACTGAGTGTGGTCGGAACCGTACTCGTCGCATACCGCGCTATTCGGCGTGAAGCCGCCGAAGCCCGCCTGCTGGAAGAAGTTGGCCGGGTTGGGCGAGCAGTCAATGATACCGTGATTAGGTCCTTCGATGGCGACGAGCGCCCGCACCTTGCTATAGGCATTGTCCTGCAGCATCCATTCGCGCGCCACGGTCACGCCGAGACTGTGGGCGACAATATCGACGCGCTTGGCGCCAGTGAAGTCGAGAACCGCCTGTACGAATTGGCGCAGGATCGGCACGGCCGCAGCAGTCGTGTGCGAGATGCCTGAGCGAAGGGTATTGTCCTGCACCAGGTCGCACTGATCGCCTTGATAACCCAGCCCCCAGAGCTCGCTCGGGCGATAGCCGTGATCGAGGAAGAATTGCGCGAAGGCCTGCATGCGCCCAAAGGGGTTGCAGGCGGTCGCGAACGGAGTGTCGTTGTTGCCGTGGAGGAAGATCACCGGGACGTGGTCGACGCGGCCGACATCGGAGCCGAAGCCAATCACCGGCTTGCCGAGATAGAAGTTTTGGATCACCGGGAAGCGGTCGGGAAACTTCGTACCGATCGCGACGCTCTTGCCTGGCGACGCGGCGCTCGCCAATCCTCCGGCGCTGACCTGCAGCAGAACCGCGATGATGGCCGCAACGCGAAAATGTTTGGTGGTCATGGTCCCCTCCCATCTGGCATTCGCTTCAATGGATGAACTCGCGGCCGCCGCTGTGAGTTGTAGGCGATCAGGCCCTGAAATTCCGTTCCATAAATGCAACTATCGGTTTCAAAGAATGGTGAAACACGATTAGCTGCATATACGGCAGGTCTGCTGACCTTCCTAAGAACCCTGCTAAAGCGGATGCAAAGAAGGGCAAAGACTGGACATATTGCTGCGCTGGCATGAGTCCGGAAATGGCACTTTTCGGACCTTACGCGATGTCCGACTTGAGTCCGAAATGCGTGCCAAAGCGGACATCCATCGAGCACGCTGAATTTACGTGTTCACGCCTGGCCCTTGACCGCTTGCGTTCATTTTCCTGCTTGCGCCTTCGCGCCTGATTTGCCCGTCGGGCGCCGTTCGCGATGCTGTATGGAGCGACGCCGCTGGGCAGGACGAATCCGACCATGCGGAGCCACCAAAAAATAGATCGACGATGACTGCTTGCCAAAAGCTCGCCCGATCGCCTTTAGCGACTCTCCGCGCTTCCAGCGATCCCATAACTCCGTTTTCTCTGTCGCAGTAAACCCTCTATGAAATTTGTGACCCATCAACCACACTCCATCTCTCCTTCAAGATTAAAGTGTTGCGTCGACCGGGCGGGAGCACGGCCGGTCCATCCCATTCTGAGACATGCCGATCGGTGCTGCCGAGGTCTGTTCATAGAGGAAGACCGGAAGTGTCCGGCGCACCGTCAGGGTGACGCGATTGACCCAGAGCGGACATGGCGAAACATTCGATACATTTTGAATTAAGTGCTTAAGCACACCGAAGCGGACGCTCGCGTATGGTCGCGGCCTATCCCCGTTCAACGAAACGCCGACGTGATCGGAAGCAATGGCGGCTACGCAAATGCTGGTTTCAATGAGGAGACTTCTCGTGTTCTCGCTGCTCGGCCCTGCGCTGGGCATCGCGTCGGCCGCCCTCATCGATCTGCTTGCAGGGAAACGTCTCGAATTTGATGAGGGCACGATCCTGGCGTTCATGTTCTCGCTTGGCGTTTCAATCGTTACCGGACCGGTTGATGGTTACCTCGCACATTTTATCCCCCAGTTGCTCAGGGCACCTCTAAGTGCGGTGGTCGGTGCAGCAACCGCTGCTTTCCTCTTACTTGGAATAACGAGACAGGCCATCCCGCATCAAGCGTTGATGAACATTGCTTTGTCTGGAGCGGTGTGCATGGGCTTGTGCTCACTGCTCTCTGGCCCGTCCCGTGATGAGCTGAGATAGGTTCCGGTATTGGCACGAAACTGACATGCAGATGCGGTCGCTTAATGTCCGGTTTTCGGGGTAGACCGGAAGTCGGGTTTTGGGGCTAGGGCCGTTGTTGACCCAGATAAGAAATGGCAGAGGCCTGAGCGTGGTGCTAAAACATCCGCGGGGGTCCAACGCTCTGGGAGACGACGCCATGCCAATCTATGTTCTTCGCGGTCGATATAGCTCGGAAGCACTCAAGGGAATGATCGCCAGCCCCGAAGATCGCGAGGCCGCTATCGCCAAGGTCGTAGAAAAAGCCGGCGGCAAGCTGCTTTCGTATTACCTGACGTTCGGGGAGGACGACTGGCTGGTGATATTTGATTGTCCGAGCAACGAAGTGGCGTTGTCTATAGCGATCGTCGGAGCAGCAGGGGGCAGCAACACGGACACAAAAACCACCATTGCAATGACGACAAAGCAGGCTATGGCCGCCTTCAAGGCGGCTGGCGAGCTAGCAAAATCGTTCAAGAGCGCAGGGCGTTGATCCGAATTCCAGGCCACATCGACTTGCGCCTCGCTAGCCCGTAACGCCGCGCCAGCGTGATGCAGGGACAAGGATGATGCGATGACTTCCGGAATTGGCACGAAGCGGACAGGCCGCCGTCGTCCCTCTATGTCCGTTATTGGGAGATGAGCGGACCTGGCTCGGACACCCACTTCGGAAGTCGGCGACGGGATTCCGGTAGCGGGTCTGGTCGTCTCGTCGTTGAAATAGTTGGTGGCGTTACTGAAGTATCGCTGCATGTCCGCTATGGGGGGATCAGCGGACCTAGGTCGGCCTCTATCAAACAGATGTTTGAGCCGATAGGATGCAGTCTCCTGAGCAGGGCTACGCCATCGAGGCGGTGAAAATCCCGCTGGCGGGATCGGCGGCAGGTTTCGCCGGCGACATCAGCGCAGTGCTGATAAGGCAAGACATTTTGACTAACCTTCAATGCGGGCCATCAAGACGGGGTAGGACAGGGCCCACGAGAGGAGATCGATGAGCACAGTAAAAAGCGCTCTGGCCCAGAAGAGTGGCGCCCTGATCCATGTTCGTTCCGGCGACATGGTCGTCGAAGCCCTGCGCCAGATGCGCGAAAACCGGGTCCGGTCGATGCTGGTAATCGACGACGACGTGCTGGTCGGTATCGTGACCCAGGGTGACTGCGCCATCAAAGTGCTGCTGCCCGGGCTCGATGCGAAGCAGACGCCGGTGGGCCAAGTGATGACGGGCAACCCGGTGACGGTCAAGCCGGACGATCGGCTGGAAGGCTGTATGGCAATGATGGCTGCGCGCGGTTTTCGCCATCTGCCAGTGCTGGACGCGGGCAAGGTCGTGGGCGTGATCTCGATCGGAGATGTCGTCAAGGACATCATCCGGGATTTGGAGCACAACGTGGGCGACCTGATGGGCTACATCATGAGGGACGGCCCCGGGGGCTGACAGACGAACCGCGGTGCCGTCGCCCCGTCCGCGATCCTGCGGCGGCCCTAGTTCTTCTACAATTGAAAACCGCTCGCCGAGGTGGTCTAGCCGCCGCCACGCGAAGGGTAGTTTTCTCCTCTCGTGCAACAGACTTTGGTTCAGCGGCCCCTGCGGCCAGTTTTTTTACGTCAGCAATGCGTCAGGCGGTCGCCGCGATCGCCCGGCTTGACCGTCATCGGATGCCACCGCCTAGTTAAGTGACCTGCTGAGAAATGACCGCTTGTGGCACTTTTCGGACCTTACGCGATATCCGACTTGAGTCCGAAATGCGCGCCAAAGCGGACATCCATCGAGCACGCTGAATTTACGTGTTCACGCCTGGCCCTTGACCGCTTGCGTTCATATTCCTGCTTGCGCCTTCGCGCCTGATTTGCCCGTCGGGCGCCGTTCGCGATGCCGTATTCAGTCCTTTTGTCCAGCCCCTTTGACAAAGATATTTCTGTTTTTCCGAAATGAAAATCAAGCATATATCTCGTCCTATCCCGTGCCCTCAGGAGGGGCGTTGCGCATCGTCACGACGTTGGGTGCGGGAAGCAGTGGACGCGAGCGATGTCGGCGACGATCGGCATCGATCTGCGGACGGCGAAGGCGTGTGGTCCTGATGCCCCGACGCTGGTGTCAAGTCTGTGGAGGCAACTTCGCAGGCGACGGTGGCAAGAAAGCCCGGTCACCGGGGAGAGTACGCTATAAGCCGTTAAAACCATTGCGCGGGGAATGCCGGGTGTTTTCCGGTGTGACCGTGGTGACTACACTCGTATGCTCATTTTATTTTGCATGCGAGGCTGCGGGCGCATCGCGCGCCCGGCATTCCCTGCGCCCTCTGATTGGAGGGTGAGAAGTTTCCGGCATAGCTCGTGCGTTTCGCGCGGCGAGATCGCGGGCGTATGTCTGGGAGAGTGCCGCTGTTTGAAAATTTGAATCCGTAACAATCAGGCGATGGACTCGTGGTTCGAGACGCGCGGCGCTGCCGCGCTCCTCACCATGAGGAATTGGCAGACCTCATCCTGAGGAGCGCGCCTTTGCGCGCGTCTCGAAGGATGAAGCCACCGAACCAGAAGGGGCCCTACACTTCCCTTCGGCTCAGAAACGCCAGCCGCTCGAACAGATGGACGTCCTGCTCGTTCTTCAAGAGCGCGCCGTGCAGCGGCGGGATCAGCTTGCGCGGGTCGCGCTCCCTTAAGCTTTCCGGTGTGATGTCTTCATTGAGCAGGAGTTTAAGCCAGTCGAGAAGCTCCGACGTCGAAGGCTTCTTCTTCAGGCCCGGCACTTCACGCACCTCGAAGAATATCCGCAGCGCTTCTTCCACCAGGCGCTTCTTGATATTGGGAAAATGCACATCGACGATCCGGCCCATGGTGTCGACGTCGGGAAACTTGATGTAGTGGAAAAAGCAACGGCGCAGGAACGCGTCGGGTAATTCCTTTTCGTTGTTGGACGTGATCATCACGATCGGGCGCAGTTTTGCCTTGATGTTCTCGCCGGTCTCGTAGACGAAGAATTCCATGCGATCGAGTTCGAGCAGGAGATCGTTGGGAAATTCGATGTCGGCCTTGTCGATTTCATCGATCAAGAGCACCGGGCGCTTCTCATGGGTGAAGGCGTCCCATAGTTTTCCGCGCTTGATGTAATTCGAGATGTCGGAAACCCTGGCGTCGCCGAGCTGGCTGTCGCGCAGGCGCGACACCGCGTCATATTCGTAGAGGCCCTGCTGAGCCTTGGTGGTAGACTTGATGTGCCAGGTCAGAAGCGGCGCGCCGATCGCTTTGGCAACTTCCTCGGCCAGCACGGTCTTGCCGGTACCGGGCTCGCCCTTGATCAGCAGCGGCCGCTCGAGCACGATCGAGGCGTTGACGGCGATCTTGAGATCGTCGGTGGCGGCGTAGTCCTTGGTGCCGGTAAATTTCATCGAGCCTTTGCCTTGTTGTCCATTGTTCAGCGCAACGACGCGCCGGGCTGCAGGAGCGGTGCTAGCGTCCCGACACCATCGGCGATCGTTTGCGGGGATTTCAGTCTCTCACCGTCAATTCTAGTTGAAAAACCCGCTAGGTCTAGGCCTCCGGGGCTCTTGACGTCCACAGTCCGGCGGGCAATCTGTGACCCATGTTCCTGCAATTCTTCACATCGCTGCGCGAGGCCCAGGTCCCGGTGACCTTGCGCGAATATCTGACGCTGATGGAGGCGCTGGACGCCGACCTCGCCGAGCAGACGGTCGAGAATTTCTATTATCTGTCGCGCGCGGCGCTGGTGAAGGACGAGCGCAATCTCGACAAGTTCGACCGCGTGTTCGGCACGGTATTCAAGGGGCTTGAGAGCCTGCTCGACGCCATGGAGAAGGCCGACATTCCGGCCGAGTGGCTCAAGAAGCTCGCCGAAAAATACCTCACCGACGAAGAGAAGAAAGAGATCGAGGCGATGGGCTGGGACAAGCTCATGGAGACGCTTCGCAAGCGGCTGGCCGAGCAGAAGGGCCGCCATCAGGGCGGCAGCAAATGGATCGGCACCGCGGGCACCTCGCCGTTCGGCGCGCACGGTTATAATCCGGAAGGCATCCGGATCGGCCAGGAGAAGAACCGCAATTTCCGCGCCGTGAAGGTGTGGGATCGCCGCGAGTTCAAGGATCTCGACGGCAACGTCGAACTCGGCATCCGCAACATCAAGATCGCGCTGCGACGTTTGCGCAAATTCGCCCGGACCGGCGCGCCCGACGAACTCGATCTCGACACCACGATCAGGGAGACCGCCAACCATGGCTATCTCGACGTGCATATGCGCCCCGAGCGGCGCAATGCGGTCAAGGTACTGGTATTCTTCGATATCGGCGGCTCGATGGATTCACATATCGAACAGGTCGAGGAATTGTTCTCGGCGGCAAAGACCGAATTCAAGCACATGGAATATTTCTACTTCCACAACTGCCTCTATGAAGGGGTGTGGAAGCAGAACCGCCGCCGCTTCACCGACCGAACGCCGACCTGGGACGTGCTGCATAAATACCCGCACGACTACAAGTTGGTGTTCGTGGGTGACGCCTCGATGAGCCCTTACGAAATCATGGTCCCCGGCGGCTCGGTCGAGCACGTCAATGAAGAGGCGGGCGCGGTCTGGCTCGAGCGCATCACGCGCACCTATCCGCATGCGGTGTGGCTCAACCCGGTGGCGCAGCGGCACTGGGACTATTCGGAATCGACCACCATCATTCGCCGGCTGTTTTCGGACCGGATGTATCCGATCACGATCGAAGGTCTTGAAAGCGCGATGAAGGAATTGGTGCGGTAAGTGCGTGCCAGGGCCGCAGCGCAGCGCCTCGGCGGTGCGTTGCAGAGCCGGGGCCCATCAAATTGCCGTGCCTGGGTCCCGGCTCTGCGGCGCAACGTACCGGACGATGCTTCGCATCGCCGGGAGAACGCTGCACCGCGTCCGGGACACGCGATCGGCAGGAGCGAGGAACATCAATGCCCCAGACCATCCATCGTGGCATCAAGTCGCTGATCGACGAGGCCAACGCGCAGATCGAAACGTTGAGCGCCGCCGACGCCATCAAGGCCTCGCAAGGCGAGGATGTCGTGATCGTCGACATCCGCGATCCCCGCGAGATCGAACGCGAGGGGCGAATTCCCGGCGCGTTCTCCTTCACCCGCGGTATGCTGGAATTCTGGATCGATCCTTTGAGCCCCTATGCCAAGCCGATCTTCCAGCAAGACAAGAAATTCGTCTTTCATTGCGCCGGCGGCATGCGCTCCGCCTTGGCGGCAAAGACCGCGCAGGATATGGGACTGAAGCCGGT
>Ga0137407_10000481_pt1 | contig 27108 bp, 26 predicted proteins | sample CZOMad2_2_16fung_FD_108410 | JGI IMG/M metagenome (GOLD analysis project Ga0137407, IMG submission 108410) | Vadose zone soil fungal communities from Angelo Coast Range Reserve, California, USA - CZOMad2_2_16fungal (Illumina Assembly) | ecosystem: Environmental > Terrestrial > Soil > Vadose... | reverse complement strand
ACAAGCGAAGGTGATTTTCATGAAGCGTTGAATGTAGCTGCGGTTTGGAATTTACCTGTGATTTTTCTAATAGAAAATAATGGTTACGGATTGAGTACCCCGGTCAATGAACAATACCGTTGTGAGAACCTGACGGACAAAGCCCGGGGTTATGGAATAGACACCGTACAAATTGATGGAAATAATATTCTGTCAGTATATGATACTGTGCGCGGCGTTCGTGAATATTGTATCAAAAATAAAAAACCATACCTTATTGAATGTATAACATTTCGCATGCGCGGACATGAGGAAGCCAGCGGCACCAAATATATTCCAAAAGAATTGTTCGAGGAATGGAGCATTAAAGATCCGGTAGCAAATTATGAAATGTACTTACTTCAACAATCGGTATTGAATGCAGATTCAGTAAGTTATATCCGGGAAGAAACGAAACATTATATTGAAGAAGAATTGAAAGTCGAAGTCCGTCAAATCATTCCTGATACCAAAAAGGAATTGAAAGATATTTATTCAACAAGAAATGCGAGTGAGAAAGTTCCCATTATTGATAATTCGCATGCTGTACCGCATAACACAAATCTTCCATCATCTGAAAAAAGATTTATTGATGCTATCAAAGACGGATTGTATCAAAGCATGAAAACTCATTCCAATCTCATTCTTATGGGACAGGATATTGCTGAATATGGAGGCGCATTTAAAATCACTGAAGGATTTGTAAACGAATTTGGTAAAGAAAGAGTAAGAAATACCCCTCTTTGTGAAAGTGCTATTGTCGGTGCAGCACTTGGATTGAGTCTAAAAAATTTTAAGGCCGTGATGGAAATGCAGTTTGCCGATTTCGTAACCGTCGGATTCAATCAAATTATTAATAATCTTGCCAAAATACATTACAGGTGGGGACATGAGGCGGATGTCGTAATCCGGATGCCGACAGGCGGAGGTGTGGGCGCAGGACCATTCCATTCACAAAGCAATGAGGCATGGTTTGTACATACCCCTGGTTTAAAAGTAGTTTATCCCTCGTCGCCGATGGATGCAAAGGGCTTGCTCATTGCAGCCATTAACGATCCCAATCCTGTTATGTACTTTGAGCATAAAGCTTTGTATAGAAGTATCAATGGCCCTGTGCCGGATGAATATTATTCCATTGAAATCGGTAAGGCAAAATGGATAAAAGAAGGGGATGATATTTCTATTATTACATATGGCGCAGGCGTTCATTGGGCTTCTGATTATTCAAATAAACATCCGGATATTTCTCTCGAAATATTAGATCTCAGGACATTGCTGCCATTAGATTACGATGCTATCCGCAGCTCCGTTGGAAAAACCGGAAAAGTTTTGTTATTGCATGAAGATACTTTAACCGGCGGCGTTGGCGGAGAAATTGCTGCATGGATCAGTGAACATTGCTTTGAATTATTAGATGCGCCTGTGCTACGTTGTGCATCTCTCGATACCCCGGTACCATTTAACATGGATCTGGAAAAAAATTTTTTGGCCAATTCCAGGTTGGATGAATATATAAAAAAGCTGAAGGCATATTAAGCGATTGACTCAACAAATAGAATCCCACAAACTAAAAACTCTTTATCGGCTATTTGCTTTAAACACCCGCATAAAATTCCCGCCTAAAATTTTTGTTATATCCTTTTTGGAATACCCTCTTTTTACCAATGCCTGGGTAATATGGGGGAAGTCCTGAACTCCATCCAGTCCCATCGGTGCTGATTCTATACCATCAAAATCCGACCCGAAACCAACATAGTCTGCCCCTACCAGTTTTGCAATATAATCAATATGGTCTATTAATAAGGACAGGGGCGGCCTGAGCGGCGCTTCCCCTGGATATTTTTTTGAAAGAAATTCGTTGATGGAATAATCGGATAAATTATGTGCAACCAGTGAATCATATTCCTTTTTATGGCTGGCAAGAAATAGTTTTATTCCGTTTGCATAATTGCTATCCAGGAATCCTGAATAAAAATTTATCTGTATCACTCCTCCATTTTTTGCAATGGCTTTTATTTGTTCATCTTTTAGATTACGGAATACAGGGCATAGCGTATATACACAACTGTGAGAGGCAATAACTGGTTTGGTAGTTGCTCCAATCACATCCCAAAAAGTTTTTTCGCCTACATGAGATATGTCAACTATCATACCCAGATCGTTCATTCTTTTCACAATTTGCTTTCCGAAACCAGTCAACCCATAAGGAGAAACAATAAAAGCGTGAGTGCTCTCGTCCTTCGCTGAAGTTGCCCATGAAGTGCTATTGTTCCATGTAAGGGTCATATAACGAACACCGCGTTGGAATAGACTATCTAATTTAGCAAGATCATCTTCAATCATATGCCCACCTTCGACGCCTAACATGGCCGCAAGTTTTTTTTGCTTTACCGCATGCAACAATGCTGCGGGGGTTGTAACGATTTCCATTTTACCCGGGTTTCTTGCTGCAATCGCATAAAGAGAATCAATTTCACGGTTTGCATAAGCAAATGCAGTCCCTTTCCCGTATCCATCATCACAATAAACAGAAAACACCTGTACATCCACACCACCTTCGAACATTCGTTGAAGATCTGAATGAGTTCTCCCTTTCAGGTTATTATCAAAGCTCAATTGCTCTTCTATACTTGTGCTGAGAAAATCATTGTGTGTGTCAACGAGCAATGCTTTTTGGTGTAGGCTTTGTTTAGGTTGGGCAGAAAGCATACCTGAAAATGCAGGGAACAGGAAAATAAAAAAAATTTTTTTCATGCGGTGTAAATAAGGAATTAGAAAGAGCTTAAATTTAAGCAATCGTTTTAATTGAGCCTGCGAATTTGATACGATAGGTACTGTGAAACCTGCATGTCATGAATATTGAATCTCTCCGGGAATATTGCCTAAAGAAAAAAGCTGCTGAAGAAACATTTCCTTTTGGTGATTCCACGATCGTTTTTAAAGTAAAAGGAAAAATTTTTTTATTGGCCGGACTGGATGAATCACCGCTGCAGTTTAATATTAAAAGCGACCCCGATAAAATCGATGACTTAAGGGAACAATATGAAGATGTTCTGCCTGGTTATCATATGAACAAAAAACATTGGAATACTATTATCGTTACAGGAAGCATTCCAGAAAAAGTTCTTAAAGAAATGATTGATGAATCTTACCGGCTGGTTGTAAAATCGCTTCCTCAAAAGGATAAGACAGGCCTTATTTAATATCATTGATAATACCTGTTTCGTTCAATTTCTTCCATTACTTTATCAGGAACAAGATAGCGGATGGATTTTCGTTCCCGGATATTGTTACGTATATGTGTAGCCGAAATTTGCAATAGAGGAGCGTTGAGAATTGTTACATTGGCATTTGTTTCCCTGATGGTTTCATAACCAGAACGGATATACACGTATATCCGGAAATTCTTAAGTATCTGTTGATAGTTTTTCCAATTAGGCAGGTTTTGGAAACTATCACTTCCCATAATGATCGCAAAATGATGTTGCGGATATTTTTCCTGGAGATATGCAAGGGTATCAATTGTGTATGAAGGACGGGGTAATTTGAATTCCATATCAGACGCCTTTAGATTATTTTCGCCTTCAATAGCTAAATTCAAAAGAAATAGACGATGATATTCATTTAATAATCCGATTGAGGGCTTTAAAGGATTTTGAGGAGAAACAATAAACCAAACCTGATCCAGCTCGCTGTTTTGTAATACAAAATTGGCTATAATCAAATGACCATGATGGATTGGATTAAAAGATCCAAAATAAAGCCCAATTAGCATCTATATTATTGATTATCAATGATTTAATTTACTTGCTCTACAAATATATTCTCCGCTTCATCAAGGCGGAGACTAAGGCTGTAACCAGCTACCGCTATTGAAATTGGATCTCCTAATGGAGCAATTTTTTCCACTCGTATAATTTCTCCCGGTACACAACCCATCTCCATAAGCTTTAAGAATAAATCATTTTTCTCAAATGAGTGTATCCGGGCTGTAGATCCCGTTGATAATTCTGATAATCGTTTCATTTTTATAATAAGAACAAATGTAGTTTGGCAGAATCAAACATCTTTACGATTTTCGGAAATGCCGTCTATTTCAAAAGCCAGGATTAAATTTTATTTTTTAAAAAATGTGACCTCACTTAGAAATCGCTCTTCATTGAAGCGTTTTTTGAGCAGATTATTCAAAAAAGAGAATAAAACGCTTGGCAGTCTAAATTATATTTTTTGCTCTGATTCTTACCTGTTAACTATTAATAAAAAATATCTTAACCATAATTACTATACAGATATTCTCACCTTTCCTCTCTCTGTTTCCAACCAGGCTATCTCAGCTGACATATATATAAGCATTGATAGAATTAAGGAAAATGCTTCATATTTTCAAACAACAATTCATCAGGAACTTCATAGAGTAATTTTCCACGGGGCGCTTCATTTGTGCGGATATAATGATAAAAGTAAACGACAAATTAGTCTAATGAGAAAAAAGGAAGATGAGTATCTTTCTTTTTACATTAATAATTTTGTTCCACGTGAAACAACCAATTAGATTTATCCACCTTTTTCACGTGGAACACTTCTAAAGTTTCAGTCATGTATTACCTTTGCGGCAATTTATGTTTCCAGAATATGATATAATAGTTGTAGGGGCGGGGCATGCAGGTTGCGAGGCAGCTGCAGCCGCAGCCAATTTAGGATCCCGGGTCCTTTTGATTACTATGAATATGCAAACCATTGCCCAAATGAGTTGCAATCCAGCCATGGGTGGAATAGCAAAAGGTCAAATTGTACGGGAAATAGACGCGCTAGGAGGATATTCGGGCATTATTACAGATGAAAGCATGTTACAGTTTAGGATGTTAAACAGGTCAAAGGGCCCGGCTATGTGGAGTCCAAGGGCCCAGAATGATAGAATGTTGTTTTCATCTACCTGGAGAGAGAAATTAGAGAAGACTCCTAACATTGATTTCTACCAGGATATGGTAAATTCAATTTTGATTAAGGGAAACAAAGCTCATGGTGTTAGAACAGGTCTGGGAAATGAAATAACGGCTAAGGCTGTAGTAATCACCAGCGGAACATTTCTAAATGGTGTCATTCATATTGGAGAAAAAAAATTTGGTGGAGGCAGAATGGCTGAAAAGGCTGCAACTGGTATTACTGAACAATTGGTTGAGCTAGGATTTGAAAGCAGTCGTTTAAAAACAGGAACCCCTCCTCGTATTGATGGCCGAAGCCTTGACTATAGCAAGATGGAAGAGCAAAAAGGCGACGAAAATATTATAGGTTTTTCCTTCCTCGACACGTCAAAGCCTAAAAAACAATTAAGCTGTTGGATTACTTATACTAATCAAAAAGTACATGAAATTCTAAAAACCGGTTTTGATAGAAGTCCGATGTTTACAGGACGTATTGAAGGGACAGGCCCAAGATATTGCCCAAGTATTGAAGACAAAATAAATCGTTTTGCAGAAAGAGAGCGCCATCAATTATTTATAGAACCAGAAGGATGGAACACAGTGGAAATTTATGTAAATGGTTTTTCCACCTCCCTGCCTGAAGAAACGCAATACGAAGCCCTTCGTAATATACCCGGCTTTGAGCATTTCCGCGCATTTCGGCCGGGATACGCGATCGAGTATGATTATTTTCCGCCTACTCAGCTTAGACATTCTCTTGAAACAAAGCCAATTGCTAATCTTTTTTTTGCGGGACAGATAAATGGAACAACAGGTTACGAGGAAGCTGCCTGTCAGGGATTGATGGCTGGGATCAATGCCCATCAAAAAATAATGGAACTTAACCCATTTATCCTAAAACGAAGTGAAGCTTATATTGGCGTTTTAATTGACGATCTGATCAGCAAAGGAACAGACGAACCATATCGTATGTTCACTTCCAGAGCCGAATTCAGAACATTATTGAGGCAGGATAACGCCGATCTTAGACTAACAGAATTAAGCTATCGTCTTGGTTTGGCCTCACAGCAAAGAATGGAAAAGACAATTAAGAAAAGCAATGAAGTCGATAAAATCAAATCGATCCTTCGTGAATTTTCTATTGACCCCGTCGAATCGATAGATTATCTCACCGATCAAAATTCAACCGTTCTATCCCAAAAGCAAAAAGCAATTCAATTATTATTGCGCCCAGATATTGATCTTGTTTCAATGGCAAATTCTATCCCAAGACTCGGTAAAGAGCTTTCTTTATTTCCTGAAGAATCAAAGGAACAGGCGGAAATACAAATCAAATATGATACATACATAACAAAAGAAAGAGAACTGGTTCAACGGATGGGACAATTAGAGAATTTACTTATTCCAGATAGTTTTGATTATGATCGGATATCCTCCTTATCAACAGAGGCACTACAAAAATTTAAACGAATCAGGCCAAGTACATTAGGACAGGCAAGCAGGATTAGTGGAGTAAATCCAAGCGATATTCAAATACTGCTGGTTTATATGGGCCGTTAGTCTTCTTCATAAACCATACCTTGAACTTATTTCCAACATTCTCTCAATTGGTTTTTTTGCTGCCTGAAGCAAGGGTTCATCCATAATAATTTCAGGCGCTTCGTACTCCATACACAGATATAGTTTCTCCAGCGTATTTAGCTTCATGTGCGGGCAGTCATTACAAGCGCAACTATTATCAGGCGGTGCGGGTATAAAGGTCTTCTCCGGCGATGATAATTGCATCTGATGCAATATTCCTGTTTCAGTTGCAACTATATATTCTTTCGAGTCATCTTTTTTTGTAAATTTTAATAATCCCGTTGTTGATCCGATAAAATCAGCGATGCGTAAAATAGGATCTTCACACTCCGGATGCGCTATCAACTTTGCATTTGGATGACGGATTTTTAATTTTGTAATTTTCTCCAGGCTGAAAATCTCGTGCACCATACAGGCGCCATTCCACAAAACCATATCCCTGCCTGTCTTCTTTTTTAAATAAGCACCTAGGTTTTTGTCTGGAGCGAAAATTATTTTCTGCTCCGTTGGTAAACTTTCAATAATTTTTTCAGCGTTAGAGGAGGTACAAATTATATCACTTAATGCTTTAATTTCTGCCGAGCAATTGATATAGGAAATAACAATATGACCGGGATATTTTTCTTTAAATGTTTTAAATAAGTCGGCAGGAGCTGAATCTGCCAAAGAACAACCAGCTTTTAGATCAGGTAATAAAACTTTTTTTCCAGGATTTAATATCTTGGCCGTTTCAGCCATAAAATGAACGCCTGCAAAAACGATAATATCAGCTTTTGTTTTTTCAGCTTCCTGGGCAAGTCCCAAACTATCTCCGATAAAATCTGCTACATCCTGAATATCGGGTTCCTGGTAGTAATGCGCAAGAAGAACCGCGTTTTTTTCCTTTTTCAATCGCTCAATTTCATAAAATAAATCAATAGTAGCATTAACTTCAATATCTAAAAAACCTTTTTTAAAAATATTATTTTTTGCTTCGGCAATGTGTATAAGATCCATAGTATTAATTAATACATTATTTATATAAAATTTTTTACTACTACTAGGAGTGTGAATTAGTGGATAATAATATTAATTCGCTCTTGTTATTTATAAAGAAACAAATTATCCACTTCTTTGCACAATAACTTAACAATCGAATAGTGTGTTTTGATCTATGTTTTGAAAGGTTATTCACCGCTGTGGAATAATGATCAGTCTGAAAACTATTTCTTCTTCATTGCATGTATTAAAGATGTACAACTAACCTGTTCTTAACCTCAACAGCAGGGAAGGCTGGGAAAAAAATAGTTATCGTCATAAAATCCACAAAAAAACAATTCGAAATATTTCCTTATTCACTCCTTTTGCAAATTATTAAGACCTTCGCTGTTAACAATAGTTTCACATAAATCCGTTTCACAAAATATAAAAAAGATTTTTTGATCTTTTATTCAAAGTTAGGATGAAATAAGAATGTAAAAAGAAGATAGAAAGCAGTACGGAAGCTTGTTTTGAGCTGTTTTCCACAGTTTGTTCATAATTAATTTTCCCCTATTTTTGCCATCCATTTCAAAAACCGTCTATATATACTATGTCAATTATTCAGCAAATCCGTGATAAGGCAGCCTGGTTGGTGTTTGGCTTGATCGCTTTAAGCCTGGTTGGCTTTCTGCTTATGGATGCCTTTGTAGGAAGAAGTCGTTTATTTGGCGGAAGTACAAACACTATAGGTACGGTGGATGGCGAAAAATTAGATTATGTGCAGTTTCAAAAACAAACTGCAGAAAAAGAAGAACAATATAAGAGCCAGGGTTACCCGGTGAATGATGTAATACAACAAAATATAAGGGAAGAAGTATGGAAGAGTTTTGTGGAAGATGCAGTAATGAATCGTATATATAAGCAACTCGGAATAGATGTTGGTGATAAAGAATTAAATGATATGATGGTTGGTCCGAATGCAATACCCGATATCAGAAGATCTTTTACTGATCCTAAAACCGGAACTTATGATATGCAATTAGCAGTTTCGACGATCAGCCAGTTGAGATCGGTTTATATGGGAAATAAAAAAACTGATAAGAGTTATGAAATGTCTAAAAGATTATTCGAAGAATTAATACCGCAATGGGTAAGGACCAGGCAAAAAGATAAATATATTTCTTTAATTTCTAAAAGCGCCTATTTACCGAAATGGATGATAGAAAAAACGAACGCTGACAACAGCCAGATTGCATCTATATCCTATGTAAATACTCCATACGCTACCATTGCTGATTCTTCCATTAAAATAACTGACCCGGAAATAGAAGAGTATGTAAATAAGCATAAGGAACAATACAAGCAGGAAGAGTCGCGCAGTATCGCCTATGTAAGTTTTAGTGCAGCCCCTACTTCAGGGGATAGTTCAAATATTCGTCAGCAATTGTTGAATCTGAAAAATGAATTTGCTACAACCAATGATGTGCAATCATTTCTCGCGCGCAATGGATCGGAGCTTCCCTTTTTCGACGGGTATGTTGCAAAATCAAAAATTCAGGTTCCTCACAAAGATTCCATAATTGCATTGCCAAAAGGTGCATTGTATGGACCATATCTCGACGCCGGGAATTATGTAATTGCTAAAAAGATAGACGAAAAGTTAATGGCAGATTCTGTAAGAGCGCGTCATATTTTGGTAGCAACCGCTGATCCAAAAACCGGCCAGCCAATATTGGAAGACAGCGTTGCTAAAAAGAAATTAGACAGCATCATCGGCCTGATTGATAAAGGACAACGATTTGATAGTCTTGCGGCAAAGTTATCCGATGATGAAGGATCAAAATTAAAAGGCGGCGACCTGGGTTATTTTACGCAAAATCAAATGGTAAAAGAGTTCAATGATTTTTGTTTCAATGGGAAAAAAGGAGACAAAAAAATTGTGAAAACGCAATTCGGATATCACTACATTGAAATTCTTGACCAGAAAGGATTTGAACCCGCATACAAAATTGAATATTTTGCAAAAAAGATTGAAGCAAGTTCAGAAACAGATCAGAGCGCTTCAGGTCTTGCCAATCAGTTTGCAGGGGAAAGCCGCGATGTGAAATCTTTTAATCAAAACGTACAAAAAAGAAATCTTCAGAAATTGCTGGCAGCTACAATTTTACCTTCCGATTATTCAATACAGGGATTGGGCAGCAATCGCCAGCTTATTCGTTGGATTTATGATGCTGATCTGGGTGATGTATCTGAACCGTATAGTGTAGGGGATAAATATGTTGTTGTTGCAGTATCTGAGATCAACCATGCTGGCACTATGACGCCAACCAAAGCGAGATCACTCGTTGAGCCCATACTCAGAAATAAGAAAAAGGCCGACCGGATAATTAAAAAATTAGGAACAGCCAATTCATTACAGGCAGCAGCATCTGCTACTGGCCAGAATATTCAAAAGGCAGATAGCCTGGGCTTTACGTCTCCATATATTCCTAACGTCGGGCAGGAAGCAAAAGTCGTAGGAGCCGCTTTTGATAAACAATTACAAGGAAAAGCCGCATCTCTCCCCATTGCCGGTAATGGAGGTGTGTTTGTTATCAAATCTGAAAACGTTAGTGCGAAGGCCAACCTCGCCGCAGATATTGACCAGGTTCGGAATGGAACGCTACGCGTACAGGAATCAATGGTAAAAAGCCAGGCGATTGAGGAATTGAAAAAAACAGTGACCATTAAGGATAACAGGGCTAAATTTTTCTGATCGGAATAAAAGAACTTAATATAAATATTTATTATCTGAGAGCGGGTTATTAAACCCGCTTTTTGTTTGTATAAATAAACCAACAAAACTTTTCGCAATGTACCTTTGTAATATTACAAAGCATTATATGGAGGATGAGATTATAAATAAAGTGGCATTGAGCCCGTTGCAGACTGTGGACCTGGAAGAATATTATCCGAAAGAAGAAATCGTCGTGTTTGATTTGAAACCATATTTATTTATGGAATTAATATTAAAAGAAAAAGATTTCCGGACGGCACTTCAGGAACACGATTGGAAAATATACAATAATAAGATTGTTGCGGTAACCTGTAGCGCAGACGCCGTTATACCTGTTTGGGCTTATATGCTGGTGGCTACTTACCTTGAGCCTATCGCAAAAGACATAATTATGGGAGACGAAAAAGCAGCGATTAAACAAATTTTATTAAAACGCATCAATTCGATAGACATAAATGAATTTAAAGACAAAAGGATCGTAGTGAAAGGTTGTGGAGAATTGTCCATTGGAGAATTTGCATATATGGAAATTACAAGATTGCTTCGGCCCGTTGCCAAGAGTATTATGTATGGAGAACCTTGCAGCACTGTACCCATTTATAAAAAGAAATAATATCGGCCGATCTCCCAACATACGGATCGCATTTTTGCGCCCAAGAGTAAAATCGTTCTTATATGAACGTGGAAATATTAGCCCGGATACAATTTGCATTTACAATTGCCTTTCATTATATCTATCCACCACTTAGTATCGGGTTAGGGTTGATCCTGGTTATTATGGAGGGTTTGTACCTGAAAACCGGGAATAAAATTTTTGAACAGGCTGCGCGTTTCTGGATAAGAATATTCGCACTCATTTTTGGAATAGGTGTAGCAACCGGCATTATTATGGAATTTGAGTTCGGAACTAACTGGGCCACCTATTCGAAATATGTGGGGGATATTTTTGGCAGCGCACTCGCAGCGGAAGGGATTTTTGCATTCGCTCTTGAATCCGGTTTTTTAGGTATATTAATTTTTGGATGGAACAGGGTGAGTTCCAGAGTTCATTTTATTTCTACCATTCTTGTTTTTTTGGGGTCACTGTTCTCTGCAGTTTGGATTGTGGTGGCTAACTCCTGGCAACAAACACCCGCAGGTTTTCATATCGTCGGGCAAGGCATGAATGCAAGAGCAGAGATCACCGACTTTTGGGCAATGGTGTTTAATCCATCCAGCGTTGATCGATTGCTACATGTATGGGTAGCGGCAATCCTCGCCGGCGCATTTATGGTATTGAGCGTTAACGCATGGTATATTTTAAAAAACAAGCACCTTGAAATTGCAAAGCCTTCTTTCAAAATAGCTCTGGTTGTTGCGACTCTTTTTTCCTTATCTCAATTGTTGACAGGGGATAGCAGTGCTAAAGGAGTTGCGATAAATCAACCCGCAAAGCTTGCTGCCATCGAAGGACATTATGATAGTTCTTCAAAAGCAGACATGTTTTTGCTGGGATATGTTGATACAAAAAAGGAAAATACAAAGGGAATCAGTATTCCCGGCGGATTATCTTTTTTACTTTATGGAAGTTTCAGTGCTCCTGTAAAAGGATTAAATGCTTTTAAACCGGATGAAAGACCACCACAGGTAAACGCGGTGTTTCAGTTTTATCATATAATGATAGTGTGTGGAGTGCTCATGATTCTGCTGAGTCTTTTTGCCTGCTATCTATGGTGGAAGAAAAAACTCTTCACAAAAAAATGGTTATTGGTTGCATTTATATGGAGTGTACTCCTGCCTCAAATCGCAAACCAGGCAGGATGGTTCACCGCAGAAATGGGCCGCCAACCCTGGGTTGTATATGGACTGTTGAAAACATCGGATGCTTTATCGAAATCGGTAACAGCTAACCAGATAATTTTTTCACTGATATTATTCACTGTTGTTTATATCGTGTTGTTTATTTTATTCCTTTTTTTGCTGAATGGAAAAATTAAGCACGGACCCATAGATTATGGAGTGAAGGAATCAATTGAGGAAGGATCCAAAAGAGACAACCCATTAATGAGTCATTAAAATATAAAGAAGGAAATGTTTTTGAATATTGATTATAATGTGTGGTGGTATCTTGTATTCGGAGCTGTGATCAGCGGCTATGCAATACTTGATGGATTTGACCTCGGTGCGGGGGCATTGCATCTTTTCTTAAAAAAAGAACAAAGCAGGCGAATCGCAATAAATGCGATTGCTCCATTGTGGGATGGAAACGAAGTGTGGCTGGTAATTGGTGGTGGTGCCTTGTTCGCAGGATTTCCGGTTGCATATGCGGCAATATTTTCTGCGTTTTATATTCCATTCATGATTTTTTTGGTCGGGTTGATTTTTCGCGGTGTTGCTATTGAATTCAGAAGTAAGGAAACAATGCTATGGTGGCGTAAAACATGGGATATCGTGTATTGTGTTGCATGCATCATCATTGCGTTATCACTCGGCCTGATGTTGGGAAATGTTGTACAGGGCCTGCCGTTGAATACGGAGAAAGAATTTGCAGGAAGCTGGTCATACTTTTTTAATCCGTTTGCAATACAAGTTTCCATTACTACACTGGCCCTTTTCATGATGCATGGCGCAATTTATCTCACAATGAAAACAGAAAACCGATTGTACGCAAAACTTCACCTGCTGGCAAATAATTTTACCATATTTTTTGTTGTAAGTTTTGTGATTACGACCTTGTACACTTTATTATACATACCGCACTTGAGTGATTTTTTTAAAGGCAATCCTGGTTTTTTTGTTATTCCGTTGTTAATGACACTGACTATTGCCAATATCCCACGACAAATAAAAAGAGGAAAATACCGGTATGCTTTTTTAAGTTCTGCAACAACCATTGCTCTTTTACTGATCATGGTAGCATTAGAAGTATTTCCTTATTTGTTATATTCTCCCCAGTATCCGGAGAATAGCATTACAGTGTACAATGCATCGTCTTCATCAAAAACAATGAAAATATTATTAATCATCGCGCTGATCGGAACCCCACTCGTAGGCATATATACTTCTTTTGTTTTTTGGACATTTAAGGGAAAAGTAAAACTGGATGAAATGAGTTATTAGTGAAAATCATTGCGTCAATACATAGAATAATATGATCATAATAAGACAGGCAATTATTGATGACTTACCACAGCTGGCCGGTTTATTTAATCTGTACAGAATTTTTTACTTGAAAAAATCTGATATAGAGGCAGCAAAAATATTTCTTCGGGATAGAATGCGTCATAATGAATCGATGATATTTGTAGCAGAAGAAAATCAAAAACTTGCGGGGTTCACCCAATTATATCCTCAATTTTCCAGCACGAGAATGAAACGTAGCTGGCTATTGAATGACTTATACGTTTTGGAAGAATGCAGGGGAAAAGGGATATCAAAACAATTAATCGAAGCTGCTAAACAATTAGCAAAAGAAACCAACAGTGCAGGACTATTGCTTGAAACAGAAAAAACAAATATTGTGGGAAATCAACTTTATCCTTCCGCTGGATTTACACTATACGATCAAACTAATTTTTATTGGTGGGAAAATATTTGAATATCCTTAAAGCAGTGTTCCCTTCATGAACAAAAATGCTACTGAAAAATAAATGATCAGTCCGGTTACATCCACCAGGGTAGCGACAAATGGAGCTGAAGATGCGGCAGGGTCTGCCCCAAGTTTTTTTAGAATCAATGGCAACATTGAACCTGATAAAGTTCCCCAGATCACAACCCCTACCAGCGCAAAAGCAACGGTTAATGCTACCAGGAACCAATGTTCACCATAATTATGAAAATGGAAAGTTTGCCATAAGAAAATCCGGAGAAAACCAACGACTCCAAGAATAGTTCCAAGGAAAAGTCCTGAGAAAATTTCTTTGCGCATAACATAAAACCAATCCCGGAACCCGATCTCACTAAGTGCCATAGAGCGGATAATAATAGACGAAGCCTGCGATCCCGAATTACCGCCACTTGAAATGATCAAAGGAATAAATAAAGCAAGAACAGTGGCCTTGCTGATCTCTCCTTCGAAATAGCCCATGGCAGTGGCAGTAAGCATTTCCCCCAAAAATAATATGACAAGCCAGCCCGCCCGTTTACGCACAAGACTTGGAAAAGAAACTGTGGTATATGGTTCATCCAATGCTTCGGAACCCCCGATCTTTTGAATTTCACGAGTTCCTTCCTTTTCTACCAGGCGCATTACATCATCAAGTGTTACAATTCCTAATAAAACACCATTGTCATTGGTTACAGGTAATGCAAAACGACTGTTATTGCGAAATACGCGAATTGCTTCCTTTTGTGCATCATTCGCCCGAAGGCATACAAATTGGCTATCCATTAATTTTTCCACGCTTGTGTCGGGCTCCACAATCAAAAACTCTTTTATATTGATGTCGTCTATAAGCACCCCATTATCATCGATTATAAATATGAAATTCAGCGTTTCGGTTGCCTGTCCCCGTTGTTTAATAATATCAAGTACTTCTTTTACAGTATTGCCTTTTTTTATGGCTACATAATCCGGGGTCATCAAACGACCGACTGATCCTTCGGGATAACCAAGTAATTTGAGTGTTTCAGCGCGTGTTTCCGGACTTAAAATCGTTAATAATTCTTTTACTGCATTACCTGGTAGTAAACTTAAAAATGCAGTTCGATCATCCGGTTTAAGCGCATTCAATAATTCGGCGGCTTTTTCATCAGGTAATGATTTGATAATAATTTCCTGTTTCTTTTTCCTTAAAAACTTAAAAGCTCTTGCCGCGTTTTTTATATCAATATGCTGAAATAATTTCCCTGCCCAGTTAGTATACCTGTTTGTAAAATCGACGATATCCCGGGGCGTTAGCTTGTTCAGCTTCACAAATTCAGTGATCTTATTGTTTTGCAACAGGTTCTTGATATCGTTCAGGTTGAGCATAAAAAAATTTTATAGACTATTACAAATTTAAAACAAACAGGGATACGAAGAAATGAATCGATCCAGGTTGTATTATCTTTAATTGATGGGAATTAGATTTACCGGCAAATATTTGGTTGGCTTTATAGCACTTATTTTTTTTGTACATGAATGTCACGATTGGGCGCATTTTGTTGCCGCCCGTCTTATATGTGGTTGTTGGGGAATAAAAAGTTTTGATAACTGGACACTGTGCGATAATTGTACCGGGGATTCCCATTCACAGGTTTGGATATGGTTTGCAGGACCGTTGGTCACATATATTATTGTATGGCTGGCATGGTGGCTGATGAGCCGCAATCATACAATAAAACAACAATCGTTGGGATTTTCCTTGTTGTTTGCAACCATTCCACTTGTACGAATACTTGCCGCCATGGCTGGAGGTGGTGACGAAACCTATGGCCTTCGCCAGCTTTTCCAGCATGATGACAAAAGCAATAACCATATGGTTGCTCTAGCCGGCTTACTTGTTATACTTCTATTAACTGCAATCCCGCTTTTAAAAGCGTTTATACGGCTCCGTGGCTGGAAAGAAAAAATAATTTTGTTCCCTCTCTTTCTTGTACTACCAATGTTTATTGATAAATGGACATATATCGGATTGAATAAATTATCCGCAAGCGGATTCTTGGGAGAGGAATCACTCCCAGGGGTCTCAATACTTGTTCTTGCCTGGAGTTTATTTCTTATGGTTGTGTTGTTATTAACATATAAAAGCATGTTGTTTTTTTTACAACCACGGAGAGAAACCAGGTCCGGGAGAAATTAATGAATGGCTATCGCTTCACCATTTTTGTTCTTTGAATCACTTCCAACGATACTATAACTATTACCAGAATGAATTTTAACTGAAACTGTTCTTCTTTTCTGCTGAATGATCTGAATAATTTCTTTAAATGATAATGATGCTCCTTCGCAGAAAATGATTTCGTTACTTTCCTGTGAATTTTGTACAATTACTCTCGCGAAAGATGGAAGCAATGGTTTTAATTTCTCAATATTTTTTTTATCACCCTCCAGGAATGTCCTGTAATCTTTTTTGTTTTTTTCCTGTGCATGGAATAAATAAGCTATGGAAGTTATCTTGCTTCTGAACCATACACCCATTTTCATAAAAAAAAGAAATATCGAAGAGGTGTCAAAATGTTTTTGCATGAATTGATCCATAGCTTTGTAAAATAATTTTACATAATGTAAATTTTTCCTGGTGCTTTCTCCTTTAAAATGAATAATGGTGGTGTCAGCGATATAATAATTGATATAACCTGCTTGTTGTATCCGGTAACTAAGATCAATATCTTCCGCATACATGAAAAACTGTTCGTCAAAGCCGCTGGTTTTATCAAGTACTTCTTTCCTGATCATCATAAATGCACCCGATAAAACGTCGACAGGATTATTTTCATGCTGTTTTAAATGACCAAGATAATAGGACGCGAATAATTTTGAATGTGGAAATATTGCTGTTAATCCGGAAAGCTTACAGAATGCTGTCCATGGAAATGGAAATCCTCTTTTGGATTCTTTCAAAAAACTACCATTCCCATCGACCATTCTCACTCCGGCAGCACCGGTATTTTGATGTGCTTCCATAAAAGCAATGCAGGTTGCAAGACTGTCCTCTGCAATAATTGTATCCGGGTTAAGGAATAAAATATATTTGCCGGTCGCCCTTGACAAAGCCTGGTTGTTGGCCTTAGCGAAACCGATATTTTCTTTATTGATGAAAAATTGTATTCCCTGGAATTTATATTGAAGGTATTCGATGCTGCCATCAGTGGAATGATTATCCACCACAAAAATTTCAGTATTATTAATCAGGTAGTCATTTGTTGAAATGGCTTTTTCAACCGAACAAAGACATTGTTCGAGAAAATATTTTACATTGTAGTTTACAATTATTATCGAAAGAATCACAATTGAGTAAGTAAGAATACGAAGTACGATTTTTTCATTTATCCGGCAAAATGTTAAACCCTCAAATCCTTTTGTTGTTAAGTTGTGAAGGAATAACTTTATTCACTTAAAATAATGCATGATGAAAACGAAATCATTGGGCACACAGGGATTGACGGCCTCTGAACTGGGATTAGGTTGTATGGGAATGAGCGAATTCTACGGAGCTACGGACGACGCGGACTCAATCAAAACCATACACAAAGCCATTGAATCAGGGATTAATTTTTTAGACACAGCAGATGTGTATGGCCCGTTTAAAAATGAAGAATTGGTAGGAAAAGCGATCAAAGGGAAAAGAGATAAATTAACAATCTGCACTAAGTTCGGTATCATAAGAGATCCTGAAAATCCTCAGTCACGTGGTGTAAACGGGAAACCTGAATATGTGAAATCCGCGTCCGAAGCCAGTTTGAAGAGATTGGATATAGATGTGATTGATTTATATTACCTGCATCGGGCTGATCCAAATACGCCCATTGAGGTTACCGTTGAAGCAATGGGACAATTGGTGAAAGAAGGAAAAGTGCGGGCAATCGGGTTGTCTGAAGTATCTCCAAATACGTTGAGGAGGGCACATGCTGTTTTTCCAATTACCGCATTACAGACGGAATATTCATTATGGACCCGCGATCCGGAAGATGAAATAATCGATACATGCAGGGAGCTGGGCATTGCATTCGTTGCCTATAGTCCATTGGGCAGAGGGTTCCTTGCAGGGCAAATAAAAAAGTTTGAAGATCTGGCATCGGATGATTATCGCCGGTTTTCTCCTCGCTTCCAGGGAGAGAATTTTAAAAAAAACCTCGATCTGGTGTATAAATTGGAAGAATTGGCCGCTGTTAAAAACTGCACAGCATCGCAGTTAGCATTGGCTTGGGTGTTGGCACAGGGAAACCATATATTTCCTATTCCGGGGACAAAAAGAATCAAATATTTGGAAGAAAATATAGGAGCACTGAATATTCAGCTTACTGATAGGGAATTGAAAGAAATCAATGATACATTTCCCAAAGATGCAGCTGTGGGACTTCGCTATACGGAGCAAATGATGAGTACGGTGAACAGGTAGGGTTTTAGCTTCTGCTTTTGGAGCGGGTTAAGGTGAAGTATATCTTTGCGCCATGTTAAAAACCACACTGATCAAGGCCGCGGAAGCGGGTGCAAAGGTTATGCAGGAATATTTCCAGGGCAGTTTTGTTATTTCCCATAAAGAGGGAATAAATAACTTGGTTACCGAAGCCGATCATGCTTCTGAGAAAGTCATTTTCGAGACGATTAAAAAAGAATTCCCCGGTCATTTTATATTGAGTGAAGAAGCTGGTGAAATAGTAATGGATTCAAATTATAAATGGATAATTGATCCTATTGATGGCACGGTCAATTTTGCACATGGCATTCCCATTTGCTGTGTATCTATTGGAGTGGAGCAGGACGGTGAAATGATTATGGGGGCGGTGTACAATCCCTTTTTCAATGAATTTTATTTTGCGCAAAAGGGATATGGTGCTTCACTTAATGATAAACGGATTTATGTCAGCGAAGAAACGGAAGTCATTAAATCTTGTTTAGTTACAGGATTTCCGTATAGCTATCTCGATCAGCCCAATGGCCCGTTGGATGTTTTTTCAAGATTGATTCGAAAGGGAGTTCCTGTCCGGCGACTTGGATCTGCGGCTATGGATCTCTGTTGGGTAGCCTCAGGTCGTTTTGATGGATTCTATGAACATAAGCTGCAGGCATGGGATAGCGCCGCGGGTTTCCTGATTGTTGAAGAAGCCGGGGGCAGAGTATCAGATTTCAGAGGTAAAAAATATTCACCCTACCAACCACATATTGTTGCCACCAACGGAAAAATTCATGACGAATTATTGAAGTGGATAAAGGATGAGATATAAGTTGTAAGCTGTATGGTACTTTTATTGTATTTCAAAATATTGACTCATAGTCCGAAGAAATTAAAATCACCAGTAGTAATCATTAATAGTTTATAATAATGTCTGAACAAAGAACTGAAATATCTTCCCTGGGTGAATTTGGATTGATTGAACATCTTACTAAAAATATTGAACATAAAAATGCTTCATCAATTCTTGGCGTTGGTGATGATGCCGCGGTGATTGATCATTTCGGAAAACAAACTATTGTTACCACGGATCTCCTGATAGAAAATATACATTTTGATCTTATATATACTCCACTAAAACATCTTGGATATAAAAGTGTCATTATTAACCTGAGTGATATTTATGCAATGAATGGTACGCCCACACAAATCACCATGAGTCTCGGGATCAGTAACCGCTTTAGCCTGGAAGCACTGGATGAATTTTATGAAGGGGTATATGCAGCATGTGAAAAATATGCTGTTGATCTTGTAGGTGGCGATACTTCTTCTTCACAAAAAGGATTTATTATTTCTGTAACTGCTATTGGTGAAGTGTCGCCGGATAAATTCGTACAAAGAAGTACAGCTAAAGAAGGCGATTTGCTTTGCTGCAGTGGCGATTTGGGTGCTGCTTACCTGGGACTGATTTTTCTTGAAAGAGAAAAGAAAATCTTTTTAGAAAGCCCCGAAATAAAACCCGATCTTGAAGAAGAGAAATATGTTATCGGCAGATTGTTAAAACCGGAAGCAAGAAAAGATATTATCGAATTTTTTGAAAGTTCAGGTGTCACTCCTACTTCTATGATGGATATCAGCGATGGCCTGAGCTCGGAAATATTGCATATCTGCAGGCAAAGTAAATTAGGTTGTGTTTTATATGAAGATAAAATCCCCGTTAGTGAAGACACACGTAGTGCAGCCTATAAATTTGAATTGGATCCCACAGCCTGCGCATTAAGTGGTGGGGAAGATTACGAATTACTATTTACCATTCAACAGAAAGATCATGATAAACTGATTTTGAATGAGCAAATTAGTGTGATTGGTTATATGACAGAACCTGAGAAAGGAAAAAAAATTATCACCAAGGGAGGCAGTGAATTTGATATCACGGCCCAGGGATGGAATTCGTTTAGCAGAAAATAAATAATTTCATTTCATGACATTCCGTAACCGGTTTCTTTTTATTGCTTTTGCCATTGTATGCATGGCCGGCCTGGTTCAGCAGTGGATTGCTCATAATAAAACAATTGATGGTTATGATGCTCCAAAAATATTGTCAGGCAAAAAGGAAATAATAAGTCTCCGGCATATTCAACGAAATTGTGACTGTGCTGAATGGATACCTGCAAACCTGCTCAAAGATTCAGCCACTATTAAAGAAGAAGATTATCTTTTTATTGAGCCCGCAACGAATGACATCGACGTGCCGGTAACTTTTTGGGCATTGGCCGACAGCGGATATGTGCTTCGGCTCCATGGAGAATTTTATAAAGGCAAAGCGATTCCTTATAATTACAAACAAAAATCTGGTCAAAAACCAGCTTTGGCAAAAGTGTTTTATTATACTTCGTGTGAAGTGGTTAAACCGGAATAGTTCCTGATGAAAACAATTGTTTATCTCTTTTTGCTTACTCACTTCTTTTTCTGTTCCTGTAAAACAGAAAAAGAAATTTTTAATCCGGAAAAAAAATTCTCGGCAGAATTATTAAAAAGAGATTATAAATTATTCAGGAATATTCTGGAAGAGTCGCATCCGAGTTTATATTGGTATATTTCGAAAGATAGCCTTGATTATTATTTTGATCTTGCTTATTCAGGAATCCGTGATTCGATGACTGAATCACAATTCAGGATGTTACTAAGTTATGTAATAACAAAAATTGATTGTGGACATACTGTTATTAAGAACTCAAAGAAATATTCAAAATATCTTGACTCGGCACAATTGAAAACATTTCCACTGGGATTAAAATTCTGGGGAGATACTATGATCGTTACTGCAAATCTTAATCGGCGTGATTCTGTTTTGCGAAGAGGAACAGTGTTAAAAAGCATCAATGGATTGACACAGCTTCAACTAAGGGATACCTTTTTTAATTATTTATCAACTGATGGTCATAGCGAATGTGGTAAATATCAATCTTTGAGTACGGGTTTTGCTTTCGCCAGTTTGTATAAAAATATTTTTGGCCTGCCTGAAAGGTTTGATATACATTATATAGATAGCATCGGCCAGGACGAACAAACAACTATCCCTTTATATGATTTCAGAGCTGATACAATGAATCGTATGGATTTTTCAGTGGATCATCTCTCAAAACATCGTAAAAAAAACCCTCCACAGTTCTCATTCTTTTCATCCAGCAACCTCCAGCTTGATACGGTTGGCAGCACTGCATTTATGACATTGAATACTTTTGACAGGAGCAATCACTTAAGAAAATTTTTCAGGCAAACTTTTAGCGCCCTTGAAAAAAATCATATCCATTATCTGATAATTGATGTTCGTTCCAACGGTGGCGGAGATGCAGGAATATCTACTTTACTCACCAGTTATATTATAGATAGAAAATTCAAACTGGCAGATTCTTTATATGCCCTTAACAGGAGCAGCAAGTATAATGAATATATTGATAAAAGTTTTCTTTATAATACGATGATGTTTTTTGTTACGAAAAAGAAATCAGACGGCAAGTATCATTTTGGTTATTTTGAACGGAACTATTTCAAACCTAAAAAAAATCATCATTTCAACGGGCAAGTGTACATATTGATTGGTGGAAATTCTTTTTCAGCTACCACCTTATTCGCAGGTTCACTAAAAGGTCAAAAAAACGTAACGCTGGTAGGTGAGGAAACAGGAGGAGGATATTATGGCAATACGGCCTGGATCATTCCTGATGTAACGTTGCCTAATACCAAGCTCAGATTTCGTTTACCAAGGTTCAGGCTGGTTATTGACAAAAACCGCGAAAGAAATGGCCAGGGCGTGATGCCTGATGTATGGGCGGTACCTTCGGCAGAAGCCATTCGTAAAGGGATTGATTTCAAAGTAGAAAAAGTACGAAGTCTCATTGTATCGCAAAATGATCAAAAAAAATAATCGTAAATTTTGTATTAAATGTCAGTGACAAAATATTTTGTATGGGTTTACACTGCTGTTAAGAAACTGGCCTTATTAGGCCCCCTGATATTTTTGTGTTTTGAAATGAAGGCGCAATCGTCACTGGAAGCGGCACAATTAAAAACATTGCGAGGTGCAATTATCCCTTTCGCCACCGCTGTTCAAAAGGATTCACTGATATTGGTTTGTTTCTGGGCCACAACTTCTGATATTAGTATTACCGAGCTTAATGCAATCAATGCAAAATATGAAAAATGGAAAGAAGGGCTTTCATTCAAATTAATGGCTGTTTCAATTGATGAAGGAAATACAGTGAGCCGGGTAAGGGGACTGGTTAATACTAATGAATGGAAATTTGATGTGTATACTGATATTAAAGGCGATTTGCGGAATGCCTTGAACTCAACTAATCTTCCTCAGGCAATGATCATTAAAAAAAATAAAGTTATTTATCAGCAATCGGGATATGAGCCTGGAACCGAAGATTATCTATTCCAAAAAATGCGGGCCATCGCAGGCGGGAAATTATGAAAGATTATTCTCCGTCAACAATTACGTTCTGAAGAGTCAGGTGTTCATCGAGCACAACAAAATCGGCCCTTGATCCGGGATGAATGCCACCCAATTTGTGATCTTTCAATAACAATGCAGGATAGAGAGACGCCATGCGCAACGCCTCGGGAAGTGGAATACCAACTTTTTCGACAGCATTGATAACACATTGCATCATGGTAAGAGCTGAGCCGGATAAGGTTCCATCAGGTAATGTATATCTGTCTTTTTTGAAAACATGTTGATATTCCCCATGCAACACTTCGGCTACAGCATCGGTAATAAAAAACAATCGTTCACCCATAATTTTTTTACTTATTCTCACCGAGGCAAAATCCACATGAATGCCATCACATACAATACTGCTAACAACATCTGGATGATCGTAGATTGCTCCAACCATTCCCGGTTCTCTTCCCTGCAAAGGAGACATTGCATTAAACAAATGCGTAGCCGCAGGTATTCCCTGGTAAAAACCATTGATGGCGTCATTATATGTGGCATTGCTATGGCCAGCTGAAACGATGATATTATGCTTTAGTAATAAATCGATAATTGTTTTATCACATTGTTCAGGTGCAATGGTCATCATTTTAATCACACCCTTTCCTTTTTCTAAAAGGATATTCACTTCATCTAAAACAGGTTTTTTAATAAATTTTTCAATATGAGCTCCTTTCTTAACCGGATTCAGGTAAGGACCTTCGAGATGCAATCCCAATAATCCATTCCCGCCAGTTGTCCAATATTTTTTTACCACTTCGATTCCCTTTAAAAATTTTTCTATAGAGTTTGTTGCCATAGTAATCATAAAGCGAGTGCAACCTCCCTGCAAACAATATTCGTAGGTTGCCTCAAGGGCGTCGGTTGTAAGCTCAGTCGAAAATAATTTGCCATTCCCGCCATAGATTTGCATATCTATAAAAGCCGGCGCCAACATATAATCGTGTAATTCACGCGTTAAATAATCGGCAGGGATTGATGATACGGGAACGATATCAATAACTTTTTTATCCTTAACCAGGACTGCTTTGCCTGTAAGGATTTCACGACCGGTAAAAATTTCCCTGGATATAAAAGCTGTATTCATAAAATGACCTATGGTTCAATCAAAAAACGATCTGCATCTTTCCAGAATGGAAACTTCATCCGGACATCTTCTAATTTTTCTTTGTGTAAGGTATAGGTAAAAATATCTTCCTTATTTGGCCCATCATATAAAACCTCTCCCAAAGGATCTATAATCATAGAATCGCCGCTATATACAATATTATTCCCATCAATGCCTATGCGGTTAGCGCCCGCTACATAACATTGATTTTCGATGGCTCTGGCTTGTAATAAGGTTTTCCAGGCGTGATTGCGTCTTTCGGGCCAATTGGCAACATAAATCAGTAAATCATATTCATGTGAACCGGCTTCCCCGGGTTGTGGGTGGTTTTGACGCGACCAGACCGGGAACCGGAGATCATAACATACCAGCAGATTAATTTTCCAGCCTTTCACCGAAGCAATCAGTCGTTTGTTTCCCGAACTATATTTTTCATCTTCACCTGCATATGCAAACAAATGGCGTTTGTCATAATAACCATACTGTCCATTCGGCAACATCCATATTAGCCTGTTGTAGTATCGGCTTCCAGATTCTTCATCTTCTTTAATGATGATGCTTCCTGCTAATATAATTTTTTTCTCCCCGGCAATTTTTTTCATCCAATCTACAGTGGGTCCATCCATTTTTTCAGCAAGGATTCCAGGATTCATACTAAATCCCGTACTAAACATTTCCGGAAGGATAATTATTTCTGTTTTTTGATTAATGCCCATTATCTTCTCAGATAATAGCCGCAGGTTATCCTCTTTATTTTCCCAGGACAATTGCGTTTGTACAATAGTGATAGTTAGTGTGGACATGGGGATAATGAAAATTGTAAAGTTAACAGATTAAAAGGAAGAAATAGATCAGGGCTGATTAGCGAAAGATTTTTTTCGAATAACAGGGGCAGGTGGGTCATTAATCGGTAAAATGGTTTTCTGTAATAAATAATTGTACTTAGATTGAAGCATGTGTTATCTGGTTGACCAGTTCGACTTCATATCCTTTTTGCAGCAAGAAATCCTGTAATTTTCTTTTTTTGATGAAGATATTTTTCTCGGTTTTCAGCGAGCTTAATTTTTGTAAAGCCAGTTTTTTTAAAACCTTCTCGTATGTTTCGTCATCAATTTCTTTCATTGCTTTTTTGATACAGTATGCGCTTATCCTTTTTTGTTTTAGCATATACTGTATTTTTACTTTTCCCCATTGCTTCATCCGGAATTTTCCACCTGCAAATTGAATTGCGAACCTTTCTTCATTGAGATAATTTTCTTCAATGAGTTGTGAAAGGAGTTCTTCAACATCCTTCTTCCAAAGGCCCATGCCGTATAATTTTTCTTTCACTTCATTATGACACCGCTCCTGGTAGCCGCAAAAATGCCTTATTTTTTGTAGTGCCCTTTCTTTGGTTAGAGTGGATTTCATCGGTATCCGGGTATATTCTCTATGGCTGTCGATCATAATCTTCCAAAAATAGAATAAATAAAAAATGAAACAATGACGATACCGGATTAGCTATTTTCCGGTGCAGGGAAATCTATTAATCACAGGAAATTAACACTTGCCGGATAAGATTGTTTGCACATCAGTTATCTATTGGCCATTGATTAAAAATCAGTAGTTTCGCCGGAAAGACTTATTTACATGAAGTTCATCGTGTCCTCTTCTGCATTATTAAAACAGCTGCAACATATTAATGGGGTGATCAATTCCAATACGGTATTGCCTATATTGGAGGATTTTTTGTTTGAAATACAAAAAAATACACTCACTGTTGTTGCCACAGATTTGGAAACTGTGATGAAAGTGCAACTTGATGTAGAAGCAAAGGAAAACGGTAAAGTGTGCATACCTGCAAGGATATTAATTGATTCTCTGAAAAATATTTCTGACCAGCCATTGACGTTTACGATTGACAAGAATTTTGGTGTGGAGATTACGAGTGATAATGGTAAATATAAAGTGATGGGTGAAAACCCTGATAATTTCCCGAAAGAGCCTACAGCAGATGATACGACTTCTTTCGAAATCTCCGCTGCAGCGTTGGTAACAGCAATCAATAAAACTTTATTTGCTGTCAGCAATGATGATTTACGACCTGCAATGACGGGCGTTTTTTTTGAGATGGACAAAAAAGGATTACAATGTGTGGCAACTGATGCGCATAGACTTGTACGTTATAAACGCAATGATGTAAGCTGCCCGAAAACCGATTCACTGATTGTTCCCAAAAAACCGCTGAATTTATTAAAAACCGCACTGCCTTCGAATGAAGACAATGTTACTGTCAATTATAACAGCAATCATCTTTTTGTAAATTATGGAACGATGCAAATGAGTTGCCGCCTGATTGATGCACGGTTTCCTGATTATAAAGTTGTGATCCCGGGCGACAATCCATATAAACTGGTGCTTAACCGCAACGATTTTCAGGGAGCATTACGGAGGGTAAGTATTTTTAGCAATAAGAGCACCAATCAGGTTGTACTAAACATACAGGGTAGTGAATTGCAACTAGCCGCACAGGATGTTGATTTTTCATTTGAAGGAAATGAGCGAATGAAATGTCAGTATGACGGAGAGGATCTGGCCATAGCATTTAATGCAAGATTCCTGATCGAAATGTTAAATGCAACTGATTCAGATGAAATTAAAATTGAATTATCCACTCCCACAAAAGCAGGAATTATAAAACCGTTGGAACAGGATGAAAATGAAGAATTACTGATGCTGGTAATGCCATTGATGTTAAACAGCTGATTCTTTGCGCGGGAGTTAATTTTTATTGCACAGAAACTGAAATGGTTTTAATTCCTGTTGTCTTGCAATACGCCGGATCGTTTTGGGCTTCCGGATTGTTTTGTACTTATTTATATCAAAAACTTCATGGGCAATGCAAAAATTTTCCATTGTTTCGTAATGAAACAATAGTGAGTTTAGTTGTTCAAGTTCTCGTTCCATGAATTGTTCGGTGGAATATTCATCTTTCATAAGAACAAGCAAATCTCTGTCTGGAGTTTTCATCTATTATTAGATTTTAATAACCAACCATGCCTTTGTTCAAACCACAACCGCATTTTTTACTTGATCCGCCAATACGATTTCCCGAACTGCAACTAATGGTTACAATGCTAATAATTATTATCAAGAAAATCAATAGGCGAAGCGGTTTTTTCATGGGTTTAATCTTACTAATTTAACTATTTTGTACATCAAATAGTATTCCTGTTTACAGATTT
>Ga0137407_10000480_pt1 | contig 27117 bp, 22 predicted proteins | sample CZOMad2_2_16fung_FD_108410 | JGI IMG/M metagenome (GOLD analysis project Ga0137407, IMG submission 108410) | Vadose zone soil fungal communities from Angelo Coast Range Reserve, California, USA - CZOMad2_2_16fungal (Illumina Assembly) | ecosystem: Environmental > Terrestrial > Soil > Vadose... | reverse complement strand
GTCTTGCCCGACAGCGTCGGGCCCAACAGCACACTGAGCGTGCCGCGCTCGAGCGTCAGCGAGACATCGCGAATGGTCGCGATGCCGTCGACCGATCGCAAGACGCGTTCCAGCGCAACGCTCATATCCGCCCTCCCGCTTCCAGCAAGGGACTTTCGGGGGAGACACGATGGGCTGCTATCCAGTCGTCGATGGCGGCAATTTCCAGGGGCGTTAGCCGCAATCCAAGCTTGGATCGCCGCCATACAATGTCCTCGGCGGTGCAAGCCCATTCCGACGACATCAGGTACCTGACCTCGGCCTCGGTCAAGCCGGCGCCGAACGACTGGCCGAGGTCGCCTGCGGATTTCGCGTTGCCGAGCCATTTTGCCGCGCGGGTGCCATACGCATGCGCCAGGCGATTGGCATGCGCCACCGTGAGGAATGGATAGTTGCGCACGAGTTCCGCCGATAGCGCTGCTATCGCCGAGACGTCGATGTCGCCGCCAGGCAACCGCGATTTGCCGGTCCAACCTTCGCGCGCTTTGGTGCCGTCCAGATAGGGCGCCAGCTTCTCGAGCGCCTCCTCGGCTAGTCGGCGATGGGTGGTGATCTTGCCGCCGTAGATCGACAGCAGCGGCGCGCCGCCGGGCGTGTCGAGTTCGAAGACATATTCGCGGGTCGCGGCCTTGGCATCGCTGGCGCCATCATCATAGAGCGGGCGCACACCGGCATAGGTCCAGACCACATCGTCCGGCTTGACCGGTTTTGCCAGATATTCACTGACCGACTCGCAGAGGTATTCGATCTCCCCGCTCGAAGCTTTCACCTTCGCCGGATCACCGTCGTAGTCGCGGTCGGTGGTGCCGATCAGCGTGAAATCCTCCTGATAGGGAATGACGAAGACAATCCTTCCGTCGCCGTTCTGGAACATGTAGGCGCGGTCGTGTTCGTAGAGTTTGCGCACGACGATGTGGGAGCCCTGCACCAGCCGCACCTTGGCCCTGGGGTTGACGCCCGAGCCCGACGCCAGCACCTGCTCGACCCACGGACCGCCGGCGTTGACGAGGACGCGGGCGCGGATGGTCGAGCGCTTGCGGCTAAAGGCGTTCTCGACCGTGACCAGCCAGATGCCGCGTTCCTGCCGGATCTCGACCGCACGGGTGCGGGTGTGGATTTCGGCGCCGCGGTCCGCCGCGTCGCGCGCGGTGAGAACCACAAGCCGCGCGTCGTCCACGAAACAGTCGGAATATTCAAAGCCTTTGGTGTAGCGGTTCGGCACCAGCGGCTTTCCGACTTCGTCACGGCTCAAATCAACCGAACGCGTCGGCGGCAGCAGGTGCCGGCCGCCGATATGGTCGTAAAGAAACAGTCCGAGCCGCAACAGCCAGGCGGGCCGTAAGCCATCATGGTGCGGCAGCACGAAACGAAGCGGCCGGATGATGTGTGGCGCGATCTGCCAAAGGATTTCGCGCTCGATCAAAGCCTCGCGGACCAGCCGAAACTCGTAATATTCGAGATAGCGCAAGCCCCCATGCACGAGCTTGGTCGACCAGGACGAGGTCCCGCTCGCCAAGTCATTCATTTCACAAAGGAAAACAGATTTTCCGCGCCCCGCCGCATCGCGCGCGATGCCGCAGCCGTTGACGCCGCCCCCAATAATCGCGAGGTCGAAAATCCGATCCAACGGCGTTCCCCGGCGTTCGCCTATTTGTTTTGGCGATTTTGCTTTCGGTTTGGATTAAATCACAACCAAATGTGAAAGCAACCACGAAAGGGGTGTTTCAAGCTCAGGGCTCGATCCTTCGAGACGCGCTCCTGCCGGAGCGCTCCTCAGGATGAGGACTCAGAGCCCGGCCTTCCCCAAGATGAGGCCTTAGACCCTCATGGTGAGGAGCGCGTCTTCGGGCGTCTCGAACCATGAGGCCACGACCGCGCAAAGAATAAGCGGCCACGATTCAGCTTGGAAACTCTACCGCAGGCGCGTGACGGTCGACGCAGCCTCCGCGACCGGCTCGTCAATATCTGCCGCCGGCTTCGCCATTGCCTCGATCACCTGAATGCCGCGGGTCTGGCAAATATTCGCGAGTCCCGCCGGCAGCGCGATGTCGGTAACGAACGTATTGATCTGGTTGATGTCGGCGATGCGCACCGGCGCGCTGCGCCGCAGTTTGGTGGAGTCCGCGACCAGCATCACGCTGCGGGCGTTGGCGATGATGGCTTGGGCTGCCTGCACTTCGCGATAATCGAAATCGAGCAACGCGCCCTGCTCGTCGATCGCGGACGCGCCGATGATGGCGTAATCGACCTTGAACTGGCCGATCAGGCCGATTGCGGTGGAGCCGATCACGGCGCCGTCGGCGCGGCGCACCGCGCCGCCCGCCACGATAACCTCGATGCGCGGGTGCCGGTACAGCAGCATCGCGACGTTGAGGTTGTTGGTGATGACCAGCAAATCCTCATGCGAGGTGAGCGCGCCCGCGACCTCTTCGGTGGTGGTGCCGATATTGATAAACAGCGAGCAGCCGTTCGGGATGAGTTCCGCCGCGGCCGCCCCGATCGCTTTTTTTTCCTCGGCGGCGACGAAGCGGCGCGCTTCATAGGCGAGGTTCTCGACGCCAGAGGCAATGATGGCGCCGCCATGGATCCGCGTCAGCGAGCGATGATCACAGAGATCGTTGAGGTCCTTGCGGATGGTCTGCGCCGAGACTTCGAAACGCCGGGCAAGATCCTCTACCATCACCCGGCCCTGGGTGCGGGCGATATTGAGGATCTCGGTCTGGCGGTTAGAAAGAATGGTCACAACGATACCTTTAGGACGCGAAGGGGCCCCATGGTGCGGCGGTTCCGCCATCCGGTCAACGCGGCAGATTTGCCCGACCGACCAAGTTCGGGCGAAAACCCTTTTACGGTTAAGGCCCGGACTCATTTCCGGTCCGGGACAAATCACCACCCTGAAGGAGAATTCAGTAGCCTTCCTTGTCGGTCGCCGATATCAGAACAAGCGCAGACCGAGAGCCGGGCGCGGTGCGTTCGACAGCCGGGGCGCGCTACCGTTGCCGGGCCGCCACAATCAAGTTCCGCATGAATGCATGCAGTGCGGAAAAAAGATCAAACCAGCGCGACCACCCGGGAATGATTTTGCCGTCCCGGTGTGACATTCAACGGGCACATACGGAATGCCCGACCAACTTCAGGAGAGGCGCATGAGCAAATTTGCGATCCGGCTTTTGACACTGGCAATGTACATAGCCGCGCTGGGGGCGGTTCCTTTTGTCACGCCCGCCAAGGCCGCGGGCGGCGGCGGCGGCGCGCCATCGCCACCGGCGGAGGGCAGCAAGGAAGTCAAGAAGACGAAGAAGAAGAACGGCAAGGTCTCGTTCATCGACGATCCAGGCTTCATCGAGGGCTATCGCACCGCCTATGCCACGATCTACGACCGCAACGATTATGCTTCCGCCATCGAGCAGTTGAAGGCGCTCGGCCACGACGACCGCGCCGATGTCGCCAACCTGATCGGCTATTCCTATCGCAAGCTCGGCGACTACAAGGTCTCGCAAATCTGGTACGAGCGCGCGCTCAAGGCCGACCCCAGCCACGTGCGGACCTGGCAGTATTATGGCTTGTGGCAGCTCGAACAGGGCAACCGCGATCAGGCGCAATATCATTTGAGCCGCATCGGCAAGATCTGCGGCACCGATTGCGACGAATACAAATCGCTCGCCTCCGCGCTCGAACAGCCGGCGGGTGCCGGCCTCGTCTACTGATCTCGGAAACGAGAGCTTGGCCGGCGCAGACTTTGTTGCGCCGGCTAGTTTGCCGGGCGTCACCTCATCTGCACATCAGCGGGTAGTGTCTTACGCAACCAACGTCAACCCACCGTTCGCGAGCCGGATCGCCGCGCGCTCGGCTTCGCGGGCGTTGCGAAACACCTGGCCTTCTATCGAATTGAACCGGTGGGAGGCCGCAAAAAGCCGGCAGCCGTCGCGATCGCGCACGACAATTCCCGCGGCCTGCGAACGGACTTCGATGATGTAAGTGTCTGACATTTCCATTCCATCACTTCAGTGCGGCAGACAACAACGCAGGCGAGAAATAGTTCTCGCGCCGCGAAACGCGGCGAAACCATGCGTGGCGCAGCGGCACTGCACACTGACATCGGCCGGTTCTGCCCATCCCATTTGCCAGGCATTCACAAATTCGTGCGACGGTATCGGGAATGTTTATTCGGGCGCGGTGTGACATCAGAGAGGCCTCCGCATAGGATTGCCCAACCACATCGGGAAAGGCGCATGAGCCGATTTACGATCCGACTTTTGACGCTGGCCATATACGCGACAGCGCTGGCGGCCGCTCCCATGGTCACACCATCCAAGGCCGCCGCGGAAACCAGCACGGCCGTGAAGAAGAAGCATAAGAAGACGAACCCCAGGAGCTCCTACATCGAGGCTCCCAGAAACTCCACTCAGGCGCCGCCTAACATGTCCGATGATCCCGCTCGAAAAGTGGGGGGCTATTGAGGTTCGCGGGCGCGGGCACCTCAAGGCCTCCGTGCGTTGCTGGCGCCGCCCAACGCGAGAGGCTTGTCGCAAATGCGAAGACCTCAGCAATGACGCCATTAGTTGCTATTTGCACTGTGCCAGAGCCAGATCGCAAGCGAGCCAGAACGGCCCCGAATCGGGGTTTCATTCGGCCCGGTAAGAACTCCCGATTTGAACAGTGCACAATCGCGCCCCGCCGCGTGGAGTAATTCGTCGCTGAGCGCAAGCTTTGCGCCATGATTGGCAGCCACTTCCATCAGGCGGCTGGCCACGTTTACGGTGTCGCCGGTCGCCGTGATGTGGCGGAAGCTTCCACCGCCCAGCCTGGAGGCAACAATCACCCCGAAGTGGGCGCCGACCTTGAATCCAAGTCTTGACGCGATCGACGGGGCGAGCGAGGCCAGCCATCGATCGGCGGTGATGCAAAGCCCAAGCGCGCAATCCGCCGCCCTCAATGCATCGTCCGTCGCCGCTGCCGGCAGGCCGAACAGGATCATGGCGCCGTCACCCAGGAAGCTCGTGATCATTCCGCCGCGGCTGACCGCCTCATTGTCGACCAGGGCATGAAAATCCTTCAACAGCTCGCGTATCCTGTCCGGTCCAAGCTGCTCGCTCAGGGATGTGAATCCGGATAGATCGATAAAGACGACTGCTGCATTTTGGCGGACAGGTTCAGCAAGAAAGTTCGGATCCCGGCTCAACCATTGCTGTATGGCCGGCGCCTGAAACTGCTCCAGCAACTCACTCCTCGTGGCGAAATACTGAGCCTGCCGCCTGCCTGACCACAGCTGAAAGGATCCAAATAAAACGACCGGTGGAGCGGCGGCGGCGACCGGCACAGCCGCGCTCAGCCATATCCCGGACGAGAACGCCAGGAAGATCGCCACTATCCAGGTCAGGACGACGGCCGCTGCCGCGATGAGGCCCACCGCACTCCGTCGCCACACCAGCAGACCCACGAGAACTGCCGGCAGCAGGACGGCCACCACGCCGTCGGCAATGCGTACCGACCGATCCCGCAATACGCCATCTCCAGCCAACAGGTGCGTGATGGCCGTCGACATAACTTCCACTCCTGGCATCAGCGGCTCGAAGGGGGTGGAGAAAAAGTCTCCGCCACCGGTGACGGTCGCACCGATCACGACAATTCGATTTCGTATGGCGTCAGGATCAATATCGCCGGCAAGCACCGAGGCCGCGTTCATCGTTCGGATCGTCCGGTTTGGACCATAAAATGTGATCGGCAGGGCATGATCGACGTCGGTGGGAATCGATCGTTGATCCAGCATCAGACGGTTTGGCTCGATCGCGGGATCCTTTCCGACCGCCAGCGCCGCAACGCGGAGCGGAAACGACATTTCGACCGCGTCGCTCGTTCGAAATAGCATCGGGATAGATCGGGGTGTACCGGTTTGATCGGTCGCCACGTTGACGATACCAATTTGCGCATGATCGGCGAACTTCTTCAGTGGCACCAGAAATCCCTCAGCTCTCGGAAGCCGAGCGAGCGGACCCTGGTCGTTCTCTGTAGAAATCGACTGACTTGCCTCCGGGAATACTGCGGCGGCCGCAATTACAGCAGGACGCGCCGCGAGCGCCTTCGCCAAAGCTTCATCGGCATCGTCGGGCCCCTTGTCGACCAGCAGAAGATCGACCGCCATGACTTTTGGCTCCAGCCGCGCGATCGCCTCCACAATCCTCGCAAGATCGATCCGGGCGAGCGGATAGGCGCCTTTCTGCTTCACGACGGCGTCGTCGATCGCAACAATGGTCACGAGATCCGGCGGTAATTTTACGCCGCGAACAATCGTTCGGAGGTCGAGCGTTGTGGATTCGACGCGATCAAGAAATCGCAGGTGACCACGACCGTGTTCAAAATAGATGCCGAACCCCCAGATCCCCGCCAAGGCGAGAGCCAATATGGTCCGTAGATGGCGGCCGATCATTCGTGGCTTACTGACCGAGACGCGCTAGCAAGGCAGACACACGAGCTGGGGGCCAACGCTTCACGGTCAGAGGGCCAGCCTCTTCGACATCGACACCCTCGCCCGATCCCAGGGTTACGCTATGATTGCCCGTTCTCCGTCCGACAGCGACCCGCCCATTGACGACAAAGACAGAAGTCTTTTTTTCAGCAACGTCAACTGCCCACTTCGTGCCGCGCACCCCGGCGATCGCTTGCGGTGTAATGACCTGAAATTTATTTCCACCCGATTTCTTCGGAACTTCGATCAGCAAGGCTTTGCTGCTGAGTTCGACGGTATCCACGCGGCCTTTGCTGCTGCGATCCTGCAGAGTATATCGGGCGCCGTTTTCGGCGACGATCGTCACCCCGCCTTGGCAATGCAGCGTTTGCGCGGTGATGGTCGGATTTTCTGGCGTGCATCCCAGGTTGGCGGGTTGCGCGGCGGCGATTTCAATTGAGGTGAGCGCACATGCGAGCAAAATAAATCCCGTCCGGAATATCGCTTTCATGACAATACCTCCTGACTCTCACTTGACTGTACAGGGGATCGCGCGGCCTATCCTGCCACGTTGCCATGCTGAGGGGTAACGGAAAGCGTTGTCCGCAATGCGGCGCAGACGCGCAGAGGACGAATGCGACGACGATCATTACGCCGAAATCGGCGGCTGATCGTGCTGGACGGCTTGCGGGTGTCCCTGATCGTCGATCGAGACATAGGTGAAGTTGCCGTCGGTCACCAGGATCGACTGCATCTCCTTGCGGCGCAGGACCCAAGCTTCGAGGTGGACCGTGATCGAGGTCTTGCCTATCTTGACGAGATTGGCATGCACGGAAACGAGATCGCCGACAAACACGGGTTTGCGGAAATTCATCGCATCGATGGCCACTGTTACGGTGCGCGATTTCGCAATCTTGGAGGCAAAGATGCCGCCGCCGATATCCATCTGGCTGAGCAGCCAGCCGCCAAAGATGTCGCCGTTCTGATTGGTGTCGGCCGGCATCGCCAGCGTCCGGGTACAGAGGTCGCCTTGCGGCGCGGTTTCCGTGACCGGCGGGGCGTGAACGGCTTGCGTGTCGGTCATGTCTGAAAGGCCCCGTCAAAATCCGATTCGGACTATTTGAAACTATCCCAACCGGCATCCGGCGTGAACCGGCCACCGAACTTTGCGGCGAGCGCGCGCAAGGTCGAGGCCACATTCTCCGCGCCGCGGGTTCGCGCGTAGTTCAAGGGACCGCCACGAAACGGCGCGTATCCCGTGCCGAAAATCATCGCCCCATCGACCATGTCGGCATTGTCGACGATGCCCTCGCGCAGACACGCAACGCAGACGTTCGACATCGGCAGGACCAGCCGGTCGATCATTTCCGCCGTCGGCCGTGCCGTGTTCGACGAGGGCGGCATCTTGTCGGCCTTGCCATCCTTCCAGACATAGAACCCCTTGCCGGTCTTGCGGCCGAGCTCGCCTTTGGCGACCTTGTCGCGCAACCAGGCCGGCGTCGGCGGCAGCAGATCGCCGAATTTCGAGCGCAGCATGTCGCCGACCGCGAGACAAATATCGAGGCCGACCTGATCGGCGAGTTCGATCGGACCCATCGGCATGCCGAATTCTTCTGCGGCCGCATCGATGGTGATCTTGTCGATCCCCTCGTCCAGCATCACCATCGCCTCGAGCATGTAAGGCGTCAGCGCGCGATTGACGACAAAGCCCGGCGAACTCTTGACCGGCAGCGGCAGGCGGTCGATGGCGCCGACAAAGGCCAGCGCCTCCTTCAGGAGTTGCGGATCGCTGCCGTCGTGGCTGACGACCTCGACCAATTGCAAGCGTGAGACGGGATTGAAGAAGTGCAGTCCGACCAGCCGCTCCCGCGATTTTAACGTGGTTCGCAAGTCCTGCAGCGGAATGCTCGAGGTGTTGGTGGCCAGAATCGCGCCCGGCTTCATCCTCGGCTCGAGACCGGCATAGACCTTCTGCTTCAATTCCAGTTTTTCCGGCACCGCCTCGATGATCAAATCGGCGGTACGGACGCCCTCGCCGTCGAGATCGGGAACCAGCCGGTCCAGCGCGTCACGGATATCGGTGGGCTTGCGCATGATCTTGCCGAACAGATCGGCGGCGCGCTTCATCGCGCCCGCGATCGGCTCCGCCTTCATGTCGGCCAGCGTCACCCGCAGACCCTGATTGGCGCACCAGGCCGCGATGTCACCGCCCATCGCGCCGGCGCCGATGACATGAACATGGCTGATCTTGTTGCCGCTGCCGGCGAGCTTCTTCATCTGGTCGCGCAGGAAAAACACCCGGATCAGGTTTTGCGCCGTCGGCGTCACCATCAGATGGCCGAACGAACTCTTTTCGGCGGCCAGCATCGCAGCCTTGTCGCCGCCGTGCTTCTCCCAGAGATCGATCAGCCCATAGGGGGCGGGGTAATGCTCGGGCGATGCCGCCTTTGCGGCTTCAGCGCGCATTCGCGAGGCGAGAAAGCCTCTCGCCGGGCCTGAATTGAGAATGGTGTTGAGAAGACCGGGGCGGGCGCGCTTCAGGCGGCCGAACACCGCGTCCTTGACGGCATTGCGAACATGCCGCTCCTGCGCCACCGCATCGACAAGCCCGAGCGATTTCGCCTTCCGCGCGTCGATGGTCTTGCCGGTCAGCATCAGCGTCATCGCCTGCGTCGGATTGATGAGACCTGTGAAGCGCGCCGTGCCGCCGAGACCGGGATGAAGGCCGAGCATCACTTCGGGAAAACCAAAGCGCGCCCCGTCAATCGCGATGCGCGACTGGCAGGCAAGGGCTACTTCCAGCCCGCCGCCCAGACAAAAGCCGTGGATCACCGCCACCGTCGGAAATTTCAACGCTTCGAGACGGTCGATCACCGCATGGGCCCGGCCGATCGCTGTCTCGACGGGACCCGGATCGGTCGCGCCGCGGAACTCGTTGACATCGGCGCCGGCGATGAAGCCGGAAGTCTTCGCCGAGCGAATGACAAGTCCGGCGGGACGTTCGCTCTCCAGCGCCGTGAGAACGGAATCGAATTCGGCGATGACGTCAGCCGACAGCGTGTTGGCGCTGGCGCCTTCGCGATCGAACAAGAGCCAGGCGATGCCGTCGGCATCCCGCGCCAATTTGAAATGACGATAGGGGCCGCCGGCTTGAGGCTTTGGCCCCAGCTCCAGCACCCGATCGGCGAGGACGTCCATGATTTGGCTGTCCATGGCGTTCCCTATACCGTTTCGATCAACATGGCGCCGCCCTGGCCGCCGCCAATGCATTCGGTGGCGATGCCGCGTTTGGTGCCGAGCCGCTTCATCGCGTTGACGAGATGCAGCACGATGCGGTTGCCGCTGCAGCCGACGGGATGGCCAAGGCTGATGGCGCCGCCGTCGACATTGAGCCTTGCGTGATCGATCTGTCCCGCGGCACCTTCAAGTCCTAAAATCTCGCGGCAGAATTTTTCGTCGTTCCAGGCCGCAAGGCATCCCAGCACCTGGGTGGCGAATGCCTCGTTCAATTCCCAGGTCTCGATATCGCCAAGCGACAATTGGTTGCGCTTCAAGAGTTCGGTCGCCGACAGCACCGGACCGAGCCCCATGATCGAGGGATCGAGCGCTGACCATTGGCTGTCCGTGATCACGGCCTTTGGCGTGAGGCCGTGCTCTTTGACGGCTTGCTCGGAGGCAAGGATGACCCAGGACGCGCCGTCGGTGATCTGCGAGGAATTGCCGGCGGTGACCTGGCCCCAGGGCCGCTCGAACACCGGCTTTAGTTTTGCCAATGTCTCCGGCGTCGAATCCGGCCGCACCCCGTCGTCTTGATCGTAGAATTTTCCGTCCCGCGCGAACGCGGTCTCGACCTCGCCCTTCAGATATCCCTGCGCTTGCGCGGTCGCCAGCCGCCGGTGGCTCTCGGCGGCATAAACGTCAGACTGCTCGCGCGTAATGCCGAAGAGGTGGCCGACCACTTCGGCGGTCTGCCCCATATTGAGTTCGGTGATTGGATCAGTCAGCCCGCGCTCAAGGCCAATGACCGGTTTGAAGTAGGCCGGGCGCGCCCTGGCGATCGCCGCCAATTTGGCGAGGATGCCCTTGGCGCCGGCAAGCCCCGCGAACCAGCGCACCCCCTGCTGCGGCCACACCAGCGGCGCATAACTGAGGGCTTCCGAACCGCCGGCCAGAATTAAATCCGAAATGCCCTCGCGGATATAGCGGTAAGCCGTGTCGATCGACTGCATGCCGGAGCCGCAATTGATCTGCACGGTGAACGCCACCATCGCTTCGCCCATGCCGAGGCGAAGCGCTGCGACCCGGGCCGGGTTCATCTCGTCGGCAATGACATTGACGCAGCCGAGGATGACTTGATCGAACGCCGACGGCGCGAAGGGTTGCCGGGCCAAGAGCGGCCGGCCGCACTGAACCGCGAGATCGACCGGCGTGAAAGGTCCCGGCCCGCTGCGCGCTTTCAGGAACGGCGTCCGGCTGCCGTCGACAATAAAGACCGGTCGCGCCATCAGCTTGCCGCCCTCTGCTCGCCAAGTTCCTGAAAGAACTGACGCACGTCCGGGGGCCTGTTGTAGATCGGCGACAGCGCTTCTGGTGGGAAATCATCGACCTCGATCACTTTCGCAACCGCTTCGCGCGCCGCTGCAATTTGATTGCCCTCGGCTTGCGTGATGACGCCGCGCTTCACCGCCTCCTGCCAGTCATGAATGCGGGCGGAGTGCATTCGCTTGGCGATCTCGTCTGCGGCAGTGACGAGGAGGAACGCCTTCTCGAGCCGGGCGACGCCGCGGTCGTCCTCGACATGCGACAGATCCGGCGTCAGGCGGTCGCGCGCCGCCGATGGCTCCAGCACAAGCTGCGCGCATTGATGGACCACAAGGTCCGAGGGGCCGAGCACGCGCGCGCCGAACGGCTGCACCAGGAATTTCAGGACGACGGCGACGAACTTGTTCGGCAAATTTGCCAGGATTTCCGCGAAACGGTTCTCGATGGTGCGGAAGCCGCTTTCCATGCACCATTCAAGCGCGGCAAAATCCGCAACCTGGCGGCCTTCATCTTCCCAGCGTTTCAACGCGGCCGACAGCAGATACAGTTCCGACAGAATGTCGCCGAACCGCGCGGAGAGCATTTCCTTGCGCTTGAGCGCGCCGCCAAGCGTCAACAGCGCCATGTCGGCGCACAGCGCAAAGGCCGACGAGTACCGCGATAGCTGGCGGTAAAATCCGGTCGCCTCGCCAGCCTCGGGCGCGGGCGCGAACATCCCGCCGCTCCAGCTTCGGCCCCAGGCCCGGAACAGCGTGACGACGCTGTGACCGACATGTTCCCAAAACGCTTTGTCGAAGGCATCCAGTCCCTTGGCGCGGTCCTCCTCGCCCAACGCGTTCATCTCTTGCAGCAGATAAGGATGGGCGCGGATCGCGCCCTGCCCGAACACGATCAGGTTACGGGTCAGGATATTGGCGCCTTCGACGGTGATGCCGACCGGAACCGAACGGTAGAGATTGCCCAGGTAATTCTGCGGGCCGTCGATCACGGCCTTGCCGCCATGGATATCCATCGCGTCGTCGATGGCGATCCGCATCCGCTCGGTGGCCTGCAGCTTCATGATGCCGGAGATCACCGCCGGATGATGGCCCTGATTGAGCGCCGCGCAGGTCAACCGCCGCGCTGCGTCGAGCAGATAGGCGGTGCCGGCGATGCGGGCGAGCGGCTCCTCGATGCCTTCGAATTTGCCGATCGAAATGCCGAACTGCTCGCGAATTCGTGCGTAGGCGCCGCTGGTGCGCGCCGCATAGGCGGCACCCGCCGCTGACAGCGACGGCAGCGAGATGCCGCGGCCGGCGGCAAGCGCCGTCATCAACATCTTCCAGCCCTGGCCGAGGCGTTCCTGCCCGCCGATGATATAATCCATCGGGATGAACACGTCCTTGCCCCAGTTCGGGCCGTTCTGGAACACCTGCATCGCGGGCAGATGACGATGTCCGATCGAAACGCCTTCGAGATGACTCGGGATCAAGGCCACGGTGATGCCGAGTTCGTCTTGTGTCCCGACCAGATGATCCGGATCGTAGGCCTTGAAGGCGAGCCCCACCAGCGTTGCGACCGGGCCCAGCGTGATGTAGCGCTTGTGCCAGTTGAGGCGTAAGCCCAGCACTTCGCGTCCCTCGAATTGGCCCTTGCAGATGACGCCGGCATCGATCATCGAGGCTGCATCCGAGCCGGCCTCGGGGCTGGTCAGTCCGAAGCAGGGAATGTCGCGGCCATCGGCGAGCCGCGGCAGCCATCGCTCCTGCTGCTCCTTGGTGCCAAAGCGCATCAAAAGCTCACCCGGCCCGAGCGAGTTCGGCACCATCACCGTGACGGCAGCGGTCAGCGAACGCGAGGAAAGCTTGCGCACCACTTCCGAATGCGCGTAGGGCGAGAAGCCGAGCCCGCCGAATTCCTTCGGGATGATCATGCCGAAGAATTTCTTGCGCTTGATGAAGTCCCACACCGCGCCAGGCAGGTCGCGCCATTCCCAATTGATCTTCCACTCGTCGAGCATCGCGCAGAGTTCGTCGACCGGACCGTTCAGGAAGGCCTGCTCCTCGGGCGTCAGTGTCGCCGGCGCATTAGCCAGCAGTTTTGCCCAATCGGGATTGCCGGTGAAAAGGTCGGCGTCCCACCAGACATCGCCGGCCTCCAGCGCCTCGCGCTCGGTGTCCGACATCGCCGGCAACACGCCACGCGCCCAGGAGAAAATCGGCTTGGTGATGAAGTCGCGGCGGAAGGAGCTCATGACGATGTCCTTTTGGTCGGCGCAACGGCGCGAGGCGGCAGCTACACATATGCCAACAGGCGACTCACTTTAGCGGAATGCGTGATAAATTGGTTGATACTTCGCATTGAAAATAAAGCGAAATTGATGCGGGAAGGCGTCCGGCAGATAACGGCGGGTAGCCCCGACAGTTCCGAAACGCGATCAGCAACTTAACGGCAGATGTCGCGATCCTGTTCGAATGAATCAGGTCGTGATCTCATCTCCTTGTTTGAGCATGATCTTTTCGAAAACCCGGCTTCCACTTTGCGCTAACGCGGCCCTTCGGGTCCGGATCATGCTCGCTCAATCCGGCCGCGTCATCTCGAACATGGCATCCTGCCGGATTTCGAAATAGTCACCCCTGCGCCCGGCGCGCACGATCGGCCGGGCCAGCGCGGTCTGATAGACGCCGTCCCTGATCATGGCCTTGTCGATGTGGACGGCTACGACCTCGCCGAGGGTGAGCCAGGCCTGCGCCTTCCTGCCGTCGGCGCTCTGAAGCTGAACGATCTGCGACACCTTGCATTCAAATGAGACTGGGCTTTCCGCAACCCGGGGGACGTTGACGAGTTTGCACGGCGCCTCGGTCAGCCCGGCGATCGAAAATTCGCTGACCTCGTGGGGGACGTGCGCGGCGGTCAGGTTCATCTGCTTCGCCAGATCCTTGGTCGCCAGATTCCAGACGAATTCGCCGGTCTCCTGGATGTTTTCGACGCTGTCCTTCCAGGAGGTTGAGGAAAACCCGATGATCGGCGGCGTGTAGCAGAACCCGTTGAAGAAGCTGTAGGGCGCGAGATTGACGTTGCCCTTGGCATCGCGCGACGAGATCCAGCCGATCGGCCGCGGCGCGATGATGGCATTGAACGGGTCGTGCCGCAGGCCGTGGCCGTTGCGCGGTTCGTAGTAGTGCAGGTCCTTCGGGCTTGATGCGTCCACGTCGGTATCTTCCTTCCAACTAAACCGTCGGCAATGTCATTCCGGGATGGTCCGTAGGACCAGACCCGGAATCTCGAGATTCCGGGTTCGATGCTTTCGCATCGCCCCGGAATGACGGGAAAGAGCTCTCAACTTCTCGCCACATTGCCGCGCGGGGCCAGCGCAGCCAGGACAAAATCGATCATCTGATCGATCGACGGTCCCGGCTTGTTGGCGGATTGCGCGATCATCTGGGGATGGAAGAACCGCACCATCGCGGTGCAGGTGCATAGCGCCGCCAGCGGCACGTCCGCCTTTTCGAATTCACCCGATGCCATCCCTTGCCCGATCACGGCGCCGATGCTCTCGGTGATTCGATTGATGTGGGCTAGGCAAACTTCCCAGCTTTCCTCCATCGCGATCTCGACCATTTCGTGAAGCTTGGAATCGCCGACAAAGCGCTCCGAATTCATGCGGTGGACGGTGGTCAACAGCTCGCGCAAGCGCGGCGCCGCCGGGCCTGGCGTATTGGCGATCCGTTGCGCCTCGACCTCGACCTCCCCCATCAGGCTGCGCGCGACGCCTTCGTGGATCGCCTTTTTCGAATCGAAAAAGCGATACACGTTGGCCGGGCTCATGCGCAGCATCTTGGCGATGTCGGCGACCGTGGTCTTCTGGTAGCCGATTTCGCGGAACAAACGCTCCGCCACCACGAGAATACGTTCCCGGGTGTCCTGCTCCGTATGTTCGGCAATCAGCGTCATTCCAATACTCGATTCAGTGAGCTCAATGTTCGATCATTCGGCCGCCTCAGCAAGCGGAAATGCGGGTCGGGCCTGGTCCTGATGTTGCGGCGCAAGATCAAGATGTTCGCTTTTGCCGCTTTCTTCAAGGCTCTTGCGGAACCAAAGCGCATAGAGGCCCGGCAGGTACAGCAAGGTGAGGAAAGTTGCAACAAACAGGCCGCCCATGATGGTGATCGCCATCGGGCCCCAAAACGCCGAGCGCGACAGCGGAATCATCGCCAGGATCGCCGCGAGCGCCGTCAGCACCACCGGACGGGCCCGCCGGACGGTGGCTTCGACGATGGCCTCCCGGCGCGTCAGGCCGTGGGCGACGTCGGCTTCGATCTGGTCGACCAGAATCACCGCATTGCGCATGATCATGCCGGCAAGCGCGATCAACCCGAGCAGCGCGACGAAGCCGAACGGCTGGTTGGCGACGTTCAACCCGAGCGAGGCGCCGATGATGCCGAGCGGCGCGGTGAGGAACACCAGAATCAGCCGCGAAAAACTCTGCAGCTGGATCATCAGCAACGTCAGCATGACGATGACCATCAGCGGAAACAGCACGAAGATCGAGGCATTGCCCTTGGCGGATTCCTCAAACGCGCCACCGGGTTCGATCCGGTAGGCCGGCTCGAGATGATCGCGGATTTCCTGCAATTTTGGCCAGATCTGGTTGGTCACGTCAGGGGCCTGCACGCCGTCGACGACGTCGCCGCGCACTGTGATCGCCATGTCGCGGTTACGCCGCCAGATGATCGGCTCCTCGTGGGCGTATTCGATTTTTGCGATCTGCTGCAGCGGCACCGCTACTCCGTTGCGCGATGTCACGGTGAGGTCGCCAACATGGCCGAGGTCGAGCCGTTCCGAAGGCACCGCACGCGCCACCACCTCGACCTTCTCGATGCCATCGCGCACGGTCGTCACCGGCGCGCCCGAGATCAGCATGCTCAGCGCCTGTGACACGTCCTGCGGGGTGAGGCCGAGCGCACGGGCGCGGTCCTGATCGACCACGAGTTTCAGGTAGGGCGACTGCTCGTTCCAATCGAGCTGCGGCTCCTTGATGTTCTTGTTCTGCCCGACGATATCACGCACCTTGTAGGCGATGTCCCGCACGGTCTTGGCATCCGGGCCGATCACACGAAACTGGACGGGAAAGCCGACCGGCGGGCCGAAATTGAAGCGATCGACGCGCACCCGCGCCTCGCTCAAATCCCCATCATCGACCGCCTTCTCGATCCGAGCCTTGATCCGCTCGCGCGCCTCGACATTCTTCGCAACGATCACGATCTCTGCGAACGCCTCGTTCGGCAGTTGCGGGTTGAGGCCGAGCCAGAAGCGCGGCGAACCCTGGCCGACATAGGACGTATAGGTCGCGATGCCCTGGTCGTCCTTCAGCAGCGCCTCCGCCTTCTTCACGGACTTTTCGGTGACATTGAACGCGGTGCCTTCCGGCAGGCGCAGTTGGAGGAACAGTTCGGGCCGCTCGGAGAGCGGGAAGAACTGCTGCTGGACGTGGCCGAACGCCACAATCGACAACGCGAACACCCCGACGGTCGCCAGCACCACCTTTACCCGGTGGTTGACGCACCATTGAATCATGCTGCGCAGAATTCGATACACACGCGTTTCATACACCGCATGCGGATCGTGGTTGTGGCTGACCGTGATGTTCGGCAGCAGCTTGACGCCGATATAGGGCGTGAAGATCACAGCCACGAACCAGGAGGCGACCAGCGCGATCGCCACGATCCAGAAAATGCCGCCGGCATATTCGCCGACCGCGGAATTGGCAAAGCCGATCGGCAGGAAGCCGGCCGCCGTGACCAGCGTGCCCGTCAGCATCGGAAAGGCCGTGGATTCCCAGGCAAAGGACGCCGCGCGGACGCGGTCCCAGCCCTGCTCCATCTTCACCACCATCATCTCGACGGCGATGATGGCGTCGTCCACCAACAGGCCGAGCGCGATGATCAACGCGCCGAGCGTGATCCGGTGCAGATCGAGCGACATCGCGTTCATGACGATGAAAACGATCGACAGCACCAGCGGCACCGACAGCGCCACCACGATGCCGGTCCGCCAACCCAGTGCGACGAACGAGACGAACAAAACGATCGCCAACGCCTCGATGAAAGAATGCACGAATTCGCTGACCGCACGCTCCACCACTTCCGGCTGGTCGGCGATGCGGTCGACATTGATGCCCTGCGGCACTGCTTTCATGAACTCCGCGGTCGCGGCGGCAACGTCCTTGCCGAGTTCCAGGATGTTGGCGCCCTTGGCGGTGACCACGCCGATGCCGATGGCGGACTTGCCTTCCTGACGCACCACAAAGCTCGGCGGATCGGCGAAACCGTGCGTGACGGTGGCGATATCGCCCAACCGAAACACCCGGCCGTTGCTCTCGACCGGCGTCTCCGCCACCGCCTTGGCGCCGTCAAGTGCGCCGGTGACGCGCAGCGGCACGCGCTGCGAGGAGGTTTCCACCGTGCCGGCCGGCACGACATTGTTCTGCTTGGCCAGCGAATCAAACAGTGCCTGCGGCGTGATGCCAAGCGTAGCGAGCTTGGCATGCGAGAATTCGACGTAGATCTTCTCGTCCTGGGTGCCGTAGAGATCGACCTTTGTCACTCCGGGAACCTTCAGGAGCCGCTGGCGCATGCCTTCGGCGGCCTTCTTGAGCTGCGCGTAGTCGGCGCCGTCGCTGGTCATCATGTAGAGGATCGAATCGACGTCGGAGAATTCGTCGTTGACGACGGGGCCGAGCAGGCCCGCGGGCAACTGGCCCTGCACGTCGACCAGTTTCTTGCGCAACAGATAAAACAGATAGGGCACGTCCTTGGGCGGCGTCGAATCCTTGAATGTGACCTGCATCGCCGTGAACGACGGCTTCGAATAGGTCTGCACCTTTTCGAAATAAGGCAGTTCCTGCAGCTTTTTCTCGATGGGGTCGGCGACCTGCGCCTGCATCTCCGCAGCCGTCGCACCCGGCCAGATCGCCGAGACGTTCACGACCTTGACCGTGAAGAAGGGGTCCTCGGCGCGGCCAAGCTTCTCGTAGGAGAAGAAGCCGGCCGCGCCGAGCGCAACGATCAAGAACAGCACCAGCGCGGGGTGGCTGACTGCCCAGCCCGAAAGATTGAAGCGCTTCATGGTACCCTCCAGTTCCGATAACCTGCTCGTCGCGGCCGTCATTGCGGCATGAGCTCCGAAGCATTCTGTCTTCGTCATTCCGGGATGGTCCGAAGGACCAGACCCGGAATCTCGAGATTCCGGGTTCGATGCTTCGCATCGCCCCGGAATGACCGCTCAAAACGACAACGACGACACGACCCTGACCTTCTGGGTCGGATCGAGTTTCTGCACGCCGAGCACGACGATCTTCGCGCCCTCATCGACACCGCCCGAAATGACGACGCAGTTGCTCTCGTAGGATTTGACCGCGACCGGCTTCAGCACCACATCGCCCTTGTCGTCGACGATATAAAGCGAGGGATCGCCGCCCTGGCTGTACAGCGAGGACAATGGCAGCCGCGCCACGCGCTCGGTTTGGGGATCAGCCAGCGTCAGCGTCGCGGTCATGCCGAGCGAGACGTTGTCGCCGGCCTCGGGCAGCGAAAATTTTGCCAGGTAAGTCCGCGTCGCGGGGTCGGCGGATGGCGCGACCTCGCGCAGTTTGGCGACGTACTTCTTGTTGGGTTCGGACCACAGCGTCACGGTCGCCACGCCATCCTTGGCGCGACCCACGAGCGTCTCTGGGATAGCGACGACGGCCTCCTTCTCGGCAAAGCGCGCGAGGCGAATGGCGGTCTGGCCGGAGGCCACGACCTGTCCGGCATCGATCAAGGTCGCGGTGACAACGCCGCGGGTGTCAGCCTCCAGGGTGGCGTAAGACAGAGAGTTTTTGGTGAGTTCGACCGAGCGTTCGGCGCGATTGAGGCGCGCACGCGCCTCGTCGGCGGCCGCCTTGGCCTGATCCAGCTGCGCGTCGGTGGCCCAGCCCTTGGCGCGCAGATCCTTGGCGCGTTGCTCGGCGGCACCGGCCTGCGCCAGCACGCCGGTGGCCGCGCGGAATTCGGCCTCGGCCTGCTCGGCCTGCAGTTTCAGATCGACCTCGTCGAGAGTGGCAAGCGGCTGGCCGATATCGACGGTCTGGCCGACTTCGACCAGCCGCCGGGCGACCTTACCGGGCACACGGAAACCCATATCGGTTTCGATCCGGGGCTTGATCGTGCCGACAAAACTCCGCTCGGGGGATTGCGCCTCGTAGTGCACGGTGGTGACCAAAACCGGCCGCGAAGGGATCGGTTTCTCAGCGACTGCGTTGTCGCAGCCGGCCAAGGCGACCGCCAAGGCGGCCAGCATCACGCCAGCTAAAAGCCTGTTATAGCTTGAAAAAATCGAACGGACGAACATCGCACTCTCCTTCGGCCCAAGCCTGGTGAAGAATGTCGACTATTAACTGACGAATGTCAATATTCATCAGTGATCATGAATTCGTGAACGTGAGTTATATCCGGGCCCCGCGTCGCCCGGAGACGGCGACGAGAGCTACTTCGCCTGCCCCACGCCTGCGAATTCCGCCTTGGTCTCGTGGCCGCCGAGGAAAACCAAAAGTCCGCCGACCAGCGGCAGCACCGCGAGCACCAGCAGGCCCGTCGAGGTGCTGCCGGTCGTCTCCTTGACCCAGCCGATCAGATACGGCCCGCCGAATCCGGCGAGATTGCCGATCGAGTTGATCAGGGCGATCGCGCCGGCTGCGGCAGTCCCGGAGAGCCAGGCGGTCGGCAGCGTCCAGAACACGCCGAAGGTGCAGAAGGTACCGATCGCCGCCATCGTCAACGCGATCATGGTCACATAAGGATCATTCATGTAGCCGCAGATACCGAGCGCCACCGCGGTCAACAGCAACGGGAGGCCGACATGCTTCACGCGTTCGCGCATGGCATCCGAGTGCCGCGCCCACAGGATCATCGCAACGGTGCCGAACAGATAGGGGACCGCGGTGAGGAAACCGGTCTGCGCGTTGGAAAAGCCGAACGCCTTGACGATCTGCGGCAGCCAGAACTGCATGCCGTAGAGCGCGCCGACAAAGCCAAAATAGATCAGACTCAGCGTCAGTACCTTTGGCGAAGCCAACGCCTGGCCGAGCGTGAGATGCGCAGCCGCCTGCTTCGCCGCGATCTCATTTTCCAGCCTTGAGGACAGCCACGCCTTCTGCTCGCCGGTGAGCCAATTCGCCTTCGCCGGCCGGTCGGTGAGATAGAACCAGGTGACGATGCCGAGCAGGACGGAGGGGACGCCTTCGATGATGAACAGCCATTGCCAGCCTTTCAGTCCCATCGCACCGTCGAGCCCGAGCAACAGCCCGGAGATCGGCGCGCCGATCACGGTGGAGACCGGAACGGCGATGGCGAAGGCGGCCAGAAACCGCGCGCGATATTCCGCTGGGTACCAGTAGGTCAGATAGAGAATGATGCCGGGAAAAAATCCGGCCTCGGCGACGCCCAGCAGAAAGCGCAACGTGTAAAAGCTCCAGACACCCGACACCAGCGCCATCGCTGCGGAGATGATGCCCCAGGTCACCATGATGCGCGCGATCCAGCGGCTGGCGCCGAATTTCTCCAGCGCCAGATTGCTCGGCACCTCGAAGATGAAATAGCCGATGAAGAAGATGCCGGCGCCCCAGGCGAAGATCGTCGGCGAGAACTTCAAGTCCGCATTCATGGTCAGCGCGGCGAAGCCGAGATTGACGCGGTCGAGATAGGAAAAGAAATACGCCAGCACCAGAAACGGAATGAGACGCCACGAAATGGCACGGATCGTCGAGGTCTCGATTTCGCTTTTTGCGACGCCGGGCGCGGCGGTGGTGGTAGTGACCATCCGTTTTCTCCCCCGAATCTGTTGTTAACGGCAGCGGCTGGGCCGTAGGGGCTCATAGCATCCCGACGGCTGGGAAGAAATGGCTTACTCCTCCATACCGGGCGTGCTCATCGTCCGCACCTGCCTGTGTCTGGCAATCATCATATCCGGCCTCGTGGCAAAGGCCTTGATAAAAGAACCGCCTGCCCCTCACTCCGCGAGCTGAAATCGCTCGAAGCGGTGCAGCTCCTCCTCGATCCGCCGCTTGAGATCCTTGCGCGCAGGCTTAGACCAAGCTTTGGACCCAGCTTCGGGCGCGCCGGTGCCGACCCAATTCCATTTCTGCAGCAACAATTTTCGATTTTGGCGATCGGTCTTCAGGTCGAGGGCGGCGACGATGTCGTCGCCGACCAGAACCGGTAGCGCGAAATAGCCGAAGCGCCGCTTTTCCTTCGGGACATAAGCCTCGAAGCGATGTTCGTAATCGAAGATGAGATGCGTCCGCTTGCGCTGGATCACGAGCGGATCGAACGGCGAGAGGATGTGTACGCGGTCAAAGGCCGCCTGGCCGGCGGTCTCCAGCGTTCCCGGCAGCGCCCAATGTTCCTGCTTGCCTGCGCCCTCGAGCGCGACCGGCACCAGCTCGTTGCGGCGAACTCTGGCTTCGATCAAGCGCCGGACCGACGGCTTGCTCGGCGCATCGAGATGACAGATCGAATCCAGGCTGACCAGCCCTTGCGCGCGCAAGGCGCGGTCGAGCAGATAGCCCGTGATTTCGCGCTGCGAGGCGGGTTTCGGCGGCCTGTCCCAGCCGAAATGCCGCGCCATCAGCTCGTAGGTCTTGAGCATGCCGTTGCGCTCGGAGATCGTGAGCAGGCCGCCATAGAACCCGAGCTGCAGCGCCCGTTTCGACGGCTTGCGGCTCGCCCACAGATGCACTTTCTCCACCAGCACGTCGTCGTCGATGTCACGGATGGTGAGCGCCCCGTCGCGCCGGATCAGCCGCATCACCTTGCGCAATTCCGCTGGCTTCACCGACGAGAGCCATTTGTGGCCCTCGCGCCGGTGGCGCTTCATCGCGGGAATAAAGAAGCGCAGATCGCTCGCCGGCACATAAGACAGCGCGTGGGTCCAATATTCGAACACGCTTTTGTCGACGCTCTGGGCCTGATGCAGATCCGCTCGCCGGTATTGGGGAATCCGATTCCAGAGAATGTGATGATGGCAACGCTCGATCACGTTGATGGTGTCGATCTGCACGTAGCCGAGATGTTCGACGGCCGCCGCCGTTGCCGCCGGTCCATCGCCGAACGGCGCCTCGGTGTCGAGCCGCTGGGCGCGCAGCCAGATGTGCCTGGCTGCGGCCTTGGTCAGGGGAACGGGTTTATCGGCGCCGGACATTGCAAGGCAATGTAACCGGATTCGCGCAACTGAAGAGACCTGTTCCGCACGAAGCCTTCAGACGCGGACGACGATCTTGCCGCCCACCTCGTTCGTCTCCAGCAATCGATGCGCCTCCTGGATGTCCTCGAAACCAAGCACCTTCGCCGGTTTGGCCTTGTAGGCGCCGCTTGCGACCCGATCGATGATGGTCTGGAACGGAATATCCGACAATGGACATTCGGGCGTTCCGAATGACCAGCTCACGAACGAGCTGAAATGCACGCCGACATGCGGCATCTGGAAGATCGGATTGAAATTGCCGACCGACTCGACGTGATCGAGCAGCCCGACCACACAGACCCGACCACCCCGCCGCGCCATCGCAAGCGAGTCGAGCACCGTGCTGTTGCCGATGATATCCAGTACGGCATCGACGCCCTTGGGGTGGATTTCGCGGATTCGCTTCGAGAGCTCGGCCTGCTCCCGCAGAACCTGCTTTGCTCCAAGCGCCTCCAGCGCCTGGAGCCGACCGTTGGCGTTCCGCGTCGTCGCGATGACGCGGACGCCCATTTCCGATGCGATATTGATGGCGGCCTGGCCCAAGGCCGATCCAGCGCCGCGGACGACCAGTGTCTGGCCGGGCGAGATGGCGAGATTTCCGCAAAGAGCGCTCCACGCCGTCGCATAGGATTCGGGGATCGCGGCGAGCTCCTCCCACGGCAGATTCGAGAACAGCGGGACCACATTGGTCGCGGCAATGCAGGTCTTCTCGGCATAGCTGCCGTTCATGAGCCGCCCCATCCCGCCCATCAGCGCCGTGACCTTTTGGCCCGGGGCGAACTTTCCATCCGGATCGGATTTCACCTCGCCGACGCATTCGATGCCGGTGATTTCGGCGACATCGCCCCATGCCCCCGACCGCATGTAGGTCTCGGCGCGGTTGAGGCCGAACGCTTTCACGTCGACGATGACATGGCCGGGCCTGGATTCGGGCTCGGGACGCTGTTCGAGCGCCAGGACTTCGGGTCCCCCGTATTGCTTGATGACGATGGCACGCATGATTGAGCTCCCTGGTTGGTTGATGGCTCAGCCTGCAGGGTTGCTGTATTTGAAAAAAGAATGTAATTTTGATAATCTCCATAGGATTTTCGAATGATACTGGACGGCCTTTCCCTCCATCAGCTGGTTTGCTTCGAGGCTGTCGTCAGTGAAGGAAGCTTTCAGGCGGCAGCCGAAAAGCTGCTGCGGTCGCAGCCGAGCGTGTCATCATCGGTCAAGAATCTGGAAAACCAGTTGCAGCTTCAACTGCTGGACCGCAGCGGGTACCGCGTCACGCTGACGGACGCGGGGCACTCCTTCTACCAGCGCACACGGGTGTTCCTGCAGGAAGCGAAGCAGTTGCGCGACCACGCCACGCAACTGGCGATGGGAGAAGAAAGCGAACTGAGAGTCGTGATCGGAGACCTCAGTCCGCTCTCGGAAACGCTTGGGCTATTGCGCAGTTTTTTCGATAGTTGTCCCGGTACCCGGCTGCACCTTCATTTCGAAGCCATTGCGGGACCGTGGGAGCGCCTGTTCGAGGACGAGGCGGACCTCATCTTTCATCACATCGACAAGAGCGATCCGCGCCTCGAATTCGTCGATCTGTTCACGGTAAAACTGGTGCCTGTCGTCGCCCCGAATTTCCTGCGTTTTCCCGTTTCCAGGTCCATCACGCCGGAACAGATGCGCGACTACGTGCAGTGCGTGATCCGCGATACCGCCCGCCACTCACCGCCTTCGGACTATTTTCTTCTCGAGGGTGCTCGCAGCTGGACCGTGAGCGATCAACTGATGAAGAAGGAGCTCATTCTTCAGGGCATGGGCTGGGGCCATCTGCCGCGCTATTTGATCGAGCCAAATCTGCGCGAGGCAAGCCTGATTCCGATCACGGGCACTTACTTCAAGGGCGGACGAAACGAACTGGTCGCGGCACGGCGGCGGGACACGCCGCATGGTCCCGTCGCCAATCGGCTATGGCAGTTTATCTCAGACCAGGCAGCCAGGATTCTCCCCACGATCCCCAGAACATAAGACGACCCGCCCCGGCACTTACGGCTTTGCCCGCGCACCAATGCTCCCGGTCGCGACCTCCGGGTCGCACGAGGCCTTGCCGCGTTCAGGTGCCTTGCACCTGTAGACGCTGCCCGTGAGGCGGTCGATCAGCCAGACATTGTCGTCGGTGGAACTTTCCATGCCGACAAACCGCGTGCCCACCGCCGTAATCAGCGTGGAAAGCAAAATCGCGGCGGCAATGATGGCCGAACCGACCAATACGGATACTGAGGTTCCCAAGGGCCCCGGCATGATCGGACGATGCCCCTGATACTCACTTTGTCTTTTCTGCGCTGGAAACAGGGTCAGGAACTTCGCCCACTACTTTTTGACGCGATCGGGCTTTCTTAGGAACGCATCTGGCCGATTTTTTGTTCGCACATCGGCGCTGGCGCGACCGCTTTGCGACCGGGGTAGGAGATTCCAAGAAAGGGCGACCGTGCGCTTCGGCTTGACCTCAGACTAAGCGGCCGAGTTGCCCTCATAGGCGTTCCGCAGCGCGGCGATGTCGAGCTTGGTCATCTGAAGCATGGCCTGCATCGCGCGTTGCGCGCCGGCGCGATCGGGACCGCCAAGGAAGTTGCCCAACGCGCTCGGCACGATTTGCCAATAGATGCCATAGCGATCCCGCAGCCACCCGCATCGTTCGACCGACCCGCCATTGGACGACAGCGCGTCCCACAGACGGTCGACCTCGGCCTGGTCGGCGCAGTCGATCTTGAACGAAATCGCCTGGGTGTATTCGAACCGCACGCCGCCATTCAGGGCCATATATTCCTGGCCGGCCAGCGTGAACTGGACCACCAGCACGGTGCCGGCCTTTCCGGCGGGACCATCGACCGGGTTCCTCTGGACCCGGTCTATCCGCGAATCCGGCAACAGCGAAACGTAGAATTTGGCGGCCTCCTCGGCCTCGCCGTCGAACCACAGGCAGGGGGATATTTTGGACATAGACAGGCTCTCCTTTGCGATGAGGTCGACCAGAGGACGAGCGATCAGACGTCAATCCGACATCGGATTTTGGGATTTTTTTAGAATATCGAGTCATTCCGGGGCGATGCGAAGCATCGAGCCCGGAATCTCGAGATTCCCCGATGCGCAATTGCGCATCTGAGGTCTGGTCCTTCGGACCATCCCGGAATGACTGCCGGGCCCTTACGTTGCGATCGGCGTCGGCATCGTCAGGAACGCCCGCGTAACGTGCCAGAACAATTGCCGGTTGGTGGCGAGCGCAACCGAGTGCGCGGTGCCTGGAAGAATGATGAACTGCCGGTCGCCGTTCGGCAGCAAGTTATAAAACTCCTCGAGATCAGCGACAGTGGCGATGCCGTCATATTCGCCGCGCACCAGTAGTACCGGCGACAACACCTTGCGGGGATCGACCACCGGCAGATTGGCCGTCATGTCGAGATAGGTACCGGTCGGAATCTGGTCGCCGAATTGCATTTCCACATCCGCCAGCACCTCGACGGCGGCCTGATCACTGGTGCCCGGTTTGTCGCGGGTGGCGATCGAGCGAATCATCTCGCGGTCACGCTTGCGCATGTTGTGGGTGCGGTAATAGTCGACCTGCTCGGCACGTTTTATCAGGGTCGGCGATCCCTCGCCCTTATAGGTGAACGCGGCGAACACCAACCGGTCGGCTCGCTCGGGCGCCACCATGGCATAGGCGCCGGCGCGCAGCGCGCCCGAGGACTCGCCGAGGAAGTGGAATTTCTGCCGGCCGGTTTCGCGGGTGACGACTTCGACCGCCGCCTTCAGATCCTCAACGCCGCTCTTGATGTCGGAATTGCCGGAGGTACGCCCGGACTTGCCGTAGTTCTCGTGGTCCATCGTCCAGCAATCGAAGCCATAGCGTGCGAACTCGTTCATCACGGAATATTCGCCGCGGCCGGGTACGTTGAGATCGAACACCCGCGAGGTGACCGACGAACCGTGGACAAAGAACAGCACCGGCCGAGAAGGCTCACCGGCTTTGGGCGCACCGATCCGCTTGCGGAACATCCACAGCGGCACATCGCCCTTCTTGGTCCAGTATTCGCCGCTCCAGATCTCGCCGTTTTCCGTCGCCGCACCGGCATTTTGGACAGGAAGCGCAGCAGAAATGCCTCCGGCAACGAGGCCCAGGCCCGCACCCTTGATGACAGTGCGGCGCCCGAGCGATTGATTGAGTTGTTTCACGATTCCTCTCCGATCACGGGTTCTTAATCTTGCGGTTCTTTCTTGCGGCCCTGCAGCGCAGCGTAGATTTGAAGTCTGACGCTTGAGTTAGGGGCTTAGCGGCGATTCAATGTAGCAGACCGCGCATTAACCGGGAAGCCATGCAACGGCAATTCGGCTATGCCCCCGCTCGGGTTATCGCGCGGCTCGCAGACGTTCCCCGGATGCAGCGCAGCGTCATAAGCGCGTTTACGCGCGTCTTCGACACGCTATGGCGGTGCGCTGCTAAGCCGGGGTCCACGCTTCACCAATGACGATCATGGGCCCCGGCCCTGCGGTGCATCGTAAGAACGCTGCACCGCGTCCGGGACACGATACCTGATTTACTTCGTCTCCGCCGGATCGCGGTGCACGGGATCGACCCACAGCACGGTCTCCGGCTTCTCAACCGGCTCGATGTCGAGGTTAATCGCCACCGCCTGGCCGTCGCTGCGCACCAGCACGCATTCCAGAATCTCGTCCCGGCTGGCGTTGATTTCCTGGTGCGGCACATAGGGCGGAATAAAAATGAAATCGCCGGGACCAGCCTCCGCGGTGAATTGCAGATGTTCGCCCCAGCGCATCCGCGCCTTGCCTTT
>Ga0137407_10000478_pt1 | contig 27180 bp, 24 predicted proteins | sample CZOMad2_2_16fung_FD_108410 | JGI IMG/M metagenome (GOLD analysis project Ga0137407, IMG submission 108410) | Vadose zone soil fungal communities from Angelo Coast Range Reserve, California, USA - CZOMad2_2_16fungal (Illumina Assembly) | ecosystem: Environmental > Terrestrial > Soil > Vadose... | reverse complement strand
TTTATGAATCTTTCCACAGCAAGAAGAGAAAAACGCGCCAAAGAAGTAGGTATTCGGAAAACGATTGGTTCGTTGAGAAGTCAATTGATCGCACAGTTCCTGAGCGAATCCATCCTTGTGGCTTTATTGGCGTTTGTTTTTTCTTTGTTGATGGTGGAATTGTCAATCGGGTTTTTTAATGGACTCGCAGATAAACAAATGTCTATTCCCTGGGGAAATCCTGTTTTCTGGTCGCTCACATTGGGTTTCGCATTGATTACAGGAATTGTTTCCGGCAGTTATCCTGCTTTTTATTTATCTGCATTCGAACCGATAAAGGTTTTGAAAGGAGCTATCCGTGCAGGACGATTGGCGTCACTTCCGCGTAAAGTACTTGTCGTTTTGCAATTCACGGTATCGATCACATTGATCATCGGAACGATCATTGTTTTTCGCCAGATACAATATGCAAAGGATCTTCCGGTAGGATATAACAGGGAAGGATTGATTACTGTCGGAATGAACTCTCCTGATTTATGGGGACATTATGATCCAATCAGAAATGATTTACTGGCGACTGGAGCAGTGGAGAATATGGCTGAATCATCTTACTCAACAACAAATTTTGGAGAGAATAACGGCATGGAATGGAGAGGCAAGGATCCTTCCCTGGTGATTTTTTTCAGAGATGTGAATGTAACATTTGATTTTGGAAAAACAGTTGGCTGGAAGATTATACAGGGTCGTGATTTTTCAAAAGAATTTACAACCGATTCCAGCGCAGTCATATTGAATGAAGCCACTGCAAAAATATTGGGGTTTAAAAACCCGGTTGGTGAGGTTGTAAAAATGTTCGGCGAAAATCGTACTGTAATAGGTGTTGTAAAAAATATGATAACAGAATCGCCATACGAACCGATCGCACCAGCTGTTTTCCTGGGCAAAGGATGGATGAGTGTAATTAATATAAAAATGAAACCCAATATTCCTGTTCATGAAGCGCTTTCAAAGATCGAATCTGTATTTAAAAAATACAACCCGAATTATCCCTTTGTATTCAAATTCACCGATGAGCAATATGCGAAAAAATTTTCTGCTGAAACACGCGTGGGTAACCTGGCAACCTTTTTTGCCATCCTTGCAATATTTATTTCGTGTCTTGGTTTATTCGGACTGGCATCTTTTGTAGCGGAACAACGCACCAAAGAAATCGGCGTACGTAAAGTGTTGGGAGCATCGATATTTAATCTTTGGAAATTATTGTCAAAAGAATTTGTAGCGCTTGTGATCATTTCTTGTTTGATCGCTGTTCCTATATCTTCATATTTTTTAAATAAGTGGTTGACGAATTATGTATATCACACGCAGATTTCCTGGTGGGTATTTATAACGGCAGGTGCGGGCGCCTTGATCATAACTTTACTAACTGTCAGTTACCAGGGTATCAAAGCGGCATTGATGAATCCGGTAAAAAGTTTGAGAACTGAATAAATTAATGTGCGGATGTGCGAATGAAGACATGAATAACCCAAAGGAAATAAATCTGAAATACGGATACAAAAGTAAATTATTGTGCTACCCACTAGCTCCGTCCGCCTCAGGCGGGCGGAGAATCAAATCGAAGAACCAAATTATGAGAAAACAATTTGTCATTTTTTTTCTGATACTCTTGAACTTTTCGGGTTTCAGTCAGCAGGTTCCTTATGGAAATAATCCGCAGACAGGAAAATATTTTAATATCGGAGATGTAAAGATCTATTATGAAATATATGGAAAAGGCAAGCCGCTGGTATTATTGCATGGAGGTGTTTACGGATATATCGACGAGTTTGAACCCTTCATTCCAAAACTTGCTGAAAAATTCCAGGTGATATGCATTGCAACCCGCGGTCATGGTAAGTCTGATATCGGTCATGAACCTTACAGTTATAAACAAAGAGCCGAAGATGCTTATAAGGTGATCAGGAGTATCACCAGTGACAGTGTGATTGTTTTAGGATTTAGCGATGGTGCATTTTCTGCATTAAAATTAGCAGCGCTGCATCCTGAACTGGTAAAAAAACTCATATCAATCGGTGCAGGTGATTATCCTAAGAACAGGCCAGCCAGCAATATGAATTATACTCCCGAAAGCCTGATGAAATCTGATTCGGCTTTTTTTGCAGGTCGTGTTGCATTGATGCCGGAACCAAAACGCTGGGGAGAAGAATTGACTATGGTCAGTAAAATGTATAATGAAGATTTCTTAAGTACTGAAACATTTGAAAAAATAAAATGTCCAACCCTTGTAATGGCCGGCGACAGGGATGACTATAATAAAACAGAAGATATTGTCAGATGCGCGAAATCAATTCACAACGCACAGTTATCTATCATTCCCGGTTGTCATCATGTGGTTTTCTTTTGCAATTTTCCGGCTGTTTGGGATTCTATAGCGCCTTTTCTCAATTGAACTTCTGATTAGAATGATGTAGTCGCTCCCGTCATTTCGAATCCCGCTACAGACACTTGCACCATCAAACTCTTTCGCGGGGTGAGAAACCTGACCGTATCTAACGGTTATAAGTGCCCGATATTCACTTGATGATTCGCATGGGGTTTCTCACCCCGCGAATGAGTTTGATGGTGCAAGCCACTGTGGCGGGGTTCGAAATGACGAGAGCGGCGAACCCGCCTCAGAAACCTGACTTGAACCGTCTGTACGAAACTCACATACTAAATCATTTAAATCGGAAGGACCGGGAAGTTCATACACTCAGACCAAATCAGAAGTTTCAGTTTCGTTAGGCTCATCAAGCAAACTCATATCGATCGAATCCTGTCCTGCAATGCCTTCAACCGAGCCTTTGACATGTGCTGCATTCAGCAATACTTTTTCCAATTGTTTTTCTCTTGCCTTCCATAATTTTTCCATCATATCACGTTCCTTTTGTATGGAAAGCTTCATGGATAAAAACCCTTCGCGGATTGCTTTCCATTGCTCGGTGAATTCGCTGCTAATGAGATAATCATATAGCAGTTGCATTTTGTCCCCTTTATTTTGTTGTGATTTGGCAGCGTTGAATACGCGGATAATGCCATCACGCAACACGTAAGAAAGGGCTTTCACTTCTTCATACTTGCAGACCCATACGCCATTTTTTTCTCCAAAACTTTCCATATCCTTCGGCATTGTTTTGGTAACGATCACGGCTACATGGGCGCCCTGCCTTCTCATATCGGCTTTCAGTTTTTCAACCCAGTCCATCGAAAAACCACTCGTACGTTTGCTTTCATATATTATTTTTCCGCATTCCTGTCCAAATTCATTGCGGATGATTTGCATGCAATCCGCGCCCTTAATGCCTTTGCCGACTTCACTGATCATATCGAAAGGAAAACTGGCTTTGAGCATTTCTTCCAGTGCGAGTTCCTGTGTTTCGCCGTATCGCTGTTGTGAACCCTGCTCCAGTTTTTTTTTCATTTCATCCACCTGCCTCTTTTGCTGTTCGATTCTAACTTCCATCTCCTTTTTCTCCAGGTCAAAATTTTCTTTTTCTTTTTTAAGGGCTTCATCGATCAGTTTGCCGGAATTTTCGAGCAGATATTTCTTTTTTTCATTTTCAGCATTTCGTTTTACTTCATCCAGTTCATTTTTCAACCTCAATGCTTCCAATTCTTTTTCTTCAAGCTGCTTGATTTTTAGTTCTGCATTGCCGGATTTTTCTTCCAGGAATTTCAATTTCGAATCATTTTCTTTCAGTATCTGCTTTCTTAATTCTTCTTCCTGTTGTTTTGTAGCGGCGGATATTTTGTCGTTGACCTCCTGGTCCTTTTTCGAAAGCTGTTCCTGCAATTGTTTTACTTCCGTGTCTTTTTTGTTTCTGTAGGCAATTATTTCCGCTCTCAATTCTTTCTTGATATCATCCGTCATTACTTCTTCCAGCGTAAATTTATTACTACAGGAAGGGCATGTGATTAATGTGGCCATTGCTAATTTTTTACAAGTTTACAACAAGTAAATCTTATGAGGTGTTTGAATTTATTTTAATAAAAATAGAACATGGAAACACTGATGGTCAGTGCCCGATGAAAAATGTAAAAAAGATTTTTGAAATTAATTTTTCAACTTAAAGTTGAAGATAATGGTCCCTACAGATTCATCATTGCCGGTGTTGAATTTTATCTGGTGGGCTTTACGAAGTGCGATTGCCTTCATGGATGCATCTGATGTAGTGGAACCGCGTGGCTGATAATCCGCGCTGATAACGGCGCCGCTTGCATCAACATGAATGTCTACGGCCACTTTCGCATTATCATTAAAATCATCAGTAAAAGAAGGTAAACTGGTGAAACGCCTTCCCTGCAATCCTCTCGAAATACTTACGCCGGAATTGCCTTTGCCGCCTCCTGTATAATTCTTTGAATTGGGATCGCCGCCAGGCTGACCCTGATCCCCATGTCCACCCGCAACACCCTGATTTTTTCCGGGTTTATAGTTATCTGCATCATTGCCTCCTGTACCTGTTCCATTTACTCCGTGAAAAACGGCTTTGGGTTTAGGAGGGGCGGGTGTCGGATTGACTATGGGTTGCGCGATTTTTACGGGCTTGGTTTTCACAACTTCTTTATCCGGAATTTTTGTAGCGTTTGGTTTTGTAACAGCCGGTTTTTTTATAACAGGAGCTTCTTCTTTCTGCTGATCATCTGTTTCTACTTCTTTGGTCGCTTCTTTTACTACAGGAGCTGCTTTGGGAGGAGTATATTTTTCCTGGTCCCTGGGAGAAGGTTTGCCTGGAAGATAAGGTTGATCAGTTCCAAGTCCCTGGTCGCTATTGCCAAGATTTACTTCAATTCCATCTTCTATTACTGGTGGAGGAGTAGAGGGCAAGGTCCAGGTAACAAATAAAAAAATAATCGCCAGCAGCATACATATCATTAATGTATAACCGGAGGCTCTCCAGTTTTTCCTGGTTTCAAAATTATCTTTTATATAAGATTGGTTCACCATGCGAATATAATAATTCTTTGGTGGATGGGGACGGATAAAACGTTAAAAATGCTGTTCTTTATAATTGAATATTGCGTGTAGGATTAGGTAGAATATTCGCATAAGAAATCCAGTTATCATTTAAATGTCCCGGAGGGACATCTCGTGGGTAGAAAATTTCTGATGAGAGATCCGACGTTCCGTAGGAACGTTTGGTTCGCACCAAGCGTTCCTACGGAACGCAACGTCATTTGTAACATTGTTCTACCGACCAGCCGTCCCTATCGGGACGAGTTTGTGAACATTCTACCTAATCCTATATTGCGTGTTGATTATTGATTATTGAGTGTTTTGGGTTGAACTCGCTATCAGAACACTCAATAATCAATAATCAACACTCAATATTCAATTATCCAATTCTATGAAAAAGAAAATCCGGCATCCACTTCATAATTGTCGCGATGATCCACCATCGATGGGTAATATACACTCTCCATTTTTTCTTTTCAATGGCATTGACAATCTGAGTAGCTGCTTTAACCGGAGGTGCCACCCAAAATCTTTTATTTCCCTTCGCCATTTTTGTATCCACAAAGCCGGGTTGCACATCAGTTACATAAATACCGATTTTCATTCTTCTCAACTTCATATACAGGCCTTCGAAATAAACACTTTGAAAAGCTTTGCTTGCGCTGTACGCGGGTGCCCAGCTATTGCCGCGCACAGATGCAACCGATGAAGTGGTTGCTAATTGGCCATGTCCCTGTTTTTCAAAAAAATTAAATGCGTAATCAATCATTTCAATAAAACCTTTCACATTCGTGTTCACCGTTGTTTTGTCAATTTCCCAATCCACTTTTTCGCTCACATCGCCATAACCTGCATTATAAATAAGCAGGTCGAGCCCTTCCATTTTATTGATCAGTGATTTTAAATGATAAATATTATCGTCGGCAGTAACATCGAAACAATGCGTGATGATATTGTTGGGATATTCGAGTTGGAGTGTATATAACAGTTCCTGCCTGCGACCGGTGGCTGCAACAAGATTGCCAGCATCCGCGTATATTCTTGCCATTTCACGACCGATACCTGAGGTAGCGCCGATAATGATGATCTTCTTCATGATTCAGGAGGTTGCAACCGCGGTATTCGATGTGCAATAATCAAACCAAATCTCGTCTGACGGTCTCCGTCTGACGATGAATTCGTCAGACGGAGACCGTCAGACGAGATGCGCAAAATCCATTTCAAAATTTCCTTTGATACGTTCCATCGGTGGATTGAAATAGCCAAATTTCAATGAAGGAAATTCTTCTCTTATCTCGTGCATCAGTTGTTTGATGCCCATGTATTCGCCGGTATCTGTAACGCCAATTCTTCCAAGATACCAATCGGGATCGATATTGAAATTTCGCCATTGTATCATAGTAAGACCTGTTTGCCTGATCATTTTTCGTAATGCTTCATATTCTTCCATACTATCGCTCATACCTGGAAAAACAAAATAGTTGATAGAAGCCCATCCATTATAACTACGAACTATTTTCAGGCTCTCGACAATATCTTCAAATGAATAATTATTGGGGCGATAATATGCTTCGTAAATATGTTTACGTGCCGAATTCATACTAACCCGGATCGAATTCAAACCCGCTTCACACAAAGCTTTTACTGCATCCGGCTTTGAGCCATTGGTATTGATATTGATGCTTCCGCGACCTGTATGTTTTCGCATTTCAATAATTGACTCACGGATGGTTTCCCACATGAGCAATGGTTCGCCTTCACAACCCTGCCCAAAACTAACGATCGGGTAGGGCGCAGTTTGTAAATGAGGCACGGTAAATTCAACGATTTCTTCCGGCAGGGGTTTGAATGTAAGTCTGTCCTGCGTGGATGGAATAGTTTCTTCCTGGGGCTGAAAAGAAATACACCCGATACAATTGGCATTGCATGCAGGCGAAACGGGAACAGGACATTCCCATCTACCCAATGAAAAATTTCTTGCAGCGGGACAATTATATGTCATGCAGCAATTCTCCATCAAATGTTTTATCAACCTGTTATTCGGATATGCTTTTAATAAATGTTGCGCTCCTGTTTTAATTTTTGTTTTGTTGTACCCTGCAGATTCCTGGCGAATGTCCTTTTCAATTCGGATTGCAGGCACGTAGAAACGTTGATTGTACCAACCTGCGGCGGTATAACAAAATAAAGGAAGCGTCGGAGCATCCTTTTCTGATTCATACGCAGCGAGGTATAAACCGGTATGTGCAGGTGGAATGAACGCTGCAACCGCCCATCCTTTAACGCAAACGCGCATATCGCCGGTTTGTACGTCAATGCCGATACCATGACGGTCGGGAAGTTCATATAAAGATCCTCCATCTGGCAATGCGATCCAATCTTCGGCAGGCACCGGTAATGCATCCCAGCCACTGCGACCAGTAGCAAACAATGAAGTATCCTCGAAGATATTTCCTTTGCCATCGGAATAAAGAAGATATGGTGATTGGAGTAAATGCATACTTGTTGTTTAGAGTGGTCAGACGGAGACCGTCAGACCAGTGCCGATCTGACCAAGCCGCAAAATTCGTGAATTTTATTGGTTAACAAAAGCGCCTGAAGAAATTAAGTGTGATGGACTCACCACTTATTGGATCACACACACCAGTAACTTACCCGGAATGACCGTTGAAGAAACAATGATTTAATGCATTCTTTTTTTTATTTACTTAGGGCCAGCGGGCGAGCAGTTTTTTCCGTAATTTATACTAACCTAAAACCGGATTTATATGACTCCTGAACCATCCTGGAAAATCTGGCAGAAAATTTCTTTCAGGTTTTTCTTTTTGTTTTTGGGTATTTCCACTTTTATGGGCTGGAACCTGATATTCTTTTTTGCTGTTGCTATTTTTTTTAAATCCCCATCTTTTGATTTTGGAAAGATTTTTAACTTTTTAACGAAGCCGTTTTCCTGGCTGGATAAACATATTTATCATACCGGGTATGATCCAAAAATTCATCTCGGTGTTCCGGGCGACAACCATTTTGGAATAATATTTTATTTTACGCTTCTCGCCGCTGTTATTATTGCCACTGCTGTCTGGAGCATATTGGATAAACACCGGCCCAACTATAATAAATTATTTTATTGGTTCAATATTTATCTTCGTTACGTTCTCGCAATGATCATGTTTGGATATGGGATCGATAAATTTATCCCGATCCAGATGTCATATCCAAGTGCGGTAGATTTGCTCACTCCGCTTGGCGAACAGGGAAGGTTTTCTGTGCTATGGAATTTCATGGGTCTTTCGCCCGGGTTTATGATGTTTACAGGCGCTTGTGAAATCATCGGGAGCCTGCTATTGTTTTCAGGCCGTACTGCATTGGCAGGATCTCTTTTCCTGTTAACCATTTTATGCAATGTTGTAGCGTTTAATTTTTTTTATAATATCCCTGTCAAGTTATTTTCATCATTGCTGTTGACCTATGTCTTGTTTTTACTGGCCCCATATTTTTATAAGCTGGTACAATTATTTTTTTATAGGAAACAGGTCGCTTTTGCCGAAACCGGGTATAAATTCCTGGCCAATTGGAAAAAGTATTTGCTTAGACTGATCATGATTCTTGTGCCTTTTTTTATATTGTTATTTACAACGCTTGGTGTAATCAGGCGGTATAACAAAAACCAGGTGAATGCCAGGCGACAAAAAATATACGAGGTTGTTTCTTTTATTTCAAAAGATACATTACCTCCGCTACTAACGGATACACTCCGATGGAAACGTTTTCTATTTGCATATACTGATTATGCGATCATCTACAATATGAATGATAAACAGAGCTGGTATAAATGTGATGCGGACAGTATTAAAAAAACATTCACTTTACTGGATGATGCTGATAAATCCGTGAAGCATATATTTCATTATGCTCACCCGCAGCAGGATCAATTAATGCTTACCGGTGAATGGAAGGGAAATAATGTAAGCATCCTGATGAAATCAATCCCGATAGACAGTATGCCATTGAATAAAGAAAAGATGGTGTTGATACAGGAATGATTATGATGTGCGAATGTGCTGATGTGCGGATGTGCGAATTTTTTTGAGAGATCGCACTAAAGAATTCGCACATCCGCACATCAGCACATTCGCACATTCTTTAATTGTTCCATACAATAATCATTAAACTCATCTTCATCTGCATCTACTTCATCATCATCCAGTGCTTCTTTTTGAAATAGTTTATTATTTTTAAAATCAAGCGTGAGAAGGCCATCTTTCAGCATTACATTATTGAAATCTGACCAGGGTATCTTTTTTTTGAACAATGTATTGATCACCACCATATCATTAGAGAATCCTACTTCGAGCGGATATTTGGCCTGGTATTCCAGCATTGCAAAAATAAAAAAAAGCACAGCGAGCCATTGAAAATAAGGCATGCCAATCCATGCCAGGCCTGCAATGAGTAACCAGTTTTTATAACGAACCCGGTTTCCTTTTTTCGCAGCAATTAAATTCATGACTAAACCGCTGATAATAATTGCTGCAGCGAAACTGAGAAAAAAATTAAGATGGGAGGCATTTAATTGTTGAAATATAAAAGCAAGCACTGAGAGAAGACATAAGCATAAGCTAATGATGTCGGCAGGTCTTTCATTATCTCTTTTGAGTATAACTACATACTGGTAGCGCATTCCTCAACTTTATCTGTTACAATTTGCTTGTTGGCCGAAGCAAGTAAATTGCACAATTTCCATAAAATTCTTGCGCCGACATTAGCATCTAAATCAGTATCGCCCACTGAAATTTCATCCAGGTCGAAGCCAATGAACTGCCGCCCGCTTTCAATAATTTTTTTAATCATGTAGAATACCTGGCCCGCTTCAAATCCGCCTGGCACAGGGGTCCCGGTGTTAGGACAAAGTTTAGGATCAAGTCCATCGATATCAAAACTGATATAAACTTTTTCCGGCAATTGGTTTACTATTTCATTACAAATAAATTCCCAGGTCTGGCCTTCATATTGCCTCTCCTTGATTTCCCTGTCAAGATAAGTAAGAACGCGATGGTTGCTGTTACATATATAATCCCATTCTTCCTGGCTAAAGTCACGTATTCCCACCTGCACCAGTTTTTTTAATTGCGGTATATCATTTAACGCATTGTACATGACACTCGCATGGCTATAAATGAAATTTTCATATGATTTGCGCAGATCACAATGCGCATCTATCTGCAGAATTCCGAAATCGCCATGTTTTTCCGCAATAGCTTTCAGATAACCCAGAGGTACACTATGATCCCCACCGAGGATGGCAACTAATTTTCCCTCTTTAAGAAGGTTTGAGGTTTGTTCATAAACCCAATTATTCATGTTGGCGCTGCCTTCATTGATTTCTTTCAATGATTTGCACATGAAATTATTTTTTTCCAGGAGCTCGCCCTGAGAGATATAATGGATGAATAATTCTGCTTCTTTTCGCAGGTAATCGCTTTTCATCAATATTTTTTTATCCGAATGGCGCATATAGAATCCCTGCTTCCAGGCATTATCTGTTTCCTTGTCGAATAAATCGACCTGCATGCTGGCATGGAATATTTTTTCTGCTGCGCGGGAAGTACCGGAGCCGTAGCTTACTGTAACTTCCCACGGAACGGGAAGTATTACAACACGTGCCTCCGCTTCTGTGAATGGAAGTCCAAAAATATTATTTTTTGGATTGCCTGCTATATTGGAATCAAATTGTGATAGATCTGTCATGGTTTTAAATGTGGTTCTGGGTTGGTCCCCGAAACAGTTTGCAAGTTAGTGCAGTATAAGCTACGGTCAAAAAAGGGCCGTGGATTTACGATTTGAAATATAGTACGTGCCATTTCTTCTGAACTTTTTTGAAAACTTAGAAAAACAGGGTCTGAATTTTTTAATTTGTTAAAAAAACAAAACGTTCTTAAAAGCAAATTCGTATACATAACAACCGTAAATCATTTAACTTTGCGCTGAATTATGAAAAGATCACATATCATCCTGTTGGTATTCATCGCCCTGGCTATTGGAGTGCTGGTGAGTTTTATGGGCAACCTCTCTACTTATGAAACGATTGCTTCAGCAAAACAAAAAGAAGGCAAGAGTGTGACGATCATTGCGAAACTGGATAATAGCATTCCCATCGAATACGATCCCGGAAAAAATCCCAATTACCTCAGTTTCCATATTTCAGATACACTCGGCAATAAAGCCAAAGTGGTTTATTATTATGGAAAGCCATATGATATGGAAAAAGCAGAGCGTATAGTATTGAAAGGGAAAATGAAAGGAGATGTTTTTGAAATTACCCAAAAAGACGGCATTCTTATCAAATGCCCTTCTAAATATAAAGATGACCCTAATTCTGCCAAGAAAAATCTGAGCGAAAATCAATATTAAATATGGATTATATAGGCGAACATTTATTGCCTGGTAAGCTGGGGCATTTTTTTGTTATCCTTTCATTCGCTGCTTCATTTGTATCATTGATTGCTTATTTCAAAGCGAGTGGAGCAAAAGATACTGCCGAGGAAAACAACTGGAAACGCCTGGCAAGGATTGCTTTTAGTATTGATGCCATTGCCGTGTTCGGCGTTCTTTCAACTATTTATTATATCGTTCATGCGCATTTATTCGAGTACAATTTTGCGTGGGAACATTCAAGCAAAGCGCTTTCTTCAAAATATTTACTCGCTTGTATCTGGGAAGCACAGGAAGGAAGTTTTCTTTTGTGGACGATATGGCATTGCGTGCTGGGGATCATATTAATTTTCAGGGCGAAAAAATGGGAAGCGCCGGTAATGACGGTGATCAGTTTTGTTCAGCTCTGTCTCGCTACGATGATCATGGGTGTTTATATTTTTGGAGTGAGGATCGGTAACAGCCCTTTTTTACTCGTACGCGAAAAATTTGGTGACGCACCGATATTTCAACGGGCTGATTATTTAAAGATCCCGCAAATGCAGGATGGGCAGGGACTCAATGCCTTGTTGCAGAATTACTGGATGGTAATTCATCCACCGGTTTTATTTCTCGGTTTTGCTTCAACCATTGTTCCTTTCGCTTTTGCAATTTCCGGGTTATGGAAAAAACAATATGGCAACTGGACAAAGTCTGCACTGCCATGGACATTATTCTCTGCCTGTATACTCGGCACCGGAATCATGATGGGCGCTGCATGGGCATATGAATCACTCACCTTTGGTGGTTATTGGGCATGGGATCCTGTGGAAAATGCATCACTTGTTCCCTGGCTGGTTATTATTGCGGGTTTGCATACGATGGTTATATACAATTCAACAGGACATTCTTTACGTACAACACATTTATTCCTGATCCTTGGTTTTATCCTGATATTATATTCAACTTACCTTACACGTAGCGGAAGATTGGGCGATACTTCCGTGCATGCATTCGTTGCTTCGGGCATGGAGATTCAATTGATATTGTTTATCCTGGTTTTTCTTTTTCCCTCAATGATTTTATTCCTTAAGGAATACAAAAATATTCCGCATATTAAAAAAGAGGAGAACACGTACTCGAGAGAATTCTGGATGTTTATAGGGGCACTGGTTATTTTTTTATCTGCAGCGTTCATTATGATCGCTACTTCTCTTCCGGTAATCAATAAGATAACCGGAACTAACTGGACGATCGGCGAAGATGTGGAATTTGCCTATAACCGTATTGAAATTTTTATTGCCATCATTCTTGGCGCGCTAACAGCAATCGCTCAATATTTAAAATATAAGCAAACATCGAAAAAATATTTTTTAAAAAGAATATGGTTGCCAACATCCATTGCATTGATCATTGCAATTCTTTTCAGTGCTTTTGGAGGAATTCACTATGATAAATACGGCGCGGGATTTCTTGCCGCGATTCATCTTGGATTATTCTGCGCCATCTATTCTGTTGTTGCAAATGCCGGGTATATATGGGCAGGATTGAATGGAAAACTAAAAACCGCCGGTGCATCTGTCGCTCATGTTGGATTTGGACTCATGCTGGTTGGTATATTATTATCATCTGCAAAAAAAGAAGTGTTATCTCACAATACTACAGGCATCAATATAAGTTTTGATCCTTCTGCCAAGCAAAATCCATTGGAGAATATTACCCTGCTGAAAAATGTGGAAACGGATATGGGTAAATACTGGGCCACGTATATCAGCAGTGATTCTATGGACGAAAAGAGTAAGATGACATATTTCAAAATCAGGTTTCGTAAAAAAGATGACGGCGAGGAATTCAATTTATATCCTAACTGGATTAAAATGACCAAGGGGCAGCAGGGTATTTCAGCGAATCCAGACAAACGTCATTACTGGGACCGCGATATTTTTTCTTATATCAGTGCAGCAGATAATATGGGTGAAACTGATACAACCAGTTTTAAATCCTATCCCATTGCAATACATGACACTGTTTTTTATTCAAAGGGATATATGGTGTTGGATAAAGTGGAAGTGAATCCGAATAATGAAAAATACCATTTCAATAAGGGAGATACGGCATTGATGGCTGCAATTACGGTTGTAAGCAGGGACAGTATACGATACCAGGCAAGACCCTTATTGTATATTAAAAATAATGAGGCGCATTATGTCGTGGATACTGTGTTTGCGCAAAACCTGGCGCTGGTACTTGGAAAAGTAAGTGATAATAATAGAATCGAATTAAGAGTCAAAGAATCTTCCGGTTTGGTGCCTTTTGTTGCGTTGAAAGTATATGAGTTCCCACAAATCAATGTATTATGGTTTGGAACAATTATTATGATGATCGGATTTGTAATGAGCATTGTTCGCCGCGCCAGGTTAACCACCTGAATTCCAGGTGCATTACCCTTTTGTTAAATGGCGGGGACCTATCATTCAGTATGAATTTTTGCAGGAATTTAATTATCTTTAACCTGCTATTATTATGACCATTTCCCGAAAAAAATATTTCTTTCCTGCATCTATTATTCTTGTACTCTTTTTGACGACGGGCTTTTCTTCCTTTGCCCAGCAGCCTGCTGCTCCGAAATATGGCCCCAATGATACCTTATTGGTTCCGGTATATGTGTATAATGGAGATACGCTTCCTTCCAGGACATTGACCATGGTTTGGATAACAGCTCCAATGAGTCGTGCAATGCGCAAACGTGTGGAAGAGTGGACCCGGCTTCGCAATGCGGTATATGTAACTTATCCATATGCCCGGAAGGCCGGTGTAATTATGAATGATATGAATGCAAGACTGGCAAAAATGACTTCGGAAAGCGAAAAGAAATCATATATCAAGTCAAAAGAAAAGGACCTGAAAAAAGAATTTGCGGATCCGATGCAACAGCTGTCCGTTTACCAGGGTAAGGTTTTGATGAAGCTTATCAATCGTCAAACGGGCAATAATTGTTATAATATCATCAAGGAATATAAAGGCGGATTTACTGCACGCTTCTGGCAAACCGTCGCTTTCTTCTTCGGCAGTAATCTCAAACAGCCTTATGACGCAAAAGGTGATGACATGCAGATGGAAAGTATTGTGCTGGAGGTTGAGAGAATGTATCGTGGGTAAGAATCAAGGTACAAGAATCAAGGTGCAAGCGCCGAAATCCAAAACTTACTAATGATGAAATATTTATGCAAATCAGTAATTTGCTATTGTAGGTCTTGTACCATGTGCCTTGATTCTTGTATCTTATTTCTTATTTCTCATTTTCTCAATAATACCTGTGGTTGAAAATCCGGGTACAATAGAATTGATTACAACCCGTCCTCCATGCGCGATTACTTCTTTAGCGCCAACAATCTGGTCAATGGTATAATCTCCTCCTTTAACAAGTACATCAGGCAGCAGGGCCCCGATAAGTTCCAGTGGGGTATCTTCTTCAAAAATAATAACAGCGTCTACTATTAGCAGTGATGCCATCACAATGGCTCTTGCGTTTTGATCATTTATGGGACGGTGCGGCCCTTTTAACCGCTGCGTGGATGTATCGGAATTTAATCCAACAACCAGGAAATCCGCTTCTGAGGCGGCTTGAGACAATGAAGCGATATGGCCCTGGTGCAGGATATCAAAAACCCCGTTGGTGAATGCAACAGTTTTATTTAACATGCGAAGGCGTGCAACCTGTTGCGTTAATTGATGCAGGTCAAAAATTTTATGCGATATTACTTGCGGGCTTTTCATTATTTTTTTTATTGATGCGTGGCAATAAAATAAAACTCACTACACCAAAGAATACAAAGCTGAGGAATTGCCCGAACCAGAGCAGCCAGCCAAGCGCTTGTCCATAAGGTTCTTTCGGTATATTATATAAAGCAACGGTTTCCTGTACCAGTAATGCATAAGCGCCGATTCCCCCGGGAGAAAGGATCATACCAACACTGCCCATGGCGAGTACTGTTAGTGCGTCGGCCAATCCAAGACCACTTGTTTCTGTAATCGCAAAAAAACCACACCATGTGCTTACAAGATATAGAAACCAGATGGCAATCGTATAAACAAAAAACAAGCCCTTGTTTTTGAGTAGCCGTACACTGATCAAACCATGCCAGACCCCTGCTAACATGAGTTTTATTTTTTGAACGATATTGATATGTCCGAGCCTGCTGAAAAGGATTTTCAGAATGATAAGAAAAACAATGATTCCGGCAAGAAGGATAATTATTTTTTGAAAGGAAATTTTTCCGTTTTTATTTTCAAATAGCGGGTATATATAGGTCTTTGCCAATGAATCGATCACATCAAATTGAAAGACGAATGTGAGACCGAAAACGAGCAACAGGCATATAACATCAAAAGCTCTTTCCGCCACGATGGTTCCTACCAGTTTGTTGGCAGGTATTTTCTCATAACGGGCAAGAATAGTGCATTTCAATACTTCACCGAGCCTCGGTGCGCCCAGGTTCACGAAATAACCAATCATCACAGCGAAGAAGCTATTCAATTTGGAAGGGTGGTAACCGAGTGGTTCCATGAGTTGTCTCCAGCGCAATGCCCTCAGCCAATGACTCAGGAGCAATAATAATAAGACAGGTACCAGTAACCAGTAATGTGCCCTGTCCATCGCATTTTTCAACTGCTCCCATTTTGCTTTATCCAGACCACGCAGGCTTAGCCAAACAAAAAATGCAGCCAATGCCGCGAAAAAGAAATACTGTAAAACAGCCAATAATTTTTTATTCATAGTCCCAAACAATTTACTAACAATCGGGTCATATTCAAAACGAACAATTTTACTTCTACATGATCTTTTTTCTATGTAAATTATCAGCAGGCGTCAGATGGCTGTAAAATACTCATATTTTTTGAGCAAGCAGTTGTGCAGGGAAACTTATTTGAAATGATGCAGTGTAGTGAAATCGTCAGACGGGGACCGTCAGACGAGGTGATCATTCATCATTGATCATAACTTATTCCCTTCTTTGGGGAAGATAACCCAGGGTTCAAATTTTTTAGCTTTTTCAAAATCCATTGTTGCATACGAAATCACGATCACAATATCTCCTGTTGTGCCTTTCCTCGCTGCAGGTCCATTGAGACAACATATTCCCGACCCTCTTTTTCCTTTTATGATATAAGTTTCGATCCGGGAGCCATTATTTACATTTACTACCTGCACCTTTTCGTTTTCGATCAGGTTCACAGCGTCCATCAGGTCTTCATCGAGTGTGAGGCTGCCTACATAATTCAGGTTAGCTTCTGTAATTACTATACGATGTATTTTCGATTTTAAAATTTCTATTTCCATAACGGGGTTTATTCTCTCTGTAATTTATTTACGGGCACAAAAATAGTGATCTATTTTGGTTAAGTTATTTTCAGGAATTAAGCAGCATATTATCGATCAGGCGGACTTCATGCAGAAATGCAGCTACCAGCGCAACTATTTTTTGTTTTCCGTTCCATTGATGAACCAGTTCAAGTGTATCTGCATCAGCCATCTCTATATAATCCACTTTAAAATCCTTTTCAGTGAGCATGATTTTGGCATTGCTTAATAATACAGGTAAATCGCCCGGACGGAGATTTTCTTTTAGATAGAGAAGTGTTTGGTATATGCTGATTGCTTTTTTTCTTTCCATGTCATTCAATCGCGCATTCCTGCTACTCATGGCCAATCCGTCGGCTTCCCTTACTGTAGCACATGTATGAAATATGACTGTTGATTGCATGATTTGCAATAATCTTTTAACGACCATACATTGCTGGTAGTCTTTTTGGCCCATGTATAAATGATCCGGCTCAATGATCCGGAGTAAACGATGCATGACCTGGCAAACCCCCTGGAAATGGCCGGGCCTGTATTTTCCTTCGAGCACGGTTTCCAAATATCCCAGTTCAAAATGCTGCATATTGGCAGTTCCACCGGGATAAATTTCCTCATCTGATGGAAGGAACAGAATATCAGTTCCTTTTTTTTCGAGCAGGTAAATATCTTTTTCAATCGTTATAGGATATTTCTGAAAATCTTTTGGATCGTTGAACTGGGTCGGATTTATAAAAATACTGCATACCGTCAGGTTTTTATTTTTTCCGGAGATTTCTATCAACGATAAATGGCCCTGGTGCAAGGCGCCCATGGTCGGAACAAAACCAATCTTTCGTCCGGCAGATCTTTGTTGACGTATATAATCTGTCAATTCATTTGCTCTCTTAAATAGTATCATTTTTTTGCGTTTAATATGCGTGCAAAGCTGCTACAGCACTAATTCCGGAATAAATACCTTACCTTCGCAAACTGATTTTGGTTAAGTCTCGTCTCACTAATTATCATCAATAATGGTAACAAAGAAAAGAATTTTATTTATTGCCAATGAAATGTCGCCCTATTTAGAGTTTACGGAATTTGCAGAAACCATTAATAAACTGGCAATTAAATCAAATGAGAATGGTTTTGAGATACGTTGCATCATGCCCAGGTTTGGTGTAATCAATGAAAGAAGACATCGCCTGCATGAAGTGGTTCGTTTATCCGGAATCAATGTTTCGATCGATAATGATGATTATCCCCTGCAAATCAAGGTTGCTTCTTTGCCCAATGCCCGGTTGCAGGTTTATTTTCTTGAAAACGAAGACCTTTTTAAACGCAAATTCATTTTTCATGATGAAAAGGAAAAATGGTTTGAAGATAACGGTTTAAGAACAGTTTTCTTTTGTAAAGGTGCTTTGGAAACAGTAAAGAAATTCGGATGGCCCCCGGACGTCATTCATTGCAGTGGCTGGATGACCGGATTAATTCCATTGTATTTAAAAACAGTGTATAAAAAAGAGCCTGTTTTTGCGCATAGTAAAGTAGTTTTTACCATTGGCCAGAATACTTTCAAAGAAAAACTGGGAGCAAATTTTCTGAAACTGGCTAATATACACGCAAGTTTGAAAGATAAGGACCTCGAACCCTATGCGGAAGCCAATAATACGGCACTGTTCCGCGGCGGAGCTACTTATGCGGATGCCATCACTTTCGGTGCAGAAAAAACAGATAAGAAGCTGATTGATGAATTCAGCAAGGTGCGGGGCAAAAAAGTACTGTCATTTAATGCGGAATCTGATTTAACAGACTATTTGCAGTTGTACACAGATTTATCACAATAATGTTGAAAGTTCGTTTGAATGCCGGGTAACTATTTGTTTTAAAATTTAATTCCAGCTATTATCTTTGCAGCGAAAAATCCATTAATCGTTGTTGCCGTATGATTAATGGTTTTTTATTTGGGTTCATTCAATCATATTATTAAATTCTTTAACCAACATGCCTTATTTATTTACCTCTGAGAGTGTTTCTGAAGGTCATCCGGATAAAGTGGCTGACCAGATTTCTGATGCATTGATCGATCATTTTCTTGCTTTTGATCCTCAATCCAAAGTGGCTTGCGAAACATTGGTTACAACCGGGCAGGTTGTATTGGCAGGAGAAGTAAAATCAAAAGCATATCTCGATGTACAGGAAATAACTCGTGGAGTAATCAGGAAAATCGGTTATACCAAGAGCGAATACATGTTCGAGGCGAATTCATGTGGTATCTTTTCAGCAATTCACGAACAATCATCTGATATCAACCAGGGTGTTGACAAAAAGAAAAAAGAAGAACAGGGAGCTGGCGACCAGGGCATGATGTTCGGTTATGCAAGCAACGAAACAGAAGATTATATGCCCCTGGCATTGGACCTTGCACATAAACTATTAATCGAACTGGCTGCGTTGAGAAGAGAAAACAAACAGGTTAAATATCTTCGTCCCGATGCAAAAAGCCAGGTTACTCTTGAATATGACGATAATAACAAGCCTGTAAGAATTGATGCTATCGTTGTTTCCACCCAGCATGATGATTTTGATAAAGAAGACAGGATGCTGGCGACAATCAAAAAAGATATCATTGAAATTCTTATTCCGAGAGTAAAATCGAAATATAAAAAATACGCACATCTCTTTAACGGGAAAATCAAATATCATATTAATCCGACCGGCAAATTTGTTATCGGCGGACCACACGGTGATACAGGATTAACCGGTCGTAAAATAATTGTGGATACTTATGGAGGTAAAGGCGCTCATGGCGGTGGGGCGTTCAGCGGAAAGGATCCTTCCAAAGTAGATCGCAGCGCTGCTTATGCAACAAGGCATATTGCTAAAAATCTGATTGCTGCAGGCATCGCCGACGAAGTGCTGGTGCAGGTATCGTATGCTATCGGTGTTGCGCAACCGACATCTGTCAATGTAAAAACTTTCGGTACGGCCAAAGTAAAAATGACCGATGGTGAAATCGGGAAAAAAGTAGAAGGCATATTTGATATGCGTCCTTATTTTATCGAGCAAAGACTCAAGCTCCGCAATCCCATTTACAGTGAAACCGCTGCTTATGGGCATATGGGCCGGAAGCCGGAAATCATCGAGAAGACTTTTGTTTCACCAGATGGTAAAGAAATAAAAAGAAAAGTCGAATTGTTTACCTGGGAAAAGCTGGATTATGTCGGCAAGGTAAAAAAAGCATTCGGCATCAAATAAACCGTGAATAGATATAAAAAATAAAACAGGGTCAGACCGTCTTGGTCAGACCCTGTTTGCTTTCGAGGGTAGGAAGGTATGGGGTATAAGGCCTAAGCATGAATCTCCAAACCTTATGCCCTACACCTTATACCTTTCTTTCATGAATGTTTTAATTTCGGATTACGATGGAACATAAAAATCCATGGAAAATATTATCAGAAAAGCCGGTATATCGCAATAACTGGATCAGTGTAACTGAATTTGATGTCATCAATCCAGGTGGTGGAATTGGTATTTATGGTAAAATACATTTCAAAAATATTGCTGTAGGAGTGCTGCCGCTTGACGAGGCATTGAATACTTACCTCGTAGGACAATATCGTTTTCCTTTGAATGCATTTAGTTGGGAAATTCCTGAAGGTGGCGGCGATCCTGCAATAGAGCCGGTTGAATCAGCGAAAAGAGAGTTGATAGAAGAAACCGGACTCGTAGCATTAGATTGGACACCGATCCTCACTATGCATTTATCTAATTCTGTTTCGGATGAATTTGCAATTCTTTTTCTTGCACGACGATTAGAACAACGCACATCCATGCCCGAAGAAACTGAGAAACTGGTTGTAAAGAAATTGCCTTTCGAAGAAGCATACCAAATGGTAGATAAAGGATTGATCACAGACAGTATGTCGGTGGCAACCATACAGAAAGTGAAACTGATGTTGTTGGATGGAAGAATTTGAGTTGAGAGGTTGAATAGTTGATTAGTTCAAAAGTTGAATGCTAAGATTGCACTTAAATCAACCTATCAACTATTCAACCCAATGAACTCCAAAAAAACTTTGATGAAAAAGTCATCTCTTATAATAGGCCGCCAGCCACTGGTCGAAGCGATTGAATCGGGACGAGCCATTGATAAAATTTTATTTCAACGGAATATCAGCGGTGAGTCGATCGGGGAAATCAGAAAACTTGCTAAAGAAAACAATATCCCTATCCAGCAGGTGCCGCCTGAAAAATTATATTCCATAACAAAAGCAAATCACCAGGGTGTTATTGCTTTTGCGGCCATTGTTCAATATATGGATTTGCAGCAATCGATCGATCATATCGTTGGCAATGGAGCGGTTCCTTTATTTATTATACTGGATGGCATTACGGATGTTCGCAATATCGGCGCTATTGCACGCAGTGCGGTATGTTGTGGCGCACAGGCGCTGATCATTCCGGATAAGGGCATTGCGGCTTTGAATGAAGAAGCTCTGAAATCATCTGCAGGTGCATTGGAGAAAATTCAAATTTGCAGAGTGAATAGTTTGCTCAAAGCGATCGATACCCTGCACCTGAACGGGATCAGGATTTTTGCGAGCGCAATGCAGGCTGATTCAAAAGTTTTTGAACTTGATTTTACACAACCCTGCTGCATTGTAATGGGTAGCGAGGATAAGGGCATACAGGCATATATCAGTAAAGCCGTGGACCAGCATTTTACCATACCCATGGCTGGTGATTTTGACTCGCTCAATGTTTCTGTTGCAGCGGGGATTATTTTGTATGAAGCGATGAAGAGGCGGATGCAATAAACACTCGTCATTTCGAACCCCGCCACAGAAACTTGCAACATCATTCAGTTTCGCGGGGTGAGAAACCTGACCGTATCTAACGGTTATAAGTGCCCGATATTTACTTGATGATTCGCATGGGGTTTCTTACCCCGCGAATGAGTTTGATGTTGCAAGTTTCTGTGGCGGGGCTCGAAATGACGGGTAAGATCACCTGTCATCCGGAAATTTTATCTTCTTACTTACCCTGGTGAATAAAGCACGAACAATCAATCTCAGCAATAGTAAATATTTCATTATAATTTTTTTGGGAAGATGAATGAAAATCTTTTTGATGAGATACTAACAATCCTCTTTCGGGCTATTGCAAAGTGATATCCAGCAATTCATTTTGAAAATCCACAAAAACCTGTTTCAGAAAGCTGCTATTATCGGTTCCGTAATTTATCAGAAATACATGGCTCACATTTTTCGAAGGGAAGTATAAAAGATTTGCCGTGTAGCCAAGGTCTCTGCCCGAATGCCCTAGTCCCGCATTGATACCCCGTTCAATAAATTTTTTCATAATCCCATATCCATAACGGTTAGTCCCGTCCGATTTTCCGAAAGTCTGCATAATGCTGAGCGATTTTTCTGATATCAGGGTTTTCCTGAGAAGCAGGGCGTCCAGAAATTTATACATATCAAAAACGGTCGAGAAAATACCTCCAAAACCATTTCCACTGCCCGTTGTAATATTCGATACATTAATCAGCTGGTTATTATTGTAAAGATCAAAATATCCCTGCGCGGTATTGGCAGGCAACGCATCGTGAGGTTGATAATATGTATGACTCATGCCTAATGGCTGAAAGATCCGCTCCCTGAGTAAGTCGCCATGCTTCCTGCCTGTGCTACGTTCAATGATCATTGAAACCAGTATGGTGTTTGTATTGGAATAAATCGCTGTATCGCCGGGTTTAAAGATTGCAGGAACTCCTTCAATAATTTTAAGCAAATCCTCCTGTGACCAGTTTTTAGTAGGATCATTCATTACATCTAAATAAAAATCATTATTCTCTGCGATATCAGGAATACCGCTTTCGTGTTTTAACAGCTGGCCGAGCGTCACTTCATTGCCGTTCGCAATTTTATCGGTGATGCGGTGTGGTATCCATGTATTGATCCGCATTGACAGGGAGCTATAACCCAAACCACTATGCGCAGAATCTTCAAATAATTTAAATATTAATGCGCCTACCATTAATTTGGTAATACTTGCAATTTTTGATACCTGTCCGATTTCAAATGGAATATTATGTTCCAGGTCTGCCCTGCCTACTGCGCCAATCCATACACCATACTGATCATTCACCAGCAAAGAAATTCCCGGCAAACCTTTTTGATAATATTTATTCAAAAGATTTCTATACAAGGTATTCCTGGGATGATTGCTACTGCTGTCCGTCCAGTCCGGGACAGGAGAGGGACCTGAAGTTGCTTCAATTGCCACTTTATGACAACCTATGATATGAACAGTAACGACGAGTATGTAAAATATTTTTTTCATAAAATTTTTATTTTGCCTGGCGGCAGCTGGTGAAAAGATTATTTATGTATTGGGAAAATAAAACCTGCCATAAGTATATTATATGGAAGGATCGGTACATAAGAAGGTATGAACGGAACCTGTAAACGCTGCTGGTATTCTAAAAAAATTTTTGAACCCTGTTTGCTGAATTGTTTTTGTACGGCAAGATTAAAATTGAATATTGCCTGCGAACGCCCTAAATTATTTTTTCGGGTGTATCCCTTTTCATTGTCAAAAACAAAGACCCTGCTATCCGGTATTGCCTGCATATAACCTATGCCAAGCTTGGCGATTGCAGTAATTGTACAGGGAAATTTATAGGCATACCCGCTTTCAGTGTATAATGAGATACTGTGTTGAATGAATTGATGATAAAAATACCCGAGACGGAAATTTTGTATCCAGTCATGATGCGGTTTTGTTTTCCAGGTGAAACCCGTACCAATCTCAATACCGGGATGCCATTCAGTATAAAATAGCCTGGAAAAACTGCCAAATGGTTTTTGCGAATGCGCATTTGTAAAAGCGATTGACCAGTTATTTAATTTGTATTTATGCGTTTTGTCCGATTGGAATTGTGCAAAGGAGGAAGCGCTAAACAGCAGGAAACACATCAATGGAGCAAAAAATTTCATGGCAATTGGTTTATGGGTTAAAAAATATTGGGCTATAATCAAACCGGAGAACCCGGAATATCTGTTTATAACCTTCTGCTCACCTAAGCTACATGTGCGGAAAGCCGATTGCTAATTGATTTGTGCAGTGAACCAGCGGATTGTTGCGACATTCGATTGAGGGGTTGAACAACGATAAAAAACCAATTGATGATCAATACAACCAGGTATTTTTACAGATGATGATAAGGATTATTAGTAATCAAGTCGTATGCTTTTACGGATTTTCCGTAATTTTCTTTTATGGAAACCCCGGAACTTCAGCAGCAATTTTTCAACTATCTGAAAAATGAGCTTCCTTCACACCTTTCCCTGGTAGATGAATTATGTGATTTGCTTGACCTGAGCACAGATAGTGTATACAGGCGCATTCGCGGCGAAAAACCTGTTACGCTGCTGGAATTGAAAAAACTTTGTGAACACTATCATATTTCATTGGACCAGGTATTGCTTCTTAAAAATGATTCAGTTGTTTTCCATGCTCCGGAGATCAATAAAGAAAGCCTCGATTTTACTGAATATCTTGAAGGGCTTTTAGTCAACATAAAATATTTCAATTCTTTTAAAAATAAACGCATTTTATACTTATGCAAGGACGTGCCGGTATTTCATTTCTACCAGTTCCCCGAAGTAGCGGCGTTTAAGTCTTTTTTTTGGGTAAAGTCCATATTGAATCATCCCGAATACAGCAATAAAAATTTTAGCCTGCGTGATAGTGATTTCGATAATTGCTTTAAACTCGGTCAGCAGATTTTGAAAGAATACAACCAGGTGCCATCAACAGAATTATGGAATATGGAAAGCATCAATAGTACCCTTAACCAGATAGAATATTATCATGATGCAGGAATATTTAGCACTACAGAGGATTTTATAATGGTGATTGATGCTTTTCAGAAGTTATTGATGCATTTGCAACAGCAGGCGGAAAAAGGCGTAAAATTTTTGCCAGGCGCCACAGATGTCGGTTATAAAGCTCCCTTTAATCTCTATATTAATGAAGTCCTCCTTGGTAATAACAGCATTTTACTGGAGCTCGACGGAAAAAAGATTTCTTTTGTAACATATAATGTGATCAACTATATGATAACAAAAGATCATCGGTTTAATATAAAATCTTTTCAGAATTTTGATACACTTCTTAGCCGGTCCACCTTAATCAGTGGCACGGGTGAAAGAGAGCGGAATAAATTCTTTAATATATTGAAAGAAAAAGCCCAGAAGTTAAAGAGGCGAATTACTTAATGTGCGGATGTGCGAATGTGCAGATATGCGAATTCTTCATGATAATTTACCTTTGTACTAACGCAAAGCCGCAAAGAATAGTTTTCCTTTGCGGCTTTGCGTCTTTGCGCGAATTTTAAAATTCGCACATCCGCATATTACCATTCTGAGTCATCAAAAACACCAAATCATCTATTGGTAATATTTGTTTCTTCATAAAAAACTTTGTGCTTATTTTAATCGGTTAGTCTTTTTTGAAGTTGTATTATTTTGTACGAAGTGACAGAAAGGGAAATGTTTTGTTTTTATTTTAAGTTGAATGCAATTCCTACAGAAAAGACATTTGATTTAATGGGAACATGATACGAATAAGAAATATTCTCATTATGCATAACCAGTTTCGCTTTTCTTTTGTAATGAAAACCTCTGGCTAGTAATACAGTGCCCGTTATTGCGGATCCTACTCCTGCAAGCCATAGTACGACATATCCTGATCCGGTGCCGTCGAAAATATCGTAATGATTCAACGTGCCAACATAACCTCCGATACCTGCAGCTGTCCCAACGCCCAACAATACAAATCCTATTGTTTCGAAATTCCTGCCCTTTGCAAAGTATTGTTCGCTCAATTGACTGTTGTTCATTTTTGCCGGAACACTGTCTTTACTGAAATAATCATTCAGCCTGTTTGTTAAAATGAGGGAGGCATTTTCGGTCAGGATAAAATTATCCGGACTCATACCTGTTGCTTTAACTTCATAGAGAGATTTGCTTTGAAGGGCGTTTTGTTGTGCAAAAGAGGCCTGGAAGTAGAGGCTCGCGATGACAAGTGAAAGGAGAACCTGTTTCATGTTTAAAGTTTTTGGGTGATTGATTGAATTGACATATCAAATCTATACTGCCAACCAGCCCAACTCTAATTGCTTTTCGCCTGCCTGTCCCGGATTCATGCAGAAACCGCAGTTCGCTGATCATTTTTCTTAAACGCTTATTGCCGGTTGCGAAAAATCATACTACATTTATAGGGAGTAGCAATTTTTGCTAAACTCAGTTAACCCCCTTGGCACTTTTTACTAAACAAACTGACTATGGATCAACCCTCCGTACAGCAACTTTTTTTTCAGCATATAAAGAATAATCTGCCACCTCATCTTTCATTCGTGGATGAAATTGCAGAGCTGCTGAATATCAGCAATGACAGCGCTTACAGGCGCATCAGGGCAGAGAAACCTATTTCTTTTGAAGAAATTCAAAAACTTTCATCGCATTATAAAATATCGCTCGACCAGTTCCTTCACCTGCAAAGCGATTCGCTGATATTTTCTGGCAGGTTGATTGCTGTTCCGGAAGATTTTTTTGAAGAATACCTGAAAAATTTATTGCAGAATCTTATTTATTTAAATGGATTTGAGCATAAACATCTCTATTACCTTGCGAAAGACATTCCCTGGATTGATCATTTTCAAATTGCCGAATTGTCTTCTTTTAAAATTTTTTTATGGATGAAGTCCATTTTGCATTATGAATCATTAAAGGGCAAAAGATTTTCACTTAAAAAAGAGGATTACCCGGAATATGTAGAACTTGGGAAAAAAATCAGCCAGCAATATAACAAAATACCTACTACTGAAATATGGGGTTTAGAAGGTATCAATGTAACAATCCAGCAAATTGAATATTACCGTGAATGCAACCTGTTTGAATCAGAAGAGGACGTAATGATCATTTATGATAAACTGGAAATACTGGTTAACCATATTGAGAGGAGAGCAGAACTTGGAAAGAAAATCACTTTGGGAGAAACACCTACTACAAGTACACCTGAATTCAATATGTTTTATAATGAACTCGCCATTGGCGATAATACGGTTTTGATTGATCTGGGCAAAACGAAAATTACTTTTCTCAATCACAGTGTCATTGATTTTATATCTACCCGGGATGAACGATTCAGCAACCAGATGTTTCAATCGCTGAAAAATCTTATCAGCAAATCGACCCAGATAAGCACAGTTGGAGAAAAGAACCGCAGCCATTTTTTTGGCACACTCCGGTCAAAAATCCAACAGTATAAAAAGTTGAGAGGTTGATAAGTTGAAGGTTGAAGGGTATAAGGCATGGGGCATGGCTTTCCTACGCCCCATATCTTTAACTTTTGAACCTTTTTACTGATTGTATCGCCACTA
>Ga0137407_10000477_pt1 | contig 27237 bp, 14 predicted proteins | sample CZOMad2_2_16fung_FD_108410 | JGI IMG/M metagenome (GOLD analysis project Ga0137407, IMG submission 108410) | Vadose zone soil fungal communities from Angelo Coast Range Reserve, California, USA - CZOMad2_2_16fungal (Illumina Assembly) | ecosystem: Environmental > Terrestrial > Soil > Vadose... | reverse complement strand
TCGGGAGACATGTAGACTGGCGTACCGATCGAGGACTGCGACGCGGTCAGACGCTTGTCGCCGACGAGGAGGGCGATGCCGAAGTCCATGAGCTTCACCCGCCCGTCGGGGGTGAGCAGGATGTTCGACGGCTTGACGTCCCTGTGGATGACCCCTTCGGAGTGGGCGTAGTCGAGAGCCGCGAGCACCTGGGAGAAGATCCCCACCGCCTCGCCCAAGGCGAGACCCCGACCCGCGCGCTCGGCGAGCCAGCTGTCGCAGGAGCGCCCGGTGACCAGCTCCATGACGATGAAAAAGTCGTCCTCGTCCTCGATCAGGTCGAACACCGAGACGATGTTGGGATGCTGCAGGCGCGCCTGGGTCCGCGCCTCGGAGAAAAACCTTTCTTTGAACTCGGGCTGGCGGGTCAGCTCGGGCGCCAGCTCCTTGATCGCCACCTGGCGGCGCAGGTGCTCGTGGGTGCCGCGGTAGACGACCCCCATGCCGCCCCGGCCGACCAACTCGTCGATGCGGTAGGGTCCGACGTGCGTCTTCATGGCTGTTCTCCTGGGGTTTTGTCCGCCGCCCCGCCGTCGGCGCCATGGGCGCGGCGGAAAGCCGCCTGGCGCGCGGCGACGGCGGCGAGGAGTGGCGCGCCGCTCGCGTAACGTCCACGACCGTCGAGCAGTGAGAAGTAGTGCTTGTGGCCGCCGCGCGCCGCGAGGACGAGCGTGTAAGGGCTCTCCCACAGGCCGCCGTCGACCGCGAGCGAGGTGAGCTCAGCCCAGGGAACCGACCACTCGGCGGCACCGTGGCCGGCGCGGTGGAGGGAGATTCCGTCCTTGGACAAGCGCAGCTGCGCCGTCGCCTCTCCGCCGAAGCCCACCCCGGCGGTGGCCGGACGCACCGTGAACACCGAATCGGAGCGCTCGGCTGCCGATGCAGGCTCGGTTTTTCCTGCGGCGGTCGCTGGCGCAGACACGGTCCTCTTCCCGGCGGCCGTAACCGCGGGTGCGGCTTTTTCGGCAGCCGCAGGCGCGGTTTTCCCGGTGGCCGGTGGGGGTGCGCTCGCCAACTTGGCCACCGCCCGGTCCTTGAGGTCGCGGGTGCGCACCACCAGGTCCACCGGCAACCGCGGCTCGAGCAGCAGGCAGTCGGCCTGTTCGACCGCCGCCTCCAACTTGCCGTCGAGCACGAGGTCTGCGATCTGGAGCACCTCGCGGCTCCATTCCTGCAGCTCCGAAGCCGAGGGTGCCGGGGGCTGATCGCCCACCCGCAGCAGACCGGGACGCTCCGCCAGCCGCCGAAACCAAGCGAGAAGGGGCGCCGACGACCGCAGGGCTGCGGCGACGGCGAGCCGGGCGGCGCGGTGGTCGTCTCCCGCGGTGCCGGCAGGCAGGAGGAGCGGACCGAAGAGGAAGAGCTCCGGCGGGTCCTTCTTCGGCGGACCGTCGCCCAGGGCGATGAGCAGGGTGGCGGTCGCCACGGCGGACCGCCCGGAACGCGGCAACGTCACCTGCAGGTCCCACCAGAGGGGCACCACCTCCGGACCCGGCGCGCGGCACACCTCCGTGAACCGGGCAGCGGCCGGGAGGGCGGAGTGGTCGGCGCAGACCACCACGCCGCCGTCCCAGGCCCGTTCGCGCAGGGCCTCCTCGATCTCGCTGCGGTCCTCCGCCGCCAGGGAACGGCCCGGAGCGTCCGCGGCGCGGAGGATCGTGCGGAGCGCGGGAGACTCCGCCTCGGCGCCCCAGCCGGCCGGCACCCCCGGCACACCCGCCAGTGCCGCCAGCGCGAGGACAGCCCACGCCATCATCACCTGCCGGATCCGCCGGCCGCCGGAATTCGTCGTTTGCTCCACGTCCTGTCTCCTTCCTTCCGCTCTCCCGGCTCTACGGCCGGGGATAGGACAAATGCTTCTGCCGCAGCGTGGCGAGCACCGCCTCGCCGGCCGGGCCGCCGGCCTCGGCGAGCTGACAGCTGCGCCGCATCTCCTCCAGCTCATGGCGCGCCCAAAGTCCGTCCTCCGAGTCCTCGGCGAGGGTGGCCGCGAGATCGCGCGCCTCGAGATAGGTCGGATCGGTCAACGCGCAATGGTGATCGAGCACCTTCTCCTCGAAGGCCGACTGCAGTGCCTGAAACCGCGGCCGGAGCCCCGCTCCGCCCGCCTCCATCGGCACGCCGCCGCTCGGGGGCGGGGTCCCTGGCTCTACCGGACCGCCCACCACCAGCCAGCCGCCAAGGAGGGCGAGACCGCCGGCGGTGGCCGCGGCCAGCCACCACTGCGAGCGCAGGAACGGGATCCGGCGGGGCGTCGCGGTGCCGGCCGGCGGCAGGACGGCACCGCGACGGGCACGCCGATATGCGAGGCGCAGCGCTCCGGCATCGGTATAGCGTTCGCCGGGCAGGTGGCGTCTCGCCTTCTCCACCACCGCCATCAGAGCGGCCGCCGGCCGCGGCAGGGCGGCGAGGATTTCGGCGAGCATCTGGCCCAACGCGTAGACATCGGTCGCGCAGGCGAGCGCGCCGCCTTCGACCTGCTCGGGCGCTCCGTAGGGGAGCGAGTAGGCCCGGAGCCCAGGGCCCCCCGCCCGCCGGGCGATCCCGAAATCGATCAGCACCGGTTGCGGGCCGGGGGCGCTCTCGGTGACGAGGACGTTGTCCGGCTTCAAGTCGAGGTGGAGGAAGGGCACCGCACGGTGGTGGAGATAGTCCACCGCGCCCAACATCTGCTCGAAGAGGTCGAGCACCCGCTCGGCGGCCGCGGCGTTCCTCTGCACCCAGGCGTCGAGCGGCACGCCGTCGACTTTCTCCATCAACAGGCAGACCCGCTCCTGGGGGTCGAAGTGGCAGCGCCGGAAGGTCACGATGTTGGGATGCCGCAGCTGCCTCAGAAGCGCCGCCTCCTCGGCGAAGGCGGCGCGCACGGCGGGGAGAGCGCTCATCTCGGCGTTCAGGCGCTTGAGGATCAGCCTCTCGGGGAGAGCGCTCGCCGCGTCCTCGACCTCGAAGATCTCCGAAAAGCCGCCGCCCGAAAGGCGGGCGATGATCCGATAGTCCATGCCGCCGGTCTCCGTCCCAGTCAGAGCACGCCATGGCTGTGCAGGAAGGAGCGGATGTCGTCAGCGCTCACCGCCTTGTTGCCGGCGTTGACCGGCTCCTGCATCAGGATTTCCTGGCCCTGCACGTTGATCGATTTCGCCTGCTGGAACTGCTGCGAGACGATGCCGATGAGCTCGCCTTTGTCGTTAATCACCGCGCCGCCGCTGCTGCCGTGGGTGACCGCGGCGTCGAAGACGACGTAGTTGGCGCCGGTGCTGCCGGTCAGCGGGTGGGTGACCGTGCCGGCGACGAAGGTGGGGGTCACCTCGGTGATGTTCGACAGGTCGGCGCCGAATCCCGACAGATTGCGGACCTGCGCCGGCCGCTCGCCCAAGTTGGCCGGATAGCTGATCACCGCGATGCGGTCGGTAACGTGGACGGCGGCATTCGAGGCGACGATCGGCACCTCGTGCGCCGCCGTCGTCTGGATCTGGACGAGCGCCAAGTCGAACTCGTCCGAGGAGGCGACCAGGGTGGCCTTCAGCGGCTGCTGGCCCGGGAATTGAACCTGCAGTTCGTCGTACTCGGCCTTGGCCGAGCTCTTGCGCTGAAGGACCTCCCAGTCGGCGAACTGCAGCTTCCAGGGCTCGACCACGTGCTTGGCGGTGAGCACCAGCCCGGGCCGGACCAGCACACCCGAACCGGTGACGCCGCCGAAGAGCAGAACTTCGCCCGAGGCGAGCGCCACCCCTTGGTTGTTGGAGGCGACGATCTTGGGCATCTTCACGCGGTAGAGGCAGCGGATGTGCACCGCCGCCGGGCTCACCTTCTTTTCGACGTCCCCCCAGATATTGCCGGCCTGTTGAGTGACCTTTGCGAGCCGGGTCTGTGTCTCGGAGGTCTCCGCCTTGTGCCGGACCTCCTGACGGTGGTTCCAAAAGAGGAAGGCGGTAAGTCCGCCGCCGGCTAAGACCAGCACGGCGAGGAGGCCGGCGGTCAGCCAGACGCCGGTCGAGCGGCGGGTGCTGGCGATCTGGCCGGCGACGGCGTCGCGCTCCTCGCCGCGGGCGCGGTCGATCTCGCGCAGGAGAGTCGCCCGGCCGACCGACTCCTTGCCGGCCGCGGGCGGCGGGGCACCGGCCGGAACCGCCGCCGCCGCCGGAGCGTCCGCCATCTCGAGCACCGCCTGCATCTCCGGACCCTGGCGGGCGAGGCGGATGCGCGAGCCGTCGGCCACCGCGATGCGCTGGAAGGGCGGACAGGGCGCGCCGTTGACGAAGGTGCCGTTCGAGCTGCGCTTGTCCTCGATGTAGAGGCGCCCCTTCTCCAGGCTCAATTCGGCGTGGGTGGTGCTCACGCTGTCGTCGGCCGTGTCGCTGAACTTGACGTCGTTCGTCTCGCCGCGGCCGAGTCGCAACACCTGGCCCTCCTTGATGGCGATGCGCTGGCTGCGGCCAGCGAGCGATCCGTTGAGATGCCTGAGGCTCAGAATCGTCGACACCGTCTCTCCTCCTGCTCGCCTGTGGGTACGAGCGTGTAGCTCATGGAAGGGAAGCGCCGGAAGAAGGCTCGACCGGCTCGATTTGGAGAAAGATCAGCTCCACTCCACCGCAGCGGATACGGTCGCGGTCGCGCAGAGCGACCGTGCCGTTGGTCGGTACCTCCTCGCCGTTGACGAAGGTGCCATTGGTCGACATCCGGTCGGCGAGGAAGAAGCTGGTGCCGCGGTGGAGGAGCAAGGCATGCTCGGCGGATACCTGGAGATCGGCGCCCAGACAGACGTCGCTCGCGCGGTCGCCGCCGATCGTGTTCTTGCCCTGGCGGACGGCGAAAACGGTCCCTCCTGGCCCGAGCGAGGGCGCCGCAAGAACGGCCACCAGGGGCCGGGAGGCCACCGCCGGGGAGGAAATCGGGGCCGCCGGCGCGGCGATCTCGACGGCCGGGGGCAACCCAGCGGGAGAGCTCGCCTTGCCGGCATCCCCCAGGGCACCGGCGAGCATCGTCCGGCGCGGCGCCGCTGACCCCGCCAAGCCCGCCGGCACTGCCTCCAGGCGGGTGGCGCGGCTGCCGCTCGGCACCGTCGGCTGGACCACGGTCGGGTTGTAGGAGGAGGGCGACGGTGGGCCGGCGGCGGCCCCTTCGAGCCGGGTGGAGCGCCCCGGACCGTCTCCGCCCGCCCGCAGGCGGTCACAGTACGGGCAACTGCGCCAGCTGGGATCGATCGGATGCCCAGCGGGGCAGCGCAGGGTCGCCGCCTGCAAGGGAGCGCCGCACATGAGGCAGGCCGGCTCCGCGTCGGGATTCAGGGTACGACAGCTGGCGCATTCGATCACAGGGTCTCTCCTTGGAAGGTCTCGCCGCCGCCCGCCGGGAATGCCTCGACCCGGGTGATGCGCCGGCCTCGTCCCGAGCTCTCGGCGCAGGTCACCCGCAGGTAGCCGACCGTGATGTTGTCCGCGCTGTGCGCCGCCAAGGCGGCGTCGAGAAGCCGTTGGCAGATCTCGGCTGTGGACCCGGAACTCGCCGCGAGGACGACGATCTGGGCGATCTCGTCATCGGGCAGGGCGCCGTGCAGGCCGTCCGACGAGAGCAGGATGAGGTCGCCGGAGTTGAGCGCAAGCGGCACTTGCACCTCGGGCTCCAGAGGTCCGGACTGGCCGATGGCACGCTGGATCACGTTGCTGTCGGGGTGGCCGAACGCCTCCTCTTCGGCGAGCAGCCCGTCGCGCACCATCTGGCCGACCAACGAATGGTCGGAGGTCAAGCGGGTGAACGCCCGCCCACGCAGGAGATAGGCGCGGCTGTCGCCCGCATGGGCCAGGTGGAGCATCGGCTGGCCGGGCTCGCCGGCGGCGACCGCCATCACCGCGGTGGCTCCCATACCCTCGGCGCCGCCGCGTGCGGCCGTGGCGCGCACCGCCTCCTGGGAGGCGGCGAAGGCCTGCCGAAGCCGGTCCTCCCAGGCCAGACTGTCGCCTCCCGGCCGCTGCAGCACCTCGACGGCCACCCGCAAGACGATCTCCGCCGCCTCGCGGCCCGCCGCGTGACCGCCCATTCCATCGACAACGAGGAGCACCCCCTCTCCCGCCTCGCCCTGCCAGGCGGCCGCCGCGTCCTGGTTCTCCTCCCGCACCGGACCGCAGATTGAGACCACGTCCATCTCGATTCGATCCGCCGGGCGGCCGGTCTGCGGCATGAGCGGTGGGTTCATTGGGGTCTCCCAGGGTTCGGGCGGCGGCCGATCCGCCGCCGTTCTCCTAGACACCGGATCGCCGCGAATGTTGAGCCCGGGAGAGCGACCTCCAGGACCCAACAAAACAGCCGCCTTCAGGGTCTCAATAGGACGAAATGCGCGCCGTATGGACCGTCCACGACCGACCCTTGGCCCGGCGGGTTCGCGCCGTCGCCAAATGCTGGCCGCGCTGGCTGGCGGGCGCCGAGGAGGTCCCGCTGCGGCACGACAACGTTTCCCGCGCCGCCTTCTGGCTGGGCTTCGCAGCCTTCCAGGCCATCGCAGCGTTGGCGCCGAGCCCGCCCGACGGCATCCTGAGCAGCCTCTGGGGGCCGCTCGCGACCGTCCTCTCTCCTCTCTTCCTGCTCTCCGGCTGGCTCCTCGACCTTGACGTCCGCCGTCAAGGCTGGGACCGTGGGCCGGCAGCCCTCGTCCGGCTGCGCGCCGTGCTCGCCTGTCTGCCTCTGCTGGGATTCTTCGTGGTCCCTGCCTCGCGGTGGCTCGCGGGCCGGCAGAGTGGCTGGCTGGCGCCGGGGAGCGTCCAGGCGCCGGCGCTCGACCTCCGCCGCGGCGCGTTGACCCTCCGCGCCCGCGCCGAGCGGCAGCTCGCGCGTCTCTTCGCCCTGCGGCACCTCTACCTGTGGATTTTGGCTGGCCAGATGCCGGCGGTGCTCACCGGGGCCGCCTGGCTCTCCCGGGCTGGTGCCGCCAGGGGGCCGCTCGCGGCCTGCCGGATCGGCGCCGTCGTCGTCCTCCACGGCGTGGCGTTGACGAGCCTCTATCACGCCGCCTTGGGCCGCATAGAACGCTTCCGCCTGGAGGGTTGGCGGGCGCTCCTGCTGCGCGCGGCCCCGGTCGCCACGGTGGCTCCCCTGCCGTTCTGGCCATCGCTCCTCGTCCCCTTGCTTTGGGTGGGCGCACCGGGATCGGCGGCCCGGCGCGACGGGCTCGTGGCGGCGGCCTGGGGGTCGCTCTCCCGGATCGTGGTCTTTCCTCCAGAGTTGCGACAGGAAAAGAGTCTGCGTCGCCGCATCGGGCACGCGCGTCTCTGGTCCTGGATGAAGCTGCGCGTCTCCGTCGACGACTCCGCCGAGGACCGCCGGCTCGGCTCCCTCTACCGTTGGCAGACCTTTCTCGTACTGATCGACGCCACTGCCCTGGGCTCGTGGGGTGTCGGCCCCGGCCCCCACAGTCCCCTCACGGGTTGGCTGGTGGTCTGGTGGATCCTCATCGGACTGGCTTTCCTCTTCCAGCTTCTGGTACTCGCCGGCCGCTTGTCGGGCTTCCTCAGCAGGAGCCTCTATGCTCAACCGTATGCGCGCTACCTGGCACTCGCCCACTCCGCGCTCTTCGGCGGTTTCCTGGCCGGCCATCTTCTACGGACGGGCGATGTGGCCCCACTCGGGCAATGGATCTCCCAGGTAGGCAAGTTCGGCCTTCTCGGCGGCGGCTACTTCCTGCCGGTCGCTGCCGCGGCCCGGCGGTTCAGCCCGCTGGTCTCTTGGTGCCTGGGGTTTCTCGCCATGACCGGCTTGGGACGCTTCCTGCAAACCCACCCGCAAGCGACCTGGCTCCTGCCGCCTTTGCGCGCCGCCGTCTTCGCCGCACCCTTATGGCACTTCGCGGTGGCCGCGACTCTGGGTCGCCCGATGGCACCTACCACCACTGGCCGGCGCTCGCCCGCCCGCCGTCTCCTCGCCGCCCTGGTGGCGGTCTCGGGCTGGGTTCCGCTCGGTGGCCTCGCCATCCCGCTATGGATCTACCTTCGGCAGCGGTGGCGCCGCGACGCGGTAAACAACCGGCATCCGGCTGGTGTCTATCAGGGCGACCTACCGCTTTAGGAGGACCGCGTGGACTACGCCGACGTCTCGTTCCGTTTCGAGTCCCGCCAGGAAGGCGAGATCCCCGTCCAGATCTCGACGCCGGCTGGCGAGGGCCGGGGGCGACTCCGGCCGCCGTTTGCCGGCACCGACTTCGGTGCGCTCCTCTCCCAGCTCGGCCGAGCGGTCCACGGTGGCGCCTCCGAGGTCGAAGCGGATTCGCGCCAGGTCAGGCCGCCGGAGCCTCACGACACGCCGAGCGCCGATCCCCAAGCGGTAGGCGAGGAGCTTTTCCGGAGCCTCTTCACAGAACCGGCGCTCGCACTCTTCCAGGGCTCCCTCCAGCGGCTCGAAGGGGCCGAGGGGGCCGAACCCGAAGGCAAGGTCGAACGCGGCCTGCGCCTCGTCCTCCACCTCGATCCGGCAGGCCCGGACTTCGCCTTCCTCGCCGGCCTCCCCTGGGAGCTCCTCTACTGGCCGGAGAATCGCCAGTTCCTCGGGCTCAGCCGGCGAACGGCGATCGTGCGGTACCTGAACCTCCCGCGAGCGACACCGCCGCAGCGCATCGAGACCGCACTGCGCATCCTCGCCGTCGGCGCCTTTCCCGCGGGGCTACCCGTCCTCGACCTCACCGCAGAGCGTCAAAAGATCGAGAAGTCCTGGGCGAAGCTCCCCGGGGTCGAGGTGGAGTTCCTCGACTCTGCCACGGCGGGCGACTTGCGGGTGAAGCTCGGCGAGCGGCTTTTCCACGTCCTTCACTTCATGGGGCACGGCGCCTTCTCCGAGCGTGGCGAAGGCGGCCTTGCCTTCGTCGGGGAGAACGGCGGGCTGAACCTCGTTCCCGGCCAGGCCTTAGCCGATCTGCTGCGCGACTCCACCACCTTGCGGCTGGTGGTGTTGAACGCCTGCAACACCGCGCGCTCGGCCCGGCGTGGCGGGCTCGATCCCTTCGCCGGCGTAGCCGCGGCGCTCGCCCTCGCCGGCCCGCCGGCCATCGTCGCCATGCAGTTCCCTATCTCGGACGCGGCGGCGATCGCCTTCAGCCGGGCTTTCTACGCGCACCTCGCTGCGGGCGATCCGGTCGAAGCGGCGACTGTCGAAGGGCGGCAGGCGATCCGCGCCGCCGATGCCCGTTCCTGGGAGTGGGTCACCCCGGCGCTCTTCCTGCGCGGCGGAGGACAACTCTTCGAGATTCCCGGTGGGCCGTTGCGCCACCCCACCGCGGAGCTCGCCCGCCACCTCCTCGACCAAGGCACCTACATCGCCGACAAGACTGCCGGCTTCGTCGGCCGCGGCTGGGTCTTCGACGCAGTCGACCAGTTCACCCACGACGCGACGCGCGGCTACTTCCTTCTGCGCGGCGATCCCGGCATCGGCAAGACGACTTTCCTCGCCGAGATGGTAAAGCGGGAAAGCCACCCGCACCATTTCAACCTGCGAGCCGGCGGCATCCAGCGGGCGGACGTTTTCCTCGGCAACCTCTGCGCCCAGCTGATCACGCGCTACGGGCTCGACTACGGCGCCCTCCCTGCCGCGGCGACCCAGGACGGGCGCTTCCTCGCCGGCCTCCTCGACAAGGTCTCCGGCAAGCTGCCGCACGGCGAGAAGGCCGTCCTCGTCATCGACGCTCTCGACGAGACCGACTCCGCGGGTTTGATCCCCGGCGCCAACGTCCTCTACCTGCCGCCTCTCCTGCCGCAAGGGATCTATGTCGTCGCCACCACCCGCCGCGGGCCGCTTACTCTGCGCATCGACTGCGAGCAGCGGGTCCTCGACCTCGAGCAGGACTCCGGCGCCAACCTCGCCGACGTACGCGAGCTGGTCGAAGCCGCGCTCGCCCGGGAGGGAATCCGCACCTACCGGATCGCCCAAGGGCTCGACGAGGCGGCCTTCGTCGATGAGATGGTCGACAAGAGCCAAGGCAACTTCATGTACCTGCGCCATGTGCTGCCTGAGATCGAGCACGGAGCGTACCAGGACCGCTCGTTCGCCAGCCTGCCCGCCGGTTTGCAGAGCTACTATGAAGATCACTGGAAGCGGATGCGGGCCGCGGACGAGTCGGCGTGGCTGCAGTTCCAGCTGCCGGTCCTGGTGATGCTCACCGCGGTCAAGGAACCCGTCTCGGTCGACCTCATCGCGGAATTCTCCGGCATCTCCGACACCCGTCGTATCCGATCGGTCCTCGCGGCCTGGGACGGCTTCCTCTACACGGCCGGAACGGCGCAGCCCAAGCGCTATCGCCTCTACCACGCGAGTTTCCACGACTTCATCGCCGCCAAAGACGAAGTTGCAGGCGAACACGTGAGCCTGAGGTCGGCGCACGAGCGCATTGCTGACTTCCTCGTGCGAGATCTGGAGAAAGAGCTGTGACGCCTGCCGACGACGCCTCGCTGGTCGAAAAACGCGGGTATCGCTTCCGGCAGGTGGTGGGACACCTTTACGACGCAGGGATGTCGACCCGCCTCTTCGCCCTGATCGAGCGGCCGGGTTTTCTCGCCGCCCAGGCCGCAGCCTGCGGCGGCTTCGAGACGACGAGCGAAGACCTCGAGGTGCGGGCGCTGCCGACGGCCATCGGCGTCGGGGATTGGGATCGCTTCCTCCACTATGCGCTCCTCGCCCTCAATCTGCGCGGCCTCGCCGAAGCCATGGCCCGCCCGGCGATCCTCGAAGCCCTCGCTCGCGCCGGCCGCTTCGACCTCGCCGAGGACGCCCTCGGCCGGATCCCCGATCCCGCCACCCGCGCCGCCGCGCGCGCCCACCTGGCGGCCGCCTGCTCTGGCGGGTCTGGCGAAAAGGGCGGTGGCTTCCAGGCCCTCCTGGCGCGCATCGACGAAGACCTGGAGCCGTGGTCGGTCCCGAGCGGTGTCGAGTTGCCGGTCGCCGCGCTCGCGACCGTCGCCCGCCGCCTGGCGCCCGACCTCCCCTCTCGCTGGCCGGTCTGGCTGGCGCACGTCAAAGACGACCGGGAGGCGACCCAGAGCCTCGCCTGGGCCGTTGCCGAGGGCTACCTTGCCCAGAAGCAGCTCTTCGACGACGGCCTCTGGCAGGCGCTCGCCGCCGCAGATCGGCGCCAGGTGGCCGAGGAGCTGCCGGAGCGCCTGGGAGCGCTCTCCTGTGATGATCCCGGTGCGATTCTTTCCCGGCTCGCCGAGCTCCTCGGCCCGGACGGCTCCTGGATGGCCTCAGCGCGCCTCCTCGCCCGCTGGGCCGAGGAAAGCCCCGACCACGCCCTGGCCGCTTGGGAGGCGCTGACGGCGCCCGTCCCCTGGTCGGCGGACCTCGCCGAGGCGGGCTGGAGCCTCTTTCGACGCTTCCCCCCCGAGCGCCTGGAGGCGCTCGCCGCCGTCGCAACCTACAGCGAAACCCGGGCGGCCCTGCGCATCCTCGCCCTGGCCGCCGCCCCCGCGCCCCCCCGGATGGCCGCGGCGCTCGCCGCCGTCGAGGCCCTGGAGAACGGCCCGCGGCGGCTCCACTGGGCGCTCCGCTACCTGGAGTCCCGGCCGCCGGGCGAGGACGCCGTGCGCCAGCTCGGCGCCGTCCTCGCCTACCTCCGCGAGCTGCGCTACGAAGCCGACCCGATGGACGTCGCCCGCTTCCTGGACCTCGCCGTCCACGCCCTTCCGGAGAAGGCCTTGACCCGCGAGATCGAGGACGCCGTCTTTTCCCCGGCGTCACGCCCGGAGACTCTGCGACTCCTCTGTGCGCGGGTCACCGCCCTGCCGGTCCTCTCCGAGATCCTGCAGCGCGCCGAACGCTTCGCCGCCGCCGTCGCCCCTACCGAGGCGGAGGGCTTCCTACTGCGCGGCGAGTTGATCCAAAGCACTACGCGGCGGCTCTGCCTAGCGTCTCGCGACCTGCGGTTCCTCGACTTTGCCCTCGCGAAGCTCCTGCCGGACGAGGAGGACGAGCTGCGCGCCGCCCTCGCCGCCGACTTCGCCGGCCCGGCTCCCGAGCTGGCGCGGCAGGTTTCGGAGCCCATCCGGACGGCGGGGCGCCGTCTGGAAAGCGAGCTCCCGGCCTCGCCGGCGGCCGAAATCGACGAGATCCTGGGGGATCCCGCCCGGCGCTACAAGATCCTCGCGACAGTCGATGCGGTCGAAGGCGAGCGGCTCGCCCTCTCCGCCCTCCTCGAAACCCCCTTCGACCCCCTGGCCCTCGCCGAGCGCTGGCTCACCCCCATCCGCGACCGCGAGATCCAGACCCGAGGGCTCCTGCGGCTCGCCTGGCACGCCCTCGCCTACGAGCGGGAGTTCCACCATGGCCGCCAGGACCGGGTGGCCGCCCTGGAGGTCGTCCGCGCCTCCCTCGCGGTGACGGACGATGCACGGTTGGCCGCTCTCACGCCCGAGATCGCGGCCCTCGGCGCCCAACGGGGAGGCCGCTATGCCGTCGCCGAGTTTCAAGAGGCAGCCCGCCGGCTCTTCGGGCTCACCAACGTCGACTGGCCCCTGCGCCGTGCCGCTTTCGCAGAGCTGCTCTCTCGGCTCGGCCCGGTCTTCCTCCCCGAGGGCGGCGACGGCCGGCGGGCCTGCCACCGGATCGCGGAGGTTCTGCGCGCCGCGCTCCGGCTGCCGGACGACCTGGAGCCCGAAGCGGCCCGGAACGAGCTCTGCGCGCATTGGGACGAGGTCTTGCCTCTTATCGCAGGCGCCGCCAAGCTCGCGCCGCGAGTCGCCGAGCGACTGGCCTCAATCGCCACGCTCCCTCCCGGGTGGAAAGGTACTGCGGCGAGGGACACCGGGCAAAAGACCGCAGTCTGCCTGCCGGACGAAGACGGCGACGCGGGTTGGCTCCGCCAGGTGGCCCAGCGCGTCGGCCGGGACGGTGTCGAGCCCAACGATCCGGCGGTCCAACCGCTGATCACCCGGCTGTGGTCCTGCGCGTCGGCCGAGAGCCGGCAACCCCTCGCCGAGGCGGCTCTTCTCGCTCTGCGGACCGGCGGCAGGGCGCGCGGCGAAGCCGCCGTCCGCCTCTGGCTCCACGCCCACCTTGCCCCCCGGCCTGGCATCGAGCAGGCCGACCACGCGGCGCTTTCGGCGGCGGCGCAGCTGGCGCTGGAGCGGGCGCGGAAGCTGCCGTCTGCGGAGGACCAAGCAGCATGAACCGCGACGATCGCTGGCGCGTCTCCCACGTCCACTTCGCCTGGCCCCGCTACGCCTGGGAGGACGGTGGACGGAGGCGCTGGGACGTTTGGGACGTCGGAAGGGCCTCCCTCACCGTCGGCGCCGCCGCCTGGGGTGCCGCGGTCTACCTGGAGACCGGCCTGTGGTTTGCCGGTCGCGATCCCTACGTGGGCCTGATGTCCCGCCGTCCGCTGGGCTGGGTCCTACTGGTGGCGCTCGTCGCCTTGAACGGCTGGGTGCTCGACCTTGTCCTCGCCCGCCGGTCCCCGGGCGAACGCACCTTCCGGCCCGGTGTCCGCGCCGCGCGGGCGGCGATCGTAGCCCTGCCCATCGTGGGTCTCGCCGCCCTGCCCACCTGGCGTTGGCTGCTTGTCGCGCGGCCTCGCTGGTCGCAGCGCTCGATCGCCTTGCCAAGGCTCGACCTGGGCCGGGGAGCTTACCCTCCCGGCAATGGCCTCGCCCGGCGCCTCGAATCGTGGCACCGCCACGCTGCTCAATCCTTCCTCTGGCTGGCGCTCTGGGTGGTGCTCTGCGAGGTGGGCCCCGCCCTCCTTCTGGTCTCCTGGATGGGAGCCAGACGCGGGTGGGGAACCGGCCGCAGCTCGCTCGCGCTCGCCTGCTGCATCGGCTGCCATCTCGTCACAGCCACCGCGGCGGGCGTCCAAATGTCCCACGAGATCCACCGCCTGCAAGTCACCGGTTGGCGGCGCCGGGCGTTTTTCACCCTACCGATTCTCCTCCTGCTCCCCTTTCCTGCCTCGGTCCTCGGGCTCTTGAGCTGGCTTCCGATCTCCGGCGAGACCCGCGAAGAGAACACCTTGGTCTACGACGCCTTCGACCGGCGGGGGAAAGTCTCGCGGTCGCTCGCCTGGAGCACCCTGCCGAGCTCCTTCTCATCCATGGCGCGACGATTCGGCCGGATGAAGGACGAGAGCCATGCCTTCGTCTTCGGCCGCTCGCCCGATCTCGGGGTCCGCGAGGCACGGCGGCGGTCCTTCTATCGCCTGAAGACGTTCCTGCTCGGGCTCGATACCGCGGCCCTCGGCTGGTGGTTGTCGCACCTCGCTCACCGGCCGGTGGTCTCGATGCAGAGCCCGCCTTCCGCCTTCGCTCCCTTTCTCGTCGCAACGGCGCTCGGCCTGCTGTTGAACGCCGTGGCCCTGGTGGCCCGGCTGGCACGGTTTCAACGCTGGGGAGAACTCTGGGAGCGACATCCTTTCGGCCGCTACCTGGCCTGGACCCAACTCGCCTTCGCGGTGGGCCTCCTGGCCGGATCTCTCGTCGCCGCCGGTCAAGCCTCCTGGCTCGGACTGCTCCTCACCGCCGTCGGGTTTGCTGGCTTCTTTGCGGTCTTTCTTTTTGCCGCGTTTGCGGGCGCCGTCCGCATGGCAGGCCGCTCGGCGGTCCTTTCCGCGCTTTGGATCTTGCTCTACTTTGAGATCGTCGTCGGCGCCCAGCTCCTGCAATCGAATCCGGAGACCGCCGGAGCCGTCCTCACGAAGCTGCGCTGGGCGCTGGCACTCGTTCCCCTCTGGAGCCTCGTCTTGGGCTGGACCCTCGGCAGGAAGCTCGGGTCGCCGGCCGCCACCGCCAATAAGCTCCGAGCCTTCCTCACCGCGACCGCCTTCCTCCCCCTGGGTGGACTCGCCATTCCCCTCTGGATCTACGTGGGTCGCCACGGCACGGAGCGGGCAGGGTGAGCTCACCCTCCGGGCGCGCGACGCGGGTGCATCGGCTCGTCCGCCGTCCGGGTCTCGACCTGGCGGTGCGGCGGCGCTCCTGGTGGGAGGGTTTCTCGGCTGCCGACACCTCCTTCGTCGTCGGCATGCTCGCGAGCCTCCTGCTCCTGCCGATCGAGATTCCCCTGTGGACCGGGAAGCCTCTGCCGCTGCCCGCCTGGCTGCGGTTTTCTCCCTTCCGAGGGCTGGCCGCCGGGGTCGCCCTTCTGGCGACCGGCGAGTTCGTCGACCGCCTCCTCAGGAGCCACACGGGCCGCACCGCACCGCCGCGGCGCTGGCGCGTCCTTCTCGGCCTCTTGGCTCGGCTGCCTCTGATCAGCTTCTATGCCCCGAGCCTCTGGCGGCACGTCATCCAGAGCGAGCTTCGCAAGCCGGCGAAAGCGACCCTCAACCTGCATCGGCAGGGTACCGTGATCGCCGGCGCTCGGTTCTCGCGGGCTGAGCGACTCGGCTTTGCCTTTCTTCCTTTCCTTTGGGTCGGTTCGGTGATCGTCGTTCCAATCCTCGGTGCCGCCTGGCTGGGCGCCGCGGTCGAGAATCGGGCCTGGAGTGGGCTCGCTTGGGGAGTGGCAGCCCTCCTTCACCTCGCGGCCGCGGCGGCCGTGCGCCACAATCTTCGCCAGGAAGGACGGCGAGGTCAGGTCACCGACCTGCGGGAGGCGGTCCTCGAAGTCCTTCCGTGGCTCTTTCTCGTGCCCTTGCCGGGCTCTTCTCTCGCCCTCGCCGCCTCGGCGTTCCCTGCCCTTCAGCCATCGACGGCCTTGGTCACCTCGGTCTACTGGCGGCGCTACAACGCCTCCCGCCTCCCCGCCTGGCGCGACCTCGAAGCGGAGCTCGGCCGCACCTGGCAGGCGGCGCCGGCCTGGAAACGCTGGCTTCGGCCGGGCGGCCTCGCGCGGCCGGCCAAGGCGGGCCGCGCAGAAAAGGAGATCCGCGCGCTGGAGCGCTGGCGAGCGCTCCTCCTCTGCGGCGAGGGGACAGCCCTGGGCTGGGGGCTCGTCGCGCTCGGCCACCGCGCCCCCGCCTTGGCATCCACAGTGGAGAGCGCCTGGCGTCTCCTCGCCTGGACCTCGGTCACGTTGGGTGTCCTGGGGCTCGCCGGCCAGGGGATTCTCTTCGCCGCCCGGTTGCTCCGCGCCACGAGCTGGATCGACAGGCTGGAAGACCGGCCCTACGGCCGGCTGCTCCTCACCTCCCAGGCCGGTTTCCTCACTGGCTTCTACACCGGGCGTCTCTCAGGCGAAGGACTCGGCAAAGAGGCGACTCTCTGGCTGGCGCTCGCCGGTGCGTTGGCAGCCACCTTAGGCGTCTTCCGCCTCTTGGTCAACCTTTCCCTTCCCAGCGGGCGGTTGGTCCGCGAAGAATCGGCGGAAGTCGTCATCGTGCCGCTCGCGATCCTCGGCCTGCTCGGGCTGGAGGTCGCGACCCTCCGCCTCGGCGGCCTCCACCGACTCCTTCATGCCCTCCAGGTCTTCGCGCTCCTCTCCCTGCTCGCCGCACCAGTCTTGGGCCTCGCTCTGGGAGCCCCGCTGCTCCGACCCTACATCTGGAGCGACCTTTTTTCCCCCGGCCTCGAGCGGCACACGCGGCGCCACCTCGCCGTCCTCGCGCTCACGCTGGTCCTCCCTCTGGGCGGGCTCGCCATGCCGTACTGGGCCTTCGCCCGCCACGGCCCGCCTTCTCAACAAACCCCCTGAGGGGAGTGTCTAGAACCTTGACGCGGGATTTGCGGCGGGCCGCGCCTGCCGGTAGACACCTTCTCCGCGTTCGGAGGTTTGGTGTGGACATGTCTTTCGCCGTCTTGAAGAAGTATGCCTTTCGCTCGACTTTGGTCTTCTGGGGCCTCGCACCGGTCGTTCTTCTCTGCCTGATTTGGTGGCTCCCCGATTTCAGTTCCCGGCACGCTTCCCTCCTCATGGGAAGCATCGTCCTTTGGGCGCTCTCGGCATTCACCGTATTCTGCTACACGGCTAGCCATCGCCTTCGACCCGAGGCGGTCGAGAGTCTCACCTGCAGCATCTTCCTCGGCATTCTCTCAATAGGCCTCACGTCGGTTGGAATCGTCGGCTCGCCCTTCAACCTCCCGGCGACACTCTCAGCCAAAGGGGATCCACTGGCGCTGCCGATCCTACCGGCGCCTACACGAACCCTCTGGGTTGCAGCTATCGATCTGCCTCCGGACGCACAGCAACCGGGTGCCGCCCAGGACCGGCAGCTCGACTTGATCCAAGGCGCGATGCAGTCGATCTTCCTTCCCGACAGTGGGGACTTTGCGCTGTCATTTGCCAGCTCGCGCCAGCATCTGGATTCCCTTCGCATCTACGCCTCGAGCTCCAGCCTGCCCGATTGGACGAATGAAGTCGGCGGTGAAGGCAGGCGGAACATCTTTGATCAGACGGTTAGAAACCTTAGAGGGCCTCCGCGAGAAATTCATGGCATCGCAGGCGGCGAGCCTATTGGCACAAGAAGACACCCACATTTCTGCACAGGTGGCGACCGCGCCCCATGGGATTACCCAAGCTCTCGGAGGCACCCTATGTGCCGAGATCCACTCCCACCCCGATTTGTTTTCGCACGTCAAAGTCGTGGTCTTCTCAACTTGGGAAGACCCACTCCCGACAAGCGATTTTCAGGCGCTCACCCAGTGCTTATCGGACGGTGCTCGTGTGTCAATCCTGGCGTTCTGCCTTCCCAGTCCGGCAAGTCAGGACGGCACGAGTTGCGTAGAAAAACTGAATGCCTCCCACTTACCACAGGAACACTGGCAGGCATTAAGCCTCGTCGCCTTCGACAACCTGACGGCAGAAAAAAGAATGCTGGCGCTTGAGCCGCTCTACAACCTTTGGCAGGAAGACTCGCCGTTTCGACTCAAATACTACCCCTACGCTCCGTTTCGCTACCCAAGCTCAAATATGACCCTCCCTTTGGCTCCGAACGAACGAGCCTTCCTCAAGCTGCGGTCCAGCTCCACCCCGATCGCGATTGAAGTCACAACGGACGCTCCCAACTCAAGCTGGCTTAAGCCGATAGAGGGCGAAGATTTGTTGATTCTGCCGCCACGGCAAGACCTAGTGGAGCTCCGACTCGCCAAGCATCAAAAGATATCTCCCGAGCAGGAGCTCGAGCTTGAAGTGGCCATCCCAAACCGGGCGGCTCTCTACCGCGTACGAGTGAGCCCAATGGCGATCCCCACCGACTCGATCTTGACGTGGTTGTTCCTGCTTACCGCCACGATCCAACTATTCCCTATCCCGGTGGCACTTCTGATCTGGAAGGGGCTCACCCCCTGAGACAGCCTACACAAAGGCCGCCGAAGCGTTTCTATGAGGGCGTGGGCGGGATACTTCTCCCGCCCACCACCCGAAAGCCAAACCGTGAAACCGACGCGCCCCACCTACCGACTCCTCCTCGCCGCCCTCGCCTCCTGCCTCGCGCCGCTGCCGGCGGCCGGCCAGGACAAGGCGCAGGCGGACGTCGTCGTCATCGTCGACACTTCGACCAGCATGCGGGACCCTGGCATGGACCCCGAACGCGCTTCGCTCCTCGTCACCAAGCTCCTGTCGGACATCGTGCCGGGGGACCTAGCGGTGGTGCGCGTCTTGGACATCGTCGCCGATCGCAACCTCATACCGTCGCGCGGCACGGGCCAGTTCATGCCCTGCAGTGAAGACCCTTCGCGCACCTGCGAACGAGTCGATGCCGCCACGAACTGGCAAGCCGATGCCCGGCATCGCAAATTCGGCGTCCTCGCCCGGCCGGCGCGCGGTGACGCCGGCTACAAGCGGCAACTCGAAACCCATCTGGAACAACGCATCAACAACAGCCTCTTCGACCTCTCCTTCCGCGCCGCCCAAGGAGTCTTCGATGATCACAAGGGCAGCGACCCCGCGAAGAAGCCGCGCTTCGTCATCTGGCTCTCGGATGGGCGCCCCGACAGGCTCGCCTTCTGCTACCAGGTGATCCAGGAGGTCAAGGCCGGAGACATCGACGTCGAGGCGATCGTCTTCGGCAAGGGCGACCCCACCTTCGCCCGCCAAGCGGGCCTCCCGGTGCGCAAGGTGAAGAGTCCGGCAGAGATCATGAAGTCCTTCGCCGGCTCCTTCCGCCGCATGGTACGGGCGCCCTACGAGCTCGACGGACGGATCGCCGACGCGCCCACATTCGAGATCAAGCCGTGGGTGGACGAAGCGTGGATCGTTGTTTATGGCGACGACACCCTGAACGAGGCCACCCTCACCGGGCCGGGCGGCACGGTGAAAGCCGACTTCGCCGCCGACCGCTGGCCCGGCGCCGGCGCCTACCGCGTCGCTTACCTCACCCGGCCGGCCGCCGGGCGGTGGACCGTCCAAGCGGTGGGCGGCGGAGCGGGCGTCGCCTACGCCGTCGTCCAGCGCTCGAACCTCGCGCCCTTTCTCATCGAGCCGCACAAGGCCTTCTCCGGCGTCCCCACGACCCTCGCCGCCGGGATCCAGGCCGCCCCCGGGGCGCCGCCGCTCGCCGATCCCGCCGCGCTAGCCGACGCCACCTTGACCGCCGAGGTCCAGGGGCAAACCGTGAGGCTCAACCTCGCGGGCGGCGGGCGCTTCACCGGCACCGTGACCTTCCGCGGCGCCGGCAATTCCCCGGTGCGCCTGCACCTCAAGAGCCCGCTCGCCGACCGCGCGGCGGACGACACGGTCGAGGTGGGCGGCCACTTCGACTACCGCGGCGGTCCCCTGGACGTCGACTTCGGGAACCTGGGAGTCGGCGCCGAGATTTGCCGGCCGGTGCTCTTGAACGCCGATCACCAGGGCGAGGTTCCCTTCGCCCTCCGCGCGTTGCGCGGCACCCCCTCCGGCCACTCGCTCTCCGTCAAGCTCCCGGGAGGCGTCCTCACCCCCGGCGGCAAGCCGGTCGGCGCGCTTCCCGGAACGCTCTTCCAAGTCTGCCTCACGACCTCGCCGCGGGTCGCCTCCTCGCGGGCGGAGGGCGAGCCCTGGCTCGCCTTGACCGCGTCGACGGGCGCCGTGACCGGCTCGGAGATCACCCTGCGGCTGCGCTGGAAGGTCCACGGCTTGACCTTCTGGCAGCGCTGGGGCTGGCTGATCCTTCTCCTCCTGGGCCTCCTCGTCCTGGCCATCCTCGTCGCCGGCTACGTCGTGCCCGAGCGGTTCAAAGGCTCCTTCGCGCTCACCTTCGTTCCCGAGCTCGACGAGATCGACGAGCAGTCACCGCAACCGGTCCGTCAGTGGGGAGGGGTGGGCATCGGCTTCTACCGCGACGCCCGCGCGTATCTCCATGGCGACTTCCGGCTCTCCGGCCGGGCTCAGGGCGCCCTCGCCGTCCTCTGGGCCCAAAAGGGTGGCCCCCTAGCGCTCCCGGGGAAGGGCTCGCCCCTCTACAAGGAGACCTTCGACGCCACCTGGGAGGAGGTGCCCCAGGACGGCCGGCGGGCGCGGCCCGGCGACATCTACCGGATCGGGGAACGTGGACCCTACTTCCGCATCGCCAACACCCGAGGGCGGGGATGACGCGGCTCGGCCGGCGGGCCCGGAGCGCTCTCCTCGGCAGCCTTCTCGCCTCGGGTCTCACGGTGCCGGCCGCGGCGGTGCCGCGTCCTCTCCACCACGTGCGGGTCGTTCTCGATATCTCGAGATCGATGCTCAAGAACGACCATGACCGCCTGGCTCCCCTGGCGACCGTACTCCTGGCGGACTTGGTCGCTCCCAACCCCAGCCTCGGCGACACCTTCGAGGTCCTCCCGTTCGATCCCAAGTGGAGTTGGAAGGACGGGCCGCCACCCTCGACCAACGGCACCCCCATCCGCTTCGAGCTGGGCCGGGAGAGCTTCGCCAAGGCCCTCCACGACCTGCCCTACGACGGCAGGAGCACCTACTTCTACCCCGGCCTGCGCGCCGCGATCGACGACCTTCAGAATGTCAAGGGAGCGGCGGCCGACATCAAGGCCGTCGTCCTGGTGACCGACGGTGTACCCCTCGCCGACAAGCGCGATATTGAGGCCCGCCTCATCGCAGCGGAGCTGCAGCCTCGCATGCTCGAGAAGGGGATCCGCTTCTACGTCCTCGCCTTCGGTCCCGAAGCGAGCGCCAACCAGGCCTATCTGGACTCCCTCGTCCAGTCGGCCAAGGGTCCTCTGGGGACGGCGATCGTCGATCCCGACGGCAAAGAGCTCTTGGGCTCCATGCTGAAGATCTTCTCCCGCAGCTTCGGCTACTCCCCGGACTCCCCCCAGGCCCTTCCGGCAACCCGCTCGCTCGACCTCAAGTTGCTGGGGACGCCCGAGAAGGTCGCCGTCGTGGTGCTTGCCAAGCGCCCGGCGCCTTTTCCCCGGCTCGACCTGACGCCGCCGCCGGGCGGCCAAGTCAATCGCGAGGGCGGAGTCCGCAGCGCCGCCGAGCCGGGCGCCAGCTACTCGCTGCAATGGGTGCTCCAGCCGAGCTCCGGAGTCTACCGCTTCGAGAGCGACGCCAATCCCGGCTCGGTCGCCGTCCTGCGGCCCATACGGCTGGAGCTCGCCATCCTGCCGTCGCCGCCTCACACGCAGACCGCCCGCGCTATGGCGAAGACGGCGTTTCCACTGTGGGTCCTGGTGCGCAATCCCGCCGGCGCGGCCGGGGCCCCGGCCCCCTTGGACCTCGCCTTCCGGCCCTTGGGCGAGCGCCGGGGCGCGAGCTTTTCTTGGTTGGGCGATTGGTCCGCCCCCGTCTCCGGAGAGGGCTCGGTTACGCCCGAGGGCCGGATCTACGAGATCTCGCCGGAGTTTCCGGAGAACCGCGAGGTCAAGGGGCAGGTCTACACCGGCCACCTGGAGGTGCGGGCGAAGAGCGGCGAGGCCGTGGTCGCTTCCTTGAGAGACGAGCACGCCCACGCCGTCGAGGTCCACCCCTTCCTTGCCATCGCACCGGCGCCGCTCGCCGGCTACGCCGCGGAGAAGACGCTCTCCCGAAGACAGGAAGGATGCACGTCGTTCAAGCTCAGCGTGGAGGCCGGGACGCTCCCTCATCTCGACCGTGGCGAGTATCCCATCCAGGCGGTGCTCGAGGCGGGGCCGACCGTCCTCGACCGCGAGCTTCATGAGGCGACGTTCTCCCTCGACGGGCTCGCCCTGGAGCCGGCGGCGCGGCCAGCGCCGCAGACCGGCGAATGGCGGCGCGGCCGGATGCTCACCACCGGCGAGTTTCTCGGTTCTCATCGCCTCTGCGTCCACCTGGGCCGCCCGAAGGCCGGGGACCCCGCGAAGCCCCTAGAGCTTCAGGTCGCCTTCACCCTGCGCGAGGACCCCTACGACGACTTCCACGTCGTCAAGTCCTTCCTCCTCAAGGTGCTGGTCGAGCCGCCCGGCTTCGTCGAACGCTGGCGGGCCTACCTGTGGGGCAGCTTCGCCCTTCTCGCCCTCCTCGCCGCCCTCTGGTACCTGCGCGACCGGCCGGTCCTGCCTCCGGACCTCCGCTGTACCGTCGGCCGAGAGAGCGGCGCGGCGGCAGCCGACGCCCTGGGCGAGCCCACCTTCGGCAGCCGCTTCCTGGGCCTCGCCGACGAGCGGCCGGTGGTCGCCCCGGGAGAGGACCGCCTGCTCGGCCGGGTGCAGGCGGCGGACGAGGAGCTCTTCCGCTTCCGCCCCGCCCGGGGGATGACCGTCGAGCCGCTGACCGACGGCGAACGGTTGACCACCCTCGCCGGCGCCGTCGTCCTCGCCGTCCACCGCACGTATCGCCTGCACACCCCCGACGGCGCCTACACCCTGCGGCTGGAGTATCGATGACCCGCAAGCTCGCTCTCTTCGCGATCCTCACTGCCCTCCTCGGCGCGCCGCCGCTCTGCGCCGAGAACCGCAACGTGGCGATCCTCATCGACACCTCGGGGTCGATGAACCAGAACGACAAGCCGCGCTATACGGTGCAGCTGTCCCAGATCCTCGGGGATCTCCTCGATCCGAGCGACCGCCTGACGGTCGTCCGCCTGCCGTTTCTCTTCTGGACGGCGTCATGCTCCGAAGGGCCGTCGAGCAGACTCGCCGTCGAGCTCGACCCCGCGAACCGTACCCGATGGAAGAGGCAGCTCGACCAGCACATCCGCTACTTCGGCGAAAACAATTTCGCCGCCCCCATCCGCACCGCCGAAGTCGCGCTTCGCCGCACACCTGGAGCCGAGCGGCTGCTCCTCTTCATCGCCGACGCCGGCGGCCTCGACGCCTGCGAGCAGAGCCTCACCGAGGAGCTGCTCCGCCTCAAGGCCGAAGGGGTGACGATCGCCGCCGTCAACATCGGGAGCTCGGCGGGCGCCTTCGATTCGAACCCCGCCTTCTCCTTCGCCACCGCGGCCCAGGACGCCGCCGAGCTCACCCACGCGGTGGCCCAGGTATACCAGAAACTTCTGGGCGCTAAGCAGGTCCAGACCGGCGAGGTGAACGGCACCATCCGGGTGGAGATCGCCCCCTACGTGCGTCAGGCCTTCCTCGTCGTGGCGGCGGAAGGACCGGTGGGCGCCCTGACGCCCGAACCGGGGAATCCGGCGAGCGCAGAGGTCGACCTCAACTACCGCGGCGGCGGCGAGACCCGCGGCCTGGACGGCCGTGTCCGCGGCTATCGCATCGTCCGCCTGGGCCGGCCGGCGGCCGGCCGCCACTCCTTTTCCGCACCGGGGCTGCGCGACGCCGCCGGCTGGATGCTCATCCAAGAGTCCGCGGTGGGGGTCCGCGCCCTCCCCCGCACGGTCCTCGCCAAGGGCGTCGCCGGTCCACTCGAAGTCGAGCTCTACGACCAGACGACCGGCAAGCGGATCGCCGACCCCGGCCGCCTCCCGGGCCTCGCGCTGACCGCCGAGGTCGACGGGCGTAAGCTCACCTTCCGCGACGACGGCCAGAACGGCGATGCCCAGGCCGGAGACGGGATCTTCACCGCCCAGGCGACCTTCGACCAAACCGGCACCCAGAAGGTCCCGGTCCACCTCGAGAGCGACCTCCTCGACCGCCGGATCCAGGTCGAGGCGAAGGTGGTGGAGACGCCGCCTCCGCCGCCACCCCCGCCATCGACACCGGCCGCCCCGCCGAGCCCGACACCGACTCCGAGCCCGACTCCGGCTCCGGTGCCGTCCCCGATGCCGCCACCGCCACCACCACCGCCACCACCGCCCATCGTTGGCCGCTTGCGGCTGGGTCCCCCGGTACCGGTGGCACTCGGCCGCGGCGGCTGTGGCGCCACCCTCGCGGGCCGGCTCGACCTCTCGACCGCCACCGTCGAGGGCAGTCTCGACGTCCAGGTCGCAAGCGATTTCGACCGCGGGCGAGCGCTCCTCGAAATCGACCTCGGCGGCGGCTGGGTGCCCCTGGGCGCGGTGCCGCAGCGTCTGCGCTTGTCCGCTGGCGGGGTGCGCGCCTGGCCGGTGCGCCTGCGCATCCTCGACTGCCCGCAGGGCACCGCGGGCCAGCGGTTTCAGGTGACGATCTCCGCCCCCGGGTCGGACGGCAAGGTCGAGACCGGCAGCGTGCCGCTCTCTGTCAAGGTGATCCCCAGCCCGTGGCTCCACTGCTGGTGGCCCTTCCTGGCCGCCGCCGCCGCCGCCCTCCTCGCCGCGGTGGGGATCTACGGCTACGTGTCCCCCTCGCGCTTTCCGCCCCGGCTGGGCGTCGTCCTGTCGAACGAGGTGGACATGAACGAGGGGTTCCTCCACTCCGTCCGTGCTATCCGCGGCGCGGGGAGCGGCTTCTTCCGCGACGCCCGGGTCCACGTCTGCCAGGACTTCCGGCTGACGGCGCGGCCGAAGGGCGCCGTCGCCCGCCTGCGCGCCGACCGCGGCCAGGTACGGATCGAGGCGGTGGGCGGCACGGTGCTCCAGCGCCAAGGGGCGGACGGCACCTGGGAATCCCTCCCGGCGGGCGAGACGACCGCCCGTTTCGCCACGATCTATCGCACCGACTCGGGATCCATGTTCTTCGAGCTGAGGAAGGCTTGAGAGAAGGAGAGGCAGCATGAGCGAACCATTCCAAAGCGGCCAGGGGAGCATCATCCCCGCCCTGTTCATCGGCGTCGGCGGTGCCGGCTCGCGCATCGTCGACCGGCTGGCCGGCCGCGCCGCCCGGCTGCCCAACTGGGAGAGCCAACTGCGGCCCTTGACGTCGTTCGTCACCATCGACACCAACGAGCTCGACCAGCACCGCCTGCGCCACGTGCCGGAGGGCAACCGGCTGAACATCGCGGCCTTCGACAAGGCCAAGGCGATCGAGCACTTCAGGCGCTCCCAGGACGCCCAGGCCCTGCACTGGCTCGACCGCGGCTATCAGCCGCGCCCGGGGTTCAAGCCCGGCGCCGGCCAGATCCGCGTCGAATCGCGCCTCGGCTTCTTCTACCACTCGCTGGAGATCCGCCAGAGGCTGCGCCAGCTGATCCTCGACAGCCTGCGCCCGAACATCACCTGGCGCCAGGCGCAGCCGCCGAAGTACAACGTCTACCTCTTCTGCACCCTGGCCGGCGGCACCGGCTCGGGAAGCTTCCTCTCCGTCGCCTACCTGGTCGACGCGCTTCTCCGCGAACAGACCTGGCAGCCGCGGGTGGTGGCGAACCTCCTGCTCTCCACCCTGATGCTCGACAAGGTGGGGCCCGAGCTTCACCCGGACATCCACGCCAATACTTACGCCGCCTTAAAGGAGCTCGAGCACCTCACCAAGCTCGACTACGCCCAGATCAAGCGCGAGGGACGGACCGCCGAGGAGTTCGTCTTCTGCCGCGACGAGAACAACCCGGCCATCCCGCGGGTGACCACCCGCCCCTGCTTCCTCACCTTCCTCTTCGACCGGCCGCCCCACCTGGCGCTCCCCGACGCCGAGGCGGCCATCGCCGACGCGGCGTTCCTCCAGGTCTTCACGCCGATCATGGACAACCTGGCGGGCGAGCTCGACAACTACGAGAAGACCATGGAGGATCTCACCCACTTCCCGGGCGAGCTCAAGAACCTCGGCCAGGGCTACACCAAGAATTTCGCCGCCTTCGGCGCCGCCGCGCTCGTCCTCCCCGGCCTGGACCTCCTGGAGTACAGCGCCCTGCGCTTCGCCGCCCAGTCCATCCGCAGCCAGATCACCTTCGGCGTCGACCGGAGCGACCCCACCGACGACCGCGCCCGCGCCCTGGCCCGTCTGGCGGTCGACTACGCCGACCCCAAGTTCCTCAACATGGCCGACGAGGGCCGGGAACGGGCGATCAACCAGGCGTTCGTCCACTCGGTCCAGGAGATGGCGCGCCAGGACGCCCACCAGGAGCTCACCGAGGGCTTCTGGCACCAACTCGTCGAGTCGATCGAGACCGGCCGGCCCACCGGGGTCGACGAGAGAGGCGAGGCGATCCGCAGCGAGTCGCTCATCCTCCAGGTCGAGCGTAAGCAGGGGGAAGCTCGGCGCAACCTCTTGAACCGCATCTCGATCAAGGAGCGGGCCTTCGTCTTCCACCGCGAGGGCATCAACCAGTACGTCGAGCACGTCAGCCGCCTGCTCGAAGAGCTGCGCGCCGCGCGACTCATCGTCGATGAAGGGGTGCGCGGCCTGGAAACCGCGGCGCTCGAAGGCGAGGTGGTCACCGAGCTCAAGCTCGACCCCATCGCCGAGCGCTTCCTCGTCGTACGCCTGCTCGAGCGCGCCGACCTTACCTGGCTCCCCGAGGCGCAACAGCAGCTCGACCAGGCGAAGGCCAAGGACGTCGGCAACCCCAAGGTGCGTGAGCGGCTGGAGCGCGAGCTGTTCGAAACTCTCCAGGAGGCGGCGAGCCGGCACGGCCTGTGGCGCAAGGAACAGGTGTTCCTCGACGCGCGCGACGAGGCACAGCAGTACTTTAGAGATGTCGCCGCGGCGGCGCGGAAAACTTTCGATGCCGAGATCCGCCTGCGCCAGCTGCGTGCTCTGCGCGAGTACCTGAAGCGCCGGACGCGCCAGTACGCCCGCCTCGCCACCCGCATGGACGCCCTGGTTCAGGATCTCGAGCGCGAGGCCGAAAGGCTGCGCCGCGGCGAAGACGCCCTGGTCGCCTCCCTCGCCCTGCGGGTCGAAGTCTTCGAGACCCTGGACGAGCCGCGCCGGCGCCTCTGGGACCGGGTCTACCGCGCCCTCTTCCTGGACGGCGGACGCTACATCAGCCTGTTCGACCGCCAGGTCTTGGCCGAGACCATCGCCCGCGAACTCAAACCGGTGGTCAAGAGCGACGGCACGGTGGTCGAAAAGTCGGTCGAGCAGACGGAAACCGACCTCCTGCGCTCCCTGCTCGACCTCGGCCGGTCGCGCCTCGCCCCCACGATCCTGGGCGGCGACGGCCAACCCGGGC
>Ga0137407_10000476_pt1 | contig 27255 bp, 12 predicted proteins | sample CZOMad2_2_16fung_FD_108410 | JGI IMG/M metagenome (GOLD analysis project Ga0137407, IMG submission 108410) | Vadose zone soil fungal communities from Angelo Coast Range Reserve, California, USA - CZOMad2_2_16fungal (Illumina Assembly) | ecosystem: Environmental > Terrestrial > Soil > Vadose... | reverse complement strand
TATCTATTCCTTCAGTTGCATTATTAGTTACCGCCGCGGGACTTGGATCGAGTATCAATGGATGATGCACTGAGCCATCAGGAGAATTTACTGACAAATCAAGATTATTTACCAGGCTGGTAGCTGCAAAAGGAGCGCCTGGTACATCAGGCCAGTACAACATTATTTTCAATTGGCCTGTACCCGCAGGCAGGCCTGTTATTGTATGTGTATTCGTAACGGAATTCGTAATGGTATTGGCGAAATATTGATTCTTTTCAATTGTTTCTACTGCATTCCTTGCATTTAGCATTCCAAAGCCATATGTATAATCAGGTCCTGGGTTACCTAAATCATCAGCGCCGTTACATGTTACCGCTTTGATTAATGCCGCGGAAGGATCTGCTCCGCCGTGTAATTGTCTGTATCTCTCATATAATAATGCGAGTGTGCCCGTTACCGTTGGAGTAGACATACTCGTTCCCGATGTAGTACCATAAGTATTATTCGGATAAGTGGAAGTGATGTTTTGTCCACCCGCAACAATTTCCGGTTTTACCCTTCCGTCAGCTACAGGACCTTTGCTTGAACCCGCGGCTATTATATAAGTAACATTATTCATGTTCCCAACGGTCAGGATATTCTTGCTGCATTGAAACCCGGATTTAATTGTGGCGAAATGTGATGAATACGGACTACATGTCTGACCACCGTCATTTCCCGCCGCAAAAACGTGCAGCAAGGATGGATTTGCATTTAATTGTATGTCTGCATAATTGCTCACAGCATCATAGTCTCCATCGCCGGGACAAAAATCAGCTCCGGTATAATAGGAATTATTTGTGAGCACCATATTATAGTCATTGATGTATACCGGCGTGTTGACAATGATATCACTAAAGTACTGGCTGACGATTGTAGCTTTTGGAGCCATTCCCTTGTATTTGGGATTCAAAATTCCGCCACCGGCCATAGTCCCGGTAGTATGTGTTCCGTGATTTGCAACGGTTGTAGCGTTTCTCTGGATCAATCTCCCTGTGAAATCGACATGTGTTGACGGATCCGAGTTATCTCCGATTCCCAATGTTATATTTTTACCTTGCAGGTTTCTTCCGGATAATGCACTCAATGCATCCACCCCATGAATACCCCTGTTATTATAATTTAAAGGGACATCCTGGAGGGATTGTTTGCTGATATAAGATACAAAAGGAAGTGCCGCAATTTTTTTGATAACATTCATCGATCCTTCTATAAAAACTACATGCGGAGGCTGAATTTTGGTAAAAAGAATGCGGGCTCCGGCTCGTTGAAGTTCGGCGCTGACAGTTGCCTTATCGACCGTACCAAAAAAAGTTACCGCGACAACTGAATTGGGATCTGTTTCGTTTTGTTCAATATGTTGTAATAATCTCTTTGAAATTTTAAATTCGCCAGGCAAGCTATAAATACCCCTGGCATGATAACTTCTCAGTTCCTGTAAAACTGAGCTGTCACGCAATTCGACAAGAAAGGCATTATCGGGCAAGTAATCAAATAATGCAATGCCCCGGGAGGATAATTCATTTCTTTCAGTAATACCCGGGAGCTTGTCAAATTGAATGAGTATAAAATATTTTTTATTATACCTGGCATTGTAGAAGGCCTGGCTGGTAATTTTTTTATTTAAAAGGTTCCTGCTCCTGTCGATATTCCCGTTCTTAAAATGGATGAGCTTTGCCGGTTGTTGTGCCAACGTGGTTTTAAAGAGAAAGCAGCAGGTTAAGGTTAAAACATAAAAACGGTTCATTCAAACTATTTTGCAGCACATCCCATATCTTATTTTGCACGTATTAATCAGCTGGTGGCATGATTTTTTCAAAATTCTCACAATAAATAAGAGATGATTGATCCTGGAGGCGCCGGGTCATGGGAAATAATTTATAAAACGAATTTTTTTTGTTATTATTTTAGCTTCTAAAAAACTGATAATAACCAGTGTATAATATTTAACAATAATTATTTTAGCAATCGGGCAATTTAAATTTATTTACAGAAAAATACTTTTAAATCGTATTATTATCACCAGTACCTGATTGAGCTTGGGCCTTCCTGTTGAAATAAATTGTGACAGTAGTGAATTACACTTAATATAATTTGAAAGCATACCATCATATCGTTACGAAGGCTATATTGTTTCTGTTTTGCAATGCCATTTTTTTTATTTTCCCTAACCGGGCGTTGGGTGATTTTTGCAGGGATGATATTGCGTTTTACCAGTCAGATACTGTTCCCAAAGTGGAAAAGCCAAGCCACGGTGTTGCGAGATATTTCAACATCATTACAGATAGGCAGCAGAGAGATTCGCTGTTGAAAAAAGTATCAAAAAAAAATGCACCTCCGCCGGTGCCCGATAGTGTACTCTGGGAAAGAAGGGAAAATAATTTCACCCCATACAGGGGGAACAGGATCCGTTATATTTATTTCAATCGCCTGAAAGTGTTCGGAACGATGATTGAAGACACTTCCTACAACCCATCAAACCTTATAAGATTTGCAAACAAATTGCATTACGATACAAGGGAATGGATGCTCAGGCAATCACTTTTTTTTAGAGAAAATGATACCGTCAATGCCTATAAGCTGGTGGATAATGAACGATACCTCCGTAGTCTGCCGTTTATCCAGGATGCAAGAATATATGTTATCAATACTTACCAGAATTCTGATTCTATCGATATCGTCGTGGTTACGAAAGATCTGTTTGAATACGGCGGAAGTCTGACAGATTTTAGCCCGGGATCTGTTGCTGCATCTGCATTCAATAATAATTTATTTGGCGCAGGGCAGAGGCTTTCGGTCGGATTTAAATGGGATGAAGGTTATAGTCCCCAATGGCGTACCGGGATAGGATACAGTAAATACAATGTTGGCGGTTCATTTGCCGACGTATCGGTTGGATATACTTTTTTGAATGACCATATACAGGCAGATACCGGGGTATATGAGCGTTCATATTATATAACAGTAAACCGTCCCTTGTATAGCTCCTGGGCCAAATTTACCGGGGGAATGACGCTTGCTTACAACACTTCCGTAAATATTAATATGCTGCCTGATTCTTTATTCAAGAGTTATCATTACAACACAGTGGATGTATGGGTCGGTTACAATTTCAGGAACCAGTTTAAGAACACCGGTATCAATAGTCAAAAACCAAATATCGCAGTAGAATTACGCCGCTACAATACGAGCTTTAGCAAAACGCCCTCTCAATCAAAATATGAAAAAGATCCTAACTATAACGATCATCATTATCTTTTAGGCAAACTGGTATTTTTTCGCCAGGACTTCTTCAAAACAAATTATTTCTTTGGTTTCGGACGAACAGAAGATATTCCTTTAGGATACAATGTCGGCGCATCTTTCGGACTGGACGACTGGGTCGGAAGAAAACGGACATATACATCCATTGAGGCGCAAAAATATTGGCTGAAAGGTAAAAACCTGATCAGCACCAACCTTGGAATCGGAAGTTTCTGGTATAATGGCAAATCGGAAGATGAAGTCATACACCTGCAAGCAGATTATTACAGTAATTTGTTCAGGCTGAAGGGACCGAAGTTGCGTCAATTTATTCATGGAGACTATCTTGTTTGTCTCAACCCGGTTTTGTACAAGCCTGTAAACATCAACAGGGAAAACGGAGTTTTAGGATATCGCAATACCCTGATCAATGGATACCAGCGACTCAACCTTGGAACACAAACAACTTATTATAGTCCATTGAATGTATACGGATTTAAATTTAATTTTTATGCGCTCCTGCAGGTGTCCTTGCTTGCAAAAGAAAAAGAGAATCTTTTTAAAAGTCCACTATACTCAGCTATTGGACTGGGTTGTAAAATAAGAAACGAAAATTTAGCTTTTAATACTTTACAGCTTGAAGTGAATTATCTTCCACCGGTTTCCAGTGGCCCCAAAACATTTTTTGTTCAGATCACTACTGTAGCAGCTTTTGGCTTTAATATTTTTGGTTTACAGGCACCGTCGCAGGTATTGTTCAGATAGAGGGCATGAGGTATAAGGTATGTCATGCCTTATGCCTTATACCTTATACCTTGTGAATAATTGATGTGCGAATTTGCTAATGTGCAGATGTGCGAATTCTGTAATGCAAGATCGCTCTAAAGAATTCGCACATCTGCACATTAGCAAATTCGCACATCAATCAAGGTTCTGTATCCTCCGTTTCTGCTAATTCATCTTTATCGCTCTTTCCCAGTTTGATCTTCGGATCTTCGGAACTACCGGTAACGCGCATAGGTATACCGATAATCCCCAATGGGGGCAAACCTAACCGCATTTTTAGGTTTATTTTGCCATCGAAAGATGTCTGCCCCTCCAGGCGTATCCGGAATCCCGCAGTTTTGAATTTTACCCGTTCGAGGGTGATGATATTATTCTTAATGGTTGATTTGAAATCTATCTTCGACAAATCAGGATCCTTTATATTCTGCTTTTCAGTTTTTGAACTTACCGCATTGAATAATTTTAATCCTTTCAATTTTACATTTTTAACTGATAGTATGCCACCTCCGTTCAATGAAGGGTAGATGGGATACATATCCGCATTCAGCCTTCCCTTAAGATTATAATCCAGTGAAATGACGCCTTGCGCTTTGGCGGCTGATGTAGCGAGATCATGAAATAATTTCACTTCATCATAAGCTCTTTTAACATCAAAATCTTTCGCGACTATATGATATTCGAAAAACGCGCGGGTTGCGCTGGTATTGCCATACAATCCATCCATATTCACTCCGCAACCGATCAGTGTAAATGCAGTTTCCGATAAGTGCACTTGTGCATTACTGATAGCTAGTCCTCCGGTAAAATTCTGGATATCCAATCCATTGCAAGAAATTTTGCCGGCATTTGCTTTAATGATAAGATCGAGATTGGAAGGGATCATCACTACACCGGATCCTTTGCCGGCAATCGTATCAGCATGAACAGCTGATATTGAACTTTTATTATCCCCGGGTGTTGAGAATGCTGCAAATTCATCAACAGAAATAAACCCGGCGCTTAAATTAAAATTCCCTTTTAGTTTTCCATTATCCGATAAAAGATAATTGATCACATTTTCCAAAAATCCATCCATCCTGATATCGGATCTGCCATAAGTTGCGAGGAATTTATCAAACCACATTTTATCCTGTTTAAAACTGAACAGACCTTGTTTGATCATGAATGGCATTGGAAAATATTCATGACTTACCTGCAGATTCCTCAATTCTATTGTCCCCGAATTCACCAAATTGTCATAATGCCCATTCGTGGCATCACTTTGTCTTCCCTTAAATGATACTGCTGTTTTCGCATATCCCTTCACGTCAATTCCTTTTCTCGAAAACACCTGGTATATTCTGCCGATATCAATTTCACCTTTTGCTTTGACATCATATAGCAGGTCATCGAAATTCTTCAAACTGGCATTTACGGTAAATGGTTTTCCTTCGAATTGAAAGGAAGCGGGCTCAATGAATATGTTCAGTCCGCGCAGGCTGCCATCATCGTCAGATGCTTTGGCAACAACTTCGATATTTTCAATGGGATGAGGATAATATTTTGTTTGAATGGATCCATGCTGCAATGTTATGTCTGCCGATGTGCGTGGGAATAATTTTTTTGCAGGCGCATATCTGCCCTTTGTATTGATATTAAATTTCAATAAGCCGGCAATATCCAGGCTATCCATCGGATAACATTGTTTAATATCTCCCAGGTTGATCAACGCCTGCAGGTTTGCCTCCAGTGGAAAATCTTTCATACTGTTTATGCTGGCCGAACCGTTGATGAAATTATTAAGCGCTTTTGCATATATAGTATCGATTTTAAAAGCAGATTTTTTATAATCATTGTCCGGGCACCATGCATGCATCACCAGGTTGATATTCGTGACGGGTTGCGGAAGTTCTTTATATTTCAAATATCCGTTGGTTAATGAAGACTCGATATTGAATTTTGGAATGCTCAGGATTACCGTATCTTTTTTTCGTAAACCTTTGCTTATTGCGCCCTTGGCATATTTGCCCTCGGCATTGAGGTGGAGATTTAAATTTCCTTTCATTTCAACCAAATTTATCCCCAGTGCCTTGTCTAATTTTTCAAGGTCTACCTGTGCATCTGCTTTTGCAATAATATACGGTTGTGCAAAGCCCCTCGTGCGTAAACTGGCCCTGAAATAATTCTTATCCACAGTAAAAAAAAGCGAATCGATATTTACCTGCAGGCTATCCATGTTGAATGAAGGTAGTTTCATATCCAGGTTAGCAAGCATATTGCTCGCAGGCACAGGAGCGTCCTTATATGCAATATATCCATCCCTGATTTTCATATTAAAAGTAAGACCGGGCATAGTGTTCGAAGAAGCAATGTATTTCCCTTTAAGCACTACCGTCATGGCCATCGTTCCCTTTACTTTTGTTTTTTCAAGCCAGTCGAGGTATGCCGGTGGAAGCGCAGTGATGAGGTCGTGGAAATCAGATTTAACGGAGCCGAGTGTAAAATCAATATCATATCCGTTTTTTAAAAAATCGAGTTTGCCGTTGAACTGCAGGGCGAGCTTGTTAATGACGAGATCATTTTTTTCGAAGAAGAATGCAAGTGAATTGGTATTGATTTTTGTGATAAGTTCGGCGTCAATTTTTTTATTCACGAGATATGATGCATTATCGAAACTGAAATTGAGCGAGTCGCTCCTGATATGGGAACGCAGATCAAAAATCGCCTGGCTCAAATCGCCATTGCCTTCATAATTGAAATTTCGTGCGTCAATAGCCATGGGGATGGACCGGTCGTTATAAATAAGATGACTGTTGTTGATTGCTATTTTTTCCAATTTCAAAGAAGTGGAGGAAGTATCAGTTTCTGCACTTGGGGATTGTTTGCTTTTTGAATCATATATATTGTAATTGGCTTCTCCTTTTTCGTTGACTTCGACATCCATCAAAGCATCGGTCACGTAAATTTTATTGATTTTAATTTTTTTGTCGAACAGCAAAGTTTTCAGGTTGATGCCCAGGGAAATTTTTTCTGCGGCAATCAAAGTGTCTTTCTGGTAAGGTGGGGAACCTTTCAGGCTGAAATCATATAATGTCAATGTAAGCGAAGGGAAATGATTGAAGAAAGATAACCTTGCCTTTGAAAAATTCAACTCACCCTTGATGCTGCTATTCGTCCAGCCCTTTATTTTTTCAGCAACCGTGTTGGGGAAAATATAAGGGGCGAGGAATAATAATAACAATACAGAACCAATTGTGATTCCTGTAATTTTCAACAGCTTTACGAATATTGATGGCAGGGAGATCTTCACTGGTAATGATTTATGAATAATATACAATTAGTCTGCTCAATCCGGATATAAATTTAGTGAATGATGCCGGTGAAGTTTTGAATAGTTCAAAACTTTTTAAAACGGGTTGATAGAATAAGCTGTTATCCCATAAAAACATCTTTCAACATGTCGATCAGCTCAAAATGTGAAGCTGGCTTGATAAAAAAGCGGGAAGCGCCCAATTGTAATACTTTTTCTTTTTCCTGGGGTAATATGCTGGTTGAGTAAACAATAATGGGTATTTGCGAAATGGTTTCGTGTTGTTTAATGATTTCGAGGAGTTGCATGCCACTCATTCCGGGCATATTCAGGTCGAGGAAAATATAATCGGGAATGAATTCCTTATCATCCATGAGTTTATTCAATGCAGATTTTCCTGAATCGAAATAATAACATTTTACGAAAGGCGCGGCTTCCTGTAAAGCAATAGAAAATATTTCATGATCATCATGATCATCGTCTATGAGCAGAACACTATTAGCAGGGGGCATAAGTTTTGGTTACGGAGATAAAAATATCGCTTTTCATCCAATACACCTATTCATGGCCCGCGGGAAGGATAACATGAAAAACAGCTCCCTGCTCCTCTACACCTTCAGCATAAATATCACCCTGGTGATTGAGTGCAATTTTGCGGCATAAAGCAAGGCCGATTCCTGATCCGGGATAAATGTTTTTCCTTTGAAGACGCTTAAATACTTCAAAAATATGTTCTGCATATTGCTGTTCAAAACCTATTCCATTATCCCGCACCGTTATATCAATATAATCAAGATCAGGGCTCAGATTTTTGAATTTCACCACTTCCTCCTTTTTTAATTGAGTAACCTTAATGCTGATTATGGGAGACAGATTTTCTTTTGTAAACTTCAACGAATTGTTGATCAGGTTATAAAATAGTTGGTTCATCTGAAGTGGACTGGCCCTGATCACGGGTAAATCATCGACGTGGATGACTGCCTGTTTTTGCTGGATGACAAGTTCAAAATCATTGATCACGCTCCGGATGATTTTATTTAGGTCAATGGGTTCGAGCGTTTTTTCGGGATGTATCAGCCGGGAGAAGTTAAGCAGGTCATAAATCAGCGTTGACATCCTTTCTGCAGAATTCATAATTTTCTGTAAAGTGAGCAGGGAACCCGGTTCCACGGTGGTTTTTAAATTTTCGTACAGGATGCCCGAATATGTCCGGATTTTTCGCAATGGCTCCTGTAAATCGTGGCTGGCTATATAGGCGAATTGTTTCAATTCATTGTTGCTCCATTCCAGTTCACGATTTTTTTGTTCCAGTACCGCATTGGTAATCTCCAGTTGTTCGGAAGCTTCGGTGATATCGGTATTATCATGTGCGATGACAAGCACTGCATTGACTTTTCCTTCGTGTTTCAATGGGATATAAAAAGTTTCATAATTTCTGCCGGTAACCACTGATTGATATTTCCGATGATGAATATTATTTCCATGTATTGCCTGCGCAAGACCATTGTAAAAATCAGTATCGATGGTTTCAGGGAATAATTCATCAACTTTTTTCCCAAGCATCTCCTCTTTTTTCATACCATATACCTCTTCACATCTCTTATTGAGAGATATATAACGCATTTCGGTATCAAAAACGCTGATGACATCAACGGATGAGTCGAAAATGACATCTACAAAATTCTTTTGCTGCTGTAATTCTTCATTTCTTTTTTTGAGTTGTGAAGTTCTTTCTGCAATCAGCCTTTCCAACTCATCAATATTTTGGTATTGCATCATTTCCATCGGGATTTTCCAGTAATAATTGTTTTCTGATGTCCGCTAGATTTATCGAATGATAAATAAAAATATAATAAATATGTACAGCTATTCCTCCCTGGCAGGCATGAAGTAATTCGTTTATCAATTCCTTCCTAATAAACAATTTGATTAAATTATTTTGCAATAATAATGCCTTACAAAAATGCAATGCTGTGGAGAAAATTCCTCAATAAAAAATTAAAAAGAATTATCTCCGGCAAAAACGGAAACATATCTTTTGGAATGGTTTATGAACGACAATATCAAAATAATAATATAATGGCTGAGGTTAAGAAGCAGGTAACTGCTGCGCTTGAAGATTTATGTATTGATACGGTGCGCGTGTTAGCCGCCGATGCTGTGCAGAAAGCAAATTCGGGTCATCCCGGCACGCCTATGGGGCTGGCACCCGTGGGACATGTTTTATGGACCAAAAGCATGCGTTATAACCCATTGAATCCTGAATGGCCCAATCGCGACCGTTTTGTTTTGTCTGCTGGACACGCATGCATGTTACAATATAGCTTTCTGCATTTAACGGGATATGATATTACACTGAATGACATTAAAAAATTCAGACAGTTGCACAGTAAAACGGCGGGTCATCCGGAATATGGATTGTTAGCAGGCATTGAGGTGACCACGGGACCATTGGGACAAGGCTTTGCCAATGGTGTGGGCATGGCTATCGCGCAGCAATACCTCGCAGCACGTTACAATAAACCTGGTTTCAATCTTTTCGATTACAGAATCTATTCCATTTGCAGTGATGGCGATATGATGGAAGGAGTGACCAGTGAAGCTGCCTCCATCGCAGGTCACCTTCAATTGGGCAATATCATTTATTTGTATGATGATAACCACATCTCCATCGAGGGAGACACTGCATTGACTTTTGATGAAGATGTATTGAAGCGTTTTGAAGCATACGGTTGGCATGTGCAGGCTGTGGACGATGGCAATGATGTGAAGGCAATTACCGAAGCAATACAAAATGCAAAAGAAGAAACCAGGCGTCCCTCCCTGATAAAAGTACGTACACATATCGCTTATGGAAGTCCCAATAAGGTTGATACTGCCGGCGCACATGGGGCACCGTTAGGAGAATCCGAAGTGAAACTCGTGAAAAAGAATTTCGGGTTTGATCCGGACCAGTATTTTGTAATCCCTGATAAAGTGCTGAATTATTACAGGGAAGCCGGAAAAAAAGGATTCCAGCAGGAACATCAATGGCATGAACTAAATGAATCGTATAAAGAAACTTATCCTGAACTGGCAAATGAATATGAATCGTTCAGCAATGGAAAATTGCCAGGCAAGTGGAAAGAAAAATTGCCTGTATTCAAAGGCGATGAAAAAATTGCTACGCGGAAAGCCTCAGGAAAAACGCTGAATGCAATTGCAGAAAGTCTTCCGTTATTGATTGGCGGATCAGCCGATCTCGCACCATCCACAGATACATTGCTTGAAAAATATGAATCTTTTTCGGCAGAGAAACGTAATGGCCGCAATTTTCATTTTGGCATCCGTGAACATGCGATGGGTGCAATACTCAATGGAATGGCTGTTACCAAAGCGATCATTCCTTATGGTGCAACTTTCCTGATATTTTCAGAATATATGCGGCCGCCGGTACGACTGGCTGCTATCATGGGGATAAGACCGATTTTTATTTATACGCATGACAGCATCGGGCTCGGCGAAGATGGCACCACACATCAACCTGTTGAACAATTGATTTCTTTGAGAGCAATTCCTAATCTAACGGTTATCCGCCCTGCCGATGCCAATGAAACTGCGCATGCATGGCGTGTTGCATTGGAGCATAAAGGAGGGCCGGTTGCGCTTATCCTGACGCGACAGGGATTGCCGGTTATTGACCAGGATAAATATGAAAAAGCATCGGCTCTTGAACGTGGCGCTTATATTTTATCAGGTACAGATGAACCGCCACAAATTATTTTGATAGGTACCGGTTCTGAAGTGCAACTACTTTTACAAGCTCAGGAACAATTGAAAGAGCAGTCTATTGTAGCCAGGGTAGTAAGTATGCCTTCATGGGAGCTGTTTGAAAAGCAGGATAATGACTATAAAGAAAAAGTATTTCCAAAAAATATAAAGAAACGGCTTGCTGTAGAAGCCGGTTCACCATTGGGCTGGCATAAATATGTAACCGATGAAGGCGACATAGTTGGTATAACCCGTTTTGGTGAATCCGCTCCCGGCGAAGAAGTGATGAAGGAATTCGGATTTACAGTAGAGAATATCATCCGGAAAACAAAAAAAATATTGCAAATGTGAAAATGTTTCGCATTGCTGGATTTCATATTTTTAGGGAGGTATAATCAGGGTATGAGGTATAGGGTATAAGGTATGACATGCCCTACGCCTCACACCCTACACCCTCTCTCCGCTTGTTAGCCTATTAAACCAAAACACAATGACGCCAGTAAAACTTGCCTTTTACGCTCGTGTAGCACTTGTGCTTCATGGATTGGCGTTAGTACTTTTGTTTATGTACCTTGGCAGGACGATTTTTATTCCCCTCTTTTTTTCTTTTCTTGTATCCATTCTTTTAGAACCATTGGTGAAATGGTTTGAGAAAATGCATATTCCACGATCGCTGGCAGCTATTTTTTCTTTACTCATTTTTATTGTGGTGATTGGCGGGCTGGTTTATTTTTTCAGCAGCCAGGTATCGCGGTTTACAAAAGACCTGCCACATCTGGAACAAAGATTTTCCCAGAAATTTCAAAACTTAAGGGAATGGATCACCGAAGAATATCACGTCAATGATGATACGCAGATAACATATATGGAGAAATCTGCCAATGGCCTCGCCAATGCGGCCGTTGGCCGGCTGGCAACAACATTTGTAGGAATCGCAGAATTTTTGATCCTGACTATTTTTTTCCTTGTGTTCACATTTTTTATGCTGTATCATCGAAGGTTATTGGTGAAATTTTTAATTGCTTTATTCAACAACGACCACAATCAAAAGGTAAGGACAGTGTTGAGCCAGATCAGGTTTGTTATCAATAGTTATGTGCTTGGGTTACTGACGGAGATGGCTATTTTGATCGTTTTGATTTTTACCACACTTTCTATTCTCGGGATCAAATATGCTTTGTTGATGAGCGTGACGGCTGCTGTATTGAATATAATCCCTTATCTCGGTATTTATACGGCAATGTTTTTCAGCATACTCATTACACTTGCTAATGGTCCCGGTAGCGATGCAATTACAATCGCAATTGTTTTCATCGCAGCGCATTTTATTGATGCGAATGTTATTTTACCAAGGATTGTTGGTGGCAGAGTAAAAATAAATCCTTTCATCACCATCATTGCAGTATTGATCGGGCATTTACTATGGGGTGTGCCAGGTATGTTTTTATTTATTCCTTTAACGGCCATTATACGTATTGTAAGCGAAGAAATAGATGAACTGGCACCATGGGCGATATTGCTGGGTGAAGAAAAGAAAAGTTAATGTGCGGATGTGCTAATGTGCAGATGTGCGAATTTGAGAATCTCGCGCAAAGACGCAGAGCCGCAAAGAATAGTTTTCCTTTGCGGCTCTGCGTCTTTGCGCGAGATAAATTTTGCATTACCGAAATACCAGAATATTATAATGCGAATTGATTAAAAGAATTCGCACATTGGTAAATCCGCACATGCCAATCATGTTATTTGAATTGGAAATATATAAGTGTGCCTGCACAAACCGACATAATGATCAACGTTATAGTTCCCAGTATATTCGATCCTTTTCCATTGACAGCATCTCCCATTACTTTACTGTTATTGCAGATATGCAGAATGATTGCGATCATAACGGGAGCTGTGAGCCCATAAAGAATTGCCGTATATATCAAGGCTTTCATAGGACTGATCCCCAGGAAATCCATGCAGAGACCGGCAATCAGCGAAAGAATAATGACAAGATAAAAACCGGGGGCTTCGGTAAATTTTTTTTGCAGGCCCTGTTTCCAGTTAAAGGTTTCAGCGACTATATATGACAGTGATCCTGCCAAAACAGGAATAGCAAGAAAACCTGTACCAATGATTCCAACAGCAAATAACAAATAAGCCGTATTCCCTGCGAGCGGTTCCAATGCTTTCGCTGCCTGGTCCACCGACTCGATATTCCGGATGCCTGCATTATAAAGTACAACACCGGTAGTAAGAATAATGAAGAACATGACGAAATTCGAAAACAGCATTCCTATATAAGTGTCAAATTTCAGTTTATTCATAAACACCTTATCAATGACCACACTTTTTTTATTATTGACCACATCTTCAGCTTCCATAGTGGCCTGCCAAAAAAATAAATATGGAGAAATAGTTGTTCCCAATATAGCAACGATGATCTCTAGAAAATGCCTGTCGAAGTGAATCGTTGGAACGAATGTATGTTTCATTACATCTCCCCAGTTTACTTTTACAAGAAATGGGATGATTAGATAGATGAATAGAACGAGACATAACCATTTCAATATACTGGAAATTTGCTGGTAAGAATAACGGATAACAACAAAAAGAATCAATATCGTAAAAACAATTTCGAAAAAGAAAATCGGAAGGCGCGGCACAAGTAAATGCATTACTGCTCCCATGCTTTCTATATCGGCTCCGATATTAAAAATAATAGCAGGAAAACTGAATACCATCACCGTGTATATAATAATCCCGGGATAATGTTTTTTTAATACGCCTGTCAGCCCGGTTGAAGCAACTGCTCCAATCCTGGCACACATCTCCTGTACAGAAGCCATTAGCGGAAACGTGAGGAGAGAGGTCCATAGTGTATCCAAACCAAATCCGGCGCCTGCCTGGGAATAAGTTGCAATGCCTGAAGGGTCATCATCACTCGCTCCTGTTATCAGGCCGGGGCCTAATGATGACCAGAACTTCCTGATAGAAAAACGTTCCGATTTGGGTTTAGTTTGTTTTTTCAAGTAAACAGCTTTAAAATATTGATGTTAGTATCCAAAGTCATTCCTGAAAGAGAAGATAAGACAAACTTCTGATTTGTTCTGATTAGGTCTGATTTCGCTTCTGATTTATTTTAAATGTTTCTATTGAACCTAGCAATAGCGTCATTAGAAATTATAATTTCAATCAAAATAATCAGAAGCCAAATCAGACCTAATCAGAACAAATCAGAAGTTCTAGTGGATTTTTTTCTACATCTTTTTCAGATATTCTATTTTTACCCGGATCTAAATAAATTATTCAGTTGCTATGGATCAGGCTGTCTCGTAAATTTTGGTTTTATAGCCTTGTTTGGGAGGTAAATCAACCAACGACGAAAGTTGACGGAAAATAAAAAAAAAGGCCTGCTCTTTGCTTCATTGAAGCTATCAATATTTATGACAATTAATCCTTCGGTGAAAAAGATTCTGTTGCGAATTTACCGTATCATTATGATAACGGCCTTAGTCATCATTGTACTTGCGATTACCATCGTATTGCTTATCCGTACGCCAATGGTTCAGAATTTTGCCCGAAAAAAAATAGTATCATATCTCCAGTCAAAATTGCATACGCGCGTTGAAGTTGGTAATTTATACATAGGCTTTCCCGAGAAAATTATATTGAAGAATATTTACCTGGAGGACCTGCGCAAGGATACGCTGTTATACGGGGGCAGGATCGAGGTTGATATCAGCATGTTTAAACTGTTAAAAAAAGAAGTTCAGCTGAACGAAATCAACCTTGACCAGGTAACGGTTAAGATCAAGCGAATGCAGCCGGATTCCACTTTCAATTTCGATTATATTATCAAAGCCTTCTCCGGAAATAATCAACAGGAAGAGAAATCAACCGATACCACGAACTCCATGAAATTTTCGATCGGTAAAATTCACCTGCAAAAGATTTTGGCGACATATAAGGACGATGCAACAGGTAATGATGTAAATGTTTATCTCGGAGATTTCGAAACCCATGTCAAAACATTCGACCCCGGCCATTATATTTTTTCCGTGCCGGATATCAGCCTGTCCGAAGTGAGAGGTTATATACGTCAATATGAACCAATATTAATCCTGAAAAAAATGATGGACACGGTTAACCTGCGCAATTCCAATGAACAGCCTGTTTCTCTTCAACTCGGAACAATTGCATTCAAAAATATCGCGCTTGATTACAGGAATGATGGCACTGCTCAAAATGCCAACATGAACCTTGGGATATTGAATGTGGAGACAAATTCTATTGACCTGCAAAAAATGTATATCAGCTTAAAACAACTGGAGCTGAAGAATACGGTTGCCTCAGTGAAATTCGAAAAAAAATCATCACAAAAAAATAAAAAAACAACCGGAAGAGACAGTTCTGCAGCCAATGTAAATTGGAAATTCGACCTTGCGAAACTTGAACTCGATAATAACACACTTCAATATGACGATGATAATAAAAAATCATTGCCAAAAGGAATGGATTATAATCATTTGCGGGTTGACCATTTTATTATCCATGCAAACCAATTGAGTGTAAGTCCGGCTGAATATTCCGGCAGGATCAACAATATCTCTTTTTCAGAGAAAAGCGGGTTCACTCTTAAAAAACTATCTGCTGTAGCTTTTTATAACAATCAGCGGGCGCAACTGAAAGATCTCGTTCTTCAAACCAACCAATCTCTGATAAAAAACCAATCACTGGTTACATATGCATCTGTTGATATGATTGCAAAGCACCCGGGTGAAATACATACCGACATCGGCTTTGATCATTCAATTATTGCGGCGCGTGATATATTGACATTTATACCTTCGCTTGCCCCGCAATTAAAAGGGAATGAAAATGCTCTTATCCGGCTGAATGGAAGAATAAACGGATTGCTGAAAGATCTCCACATCCCTAATCTTGAAGTTTCAGGTTTTGGAAATACGGCGATACAGGTTTCCGGAAAAATAAAAGGATTGCCTGATGCGAAAAAATCCGGGTATGATATTTTACTGACGAAATTTGTCACAACCCGGAAAGATATCGAAACGATTATTCCTGCTAAAACGATTCCATCAAATATAAGGATACCGGAAAATATTGCTGCCAAAGGATCCTTCAAAGGAGATTTTAACCAGTTCCTCGTTGCATTCAATGCAACTACCAGCAGTGGCAATGCAAATATTTCCGGAACCATGAACATTAAAAACAAAACCTACGATGCGCGGGTAAATACCAATGCGTTGGACCTGGGCTATATATTAAAACAGGACAGTACTTTCGGAAGAATCACCCTGGAAGCAAATGCGAAAGGGAGTGGGTACGATTATAAAACCATGAATTCGGTTATCCATGCTCGTTTGAGCGATGGCGTGATTAAAGGATACGATTATAAGGATTTGCTGCTGGACGCTAATTTGCAAAATGGCAATGGGGTCATTCAATCTTCTATCCATAATGCAGATATCAGTTTTGATTTGAAAGGCAGCGCCGTGTTCAGCTCAAAATATCCTTCAGTCAAAATGAAACTGGATCTGGACACGCTTAACCCGCATGCATTACATTTATTAAAGGATTCATTACATCTGAAACTTATACTGGATGCGGATTTTGCTAATACCGATCCGGATGCCTTACAGGGAAACCTGAAACTGTACGACCTGGTGCTTGATGATAATGTGCACCGCTCAACACCAGATACGATTGTCTTTGCTGCTAATAAAAATGATTCTGCACAAAATATCCGGTTACACACTGAAATGGCTGATATTGATTGGACCGGTAAATATAAACTGACCGAAGTAGCCGCGGCTTTGCAGCAAACTATCAACAAATATTATAAGCTGCCTGGTTTTAAGAAAGAAAATATATCTCCCGAAAACTGGAAACTCCAGGTATTGCTCCGACCCTCACCAATGGTGCTGGAATATATGCCTTCACTCAAAGGAACTGATACGGTAAAAGCAACTTTACAATTTAATAGTGAAGTGAATGATCTGAATCTTTCTTTGCTGGCTCCTGCAATCCGGTATAATAGCCAGGCGATTCATCAATTAAAAATTGCTGTGAATACAAAAGATAGTTCACTTGATTATGGTATTGAAGTGGCTGATGCAGGCAAACCGGGTTTCCAATTCTACCAGTCTTCCATCCGGGGATACCTGGCCCATGATCAATTGATCACTGCAATCAACTTCAAAGACAAAAAAAATAAAGACAGGTATCTGCTGGGTGGGAAGCTCTCCCAGGTTGCAAATGGATTAAAATTCGCTTTCAATACGGACAGTCTTTTGCTGGATTATGAAAAATGGAATGTAGCCTCCGATAATTTTATTCAATATGATTCTTCCGGGCTGATTGTAAATAATCTTGAGTTGAATTCAAAGGAACAATCTCTTTCTGTCAACAGCGTTTCTCCATCTGCAACAGCACCGATCGATATCGCTTTTAATAATTTCCGTATTAAAACACTCACATCATTTGCGGAGCAGGATTCACTTTTACTCGATGGCTTGCTGAATGGCAAAGTGCAGGTGAAGCATATTTTAGCCAACCCTGTTTTTACATCTGATATAACGATCAGGGATCTTGCATATAAAAATGATACGTTGGGAAATATGATCGTAAAAGTAAATAATGAGCAACTGAATGCATTTGCAGCAAATATTTCTCTGAAGGGTCACGATAATGATATCCAAATGGACGGCATATATTATACGGGTGAAAATAAAATGGACATGAAACTGGATATCCATCAACTGAATCTCGCCACTGTAAAGCCATTTGCCGCCGGGCAATTGAAGGATATCAGTGGAAACCTGAAGGGTAATATGCATGTTACAGGAAGTATTACGACACCTGTTTTGACAGGGGGGTTGCATTTTGACAATGCCTTTATCACACCGACCATTTCCGGTGAAAAATTAAAACTCGCTTCTGATAATATTGAGTTTGACAATGACGGTTTCAATTTCAGCGAATTTGTACTGATCGACTCTGCAGGTAATAAAGCAACACTTGACGGCAACGTATATACGAAGGATTTTAAAAATTACCGGTTTGATTTGTCGCTGGGTGCACAGAATTTCCGGCTGGTAAATGTACGAAAGGAACCAAACCGTTTGTTTTATGGCACGCTCAATCTGGATGCAAATATTGATATGACCGGCGATTTGAACTCACCCAAAATAAATGCGAATCTGCGTGTCAACAAACAAACTGATTTCACCCTGATATTGCCCACTGATAATCCTGAAGTGCAGGACAGGCAAGGTGTGGTAGTGTTTTCAGATAAACAGCACCATGTGGATACGTCAAGGCTAAGAAAAAGACTGGATTCACTGAGCAGGGTCGCAACATTGAAAGGGATTGATGTTGCTGCGACTATTGAAACGGACAGCAGCGCGCAGTTTACGATGATCATTGATGAAAGAAACGGGGATGCGCTCACCATGCGTGGCCGCGCTTTTCTTGTAGGAGGTATTGATAAGAGCGGAAAAACAACGCTTACCGGGAACTATGAACTGGAAAGCGGCGATTATAATGTATCACTAAGTGTTTTGAAAAGAAAATTTCATATACAAAGAGGAAGTACGATCACATGGACCGGCGATCCGGCAACGGCAAATATTGATATTACTGCGCTCTACCAGGCCAATACAGCTTCAATAGACCTGGTTGAGCAGCAGCTTGCAGGTCACTCGCAGGAGGAAATAAACAGGTTCAAACAGAAACTGCCTTTCCAGATAAACCTGAAAATGACGGGTGAGTTATTAAAACCCATTATCAAATTTGATATCACATTACCAGAGGACCAATTGTCCTTATGGCCAGAAGTGGATAATAAATTGCAGCAGATGCGGACGGATGAATCGGAAATAAACAAACAGGTATTTGCCTTATTATTATTGAATCGTTTTGTAAGTGAAAATCCTTTCGAAAGCGCAGCGGGCAATTCAGATGCGGCTACCCTTGCCCGTCAGAGCGTCACTAAGATATTATCCGATCAGCTTAACCAGCTTGCAGGAAGTTTGATAAAGGGAGTTGAACTGAACGTTGACCTGAATTCCGAAAAAGATTATTCTACCGGGCAGGCGCAGACTCAAACCCAGCTGGATGTCGGGGTTTCTAAAAGCCTTTTCAGCGACCGGATCAGGGTCAGTGTTGGCAGTAATTTCCAATTGGAAAATACTTACCAGAACCAGAACTCATCCACCATTGCCGGCGACGTGACCGTTGATTATCGGTTGAGCAAAGACGGTAGATATATGATCAGGGCATACCGGAAGGACCAGTATGAAACAATTGTCGAAGGGCAGGTGGTGGAAACAGGTGTAAGTTTCATCCTGACTTTAGATTATGATAAGTTTAAAGAATTATTCAGGAATAAAAAAGATGCGAAGTTCATTCAGACAAAACATAAAAAACCTAAGGAGACATCTAATTCAGAGAAATGAGGTTGCGTGTTACGAAATGGATATATTTTGCCTGCATAACAGCTGCACTGGTGGCCTGCAATGAAACAAAGCACCTGCAGCCCGGGCAATATTTATACGTTGGATCGGATGTTAAAATCAAATCATCGGTAGAAATATCAAAAAAGAAAAAAAATCAATTGAGTTCCGAGCTTAAAGATTTAATCAGGCCAAAGCAAAACAGTAAATTCTTAGGTATCCGGTTTAAACTCTGGTTTTATAATATTGCAGGCTCACCAAAAGGGAAAGGATTCCGGTATTTGTTAAGAGAGAAATTGGGAGAGGCACCAGTACTTGCATCGCTCTCGGTTTTTGAAAAAAACAGGGCCGTTTTGCAAAACCGTTTGGAAAACAGGGGATACTTTCATGATACGGTAAAGCTCGATACTGCAGGCAAAAGACGCAAAATGAAAGGAATTTACACTGCAGAGATTGGTCCTCAGTATACGATTGGAAAAGTCAGTTATCCTGATGATGATTCAATTGTAATCAACAAGGAGATAAACAAATTTGCAGCACGTTCCATATTGAAGCCCGGCAGTCCTTATGATCTCGACATCATTAAAAAAGAAAGAGAAAGAATTGACAATGAACTGAAACAAAGAGGTTATTATTATTTCAATCCGGATTATATACTGGTGATAGCTGATTCAACGGTAGGCGAGCATAAGGTGGATTTGCGTGTATTGGTGAAAAGAAGCACGTCCCTAAAAGCACTACAAGTGTACACGATTAATGATGTCATTGTTTTTGCTGATTATAATATCTATTCGGATACAAATATGACTGCCGTCACTCCAAAAAAATATGAGGGGTATAGGATTATCGACTCCATGAAAAAGTTTAAACCGTCGATATTCAGTGACGCATTGATGTTTAGTCCTGGTGAAATATACAATCGCAGAGATCATGAGATTTCACTCAACCGGTTGATCAATCTTGGGGTATTTAAATTTGTTAAGATCCGCTTTGAAGATGTAGATACCGCGGAAAAAAAATTAAATGCCTTTTATTACCTGACGCCCACGGAAAAAAAATCCATACGTTTTCAAATATCCGGTCTTACAAAATCGGACGATGCGAACGGAGGCTTGCTGAGCCTGACCTGGCGTAACAGGAATTTTTTGCGCGGTGCCGAATTGTTTACGGCGAGTATTTATGGCGGATTGGAAAAGCAATATCTTGGAAAAGGTCAGAATGTGAATACCAGTAAGGCTGGTGTGGATTTTAATCTTTATTTACCAAGAGTCATTGCGCCATTTACAATTAGTACGAGTGGTGCCTTTATGCCGAAAACAAGAATCAATCTCGGGTATGAATATTTCAACCGTAGTTCTCAATATGCTTTAAATTCATTTAAAACGAGTTTTGGTTATATATGGAAAGAGAATATTCAGAAAGAGCATCAGCTGAATATTATTTCCATCAGCCTTGTCAGGCCCACTAATATTACGCCGGCATTCCAGCAGCAATTGGATACGAACCTCACTTTGGCGAGGAGCATAGAAAGACAATTCATTATTGGTCCGAATTATAATTTCAATCTGAATACACAGGCGCGACCGAACCAAAAACTGAATAATTTTTATTTCAATGCAAACGTCGATCTTTCATCCAATGTATTGGGATGGATCACCGGAGCTGATATTAATAAGGGGAAAGAAAGAAAAATATTCAATACGCCATTTTCACAATATGTGCGGACTGAACTGGATTTCAGGCATTATCTCGGCTTCTCGCAAAATACGGTTCTTGCAAGCAGGATTACCGGTGGTATCGGGTATGCATATGGGAACAGCAATACCATGCCTTTTATAAAAGAATTTTTTGCAGGCGGCGCAAATGACCTGCGCGCATTCCGGGCAAGATCAATCGGGCCGGGATCTTATTATGCAGGAAACAGGGATACAGCTTTTTTACCCGACCAGCCTGGTGATATTAAATTAGAGATGAACACGGAATTGCGATTTAAAGTATTTTCGGCGATCCGATGGGCATTTTTTGCCGACGCAGGGAATATATGGACAATCAGGTATGATTCGTCAAGGGTGGGTTCACAGTTTTCGAATAAATTCCTGCAGCAGGTAGCTGTTGGCGTGGGCACAGGTCTTCGTGTGGATGTGAGCATTCTTATTCTTCGGTTAGACGTTGCCGTTCCCGTAAGAGAACCGTACAGACCCGCAGGTTCACGCTGGGTGTTTGACACCAAAAACATGGTATGGAATTTTGCAATAGGATATCCGTTTTGAGAGGCTAGTGGTGAGAGGCGAGTGGCGAGTAGGAAAAATTACTTGCCACTCGCCACTTACCACTCGCCTGATTTTCATAATACAACAACATGAAACTAGTCATCGTTCGTCATGGACAATCGCAATGGAACCTCGAAAATAAATTTACAGGCGAGGTGGACATACCACTTACTGATGTTGGCCGTGAAGAAGCACGCGCTGCGGGAAAAAAACTAAAAGGGATTATTTTTGGGAAATGTTTTACTTCAGTGCTGGTGCGTGCTCAGGAAACACTTGAAATTATTCTTCAGGAAACTGGGCAGTTGTCCGTTCCCGTTATAAAGAACAAGGCATTGAATGAAAGAAATTATGGCATCCTGCAGGGGCTGAACAAAGCGGAAATGGCGGAAAAATATGGCGCCGGGCAGATTGATCTATGGAGAAGAAGTTATGATGTAGTGCCACCTGCCGGTGAAAGTTTAAAAGATACTGCTGCCAGGGTGCTTCCTTATTATAAAGAGCATATCGAACCTTTTTTAAAAACCGAAAATATTCTCATAGTGGCACATGGGAACAGTTTGCGCGCACTGATGATGTATCTCGAAAACATCGACGCTGCAAAGATTCCACTTGTTAATATTCCGACAGGAATCCCACGCGTATATGAGATGGATAAGGATCTTAAAATAATTGAAGTAAAATATTTGTAATGTGCGGATGTGCGAATGTGCAGATGTGCGAATTCTTTAATCCAATCATTCAAAAGAATTCGCACATCTGCACATTTGCTACAACATATCCAAGCCTGCTTTTTTTGTCATTATTTTTTTTCGTCATTATGATAAGGAGATATTAAAATTCAATCGGGCCGGTCTTACAAGAGGCCGGCCCGATGTAATAATCAGCTTTTCCAAAATTTTGAACTTTGGAAAAGCTGACCCAGGATTATCCATTAATCCAAGTTTTAATTAGAAAACACATTATAGTTGGCCATAATCCCCCTGGCTGGAATTTTTTTGAATGCGGAGAGATTGTATTCCTGTTCCTGTGAATGCGCGAACCATTTATATAGCAGCATACGCGCATTTCTGAACAAACTGTTTGCGACCGGTTCTGCAGATTTTTTTTCTGCATAATCAGCGTGAGTGATTTTTATTTTGATCAACACAATTTCGTTTTTTCTCGCCTTTTGCTTTATATCATCATTGATATAGATAATTGTATTTATTTCTTCCGGATCATTTACAATAAATGCCTTTCCCAATATTTTCATATAAAAGTCTTTTCCCTTTTTGAAAAAATCGAGCTTGGCTGCAAAGGAATTATCAAATTCGTGGACATGCTGCGCAGGTTTTGGAATAGCAAACCAAATTTGTCCCAATTCATCCACCTTGAGAACATTTACTATATGAGCAGGAATTTTTAATAAAGACTCACTCATAGAAAAAAATAAAGCATTTTTCAATTCTTCAATTTTATGTTGAACGAATGACAGAGGTAAATATGTTATCATATACTGAAGGTTTAGGTATTGAATTTCAAAAGGAATACCATCTTTTTATTGAATGATGAAAACCAAATCAGTGTATATGTAACTCTTTGTAAGAATATGTTTTAACCGAATGAGCGGAAGATGGAATTCGTATCTCCAATTTTTGGAATTATTGGAGGAATATGAATCCGGGTAAAAAAATCCACAATTCAGGCAAAATAAAATTTGGTAAGCGGCTTTTTTGTTGGCACAGATTTGCGGCATAGGCTATCATGTACTTTAAAAAGATGCATTCTTTTCCGGGGCTTTTCAAAAAAGCATTTAATCTTTTCGATGATTGTAATGGATTGAAGTTAAGCGCTGCTCTTTCATACTATACAGTTTTTTCATTGGCACCCTTCCTGATTATTATAATTTCCCTGGCAGCTATATTCTTTGGAAGACAGGCTGTGGAAGGAAAAGTATATAGCCAGATCAGGGGATTGGTTGGCAGTGATGCGGCTTTACAGATACAGGAAATCATCCAGAATATTCAGGACTCACACCATGGCACCATCGGCGGTATCATTGGTTTTATTATATTGCTGATTGGCGCTTCAGGGGTTTTTTCAGAGATACAGGGATCCATTAATTATATGTGGTCAATCCATCCAAAAAAGAAAAAAGGATTGATATTATTATTACTCACACGAAAGTTATTATCATTTTCATTGCTGATCAGTATGGCATTTATTCTGCTCGTATCCCTGACCGTAAATGCATTGATCGATATTCTCAGCACGCGTTTGCAGGCATATATGCCGGCATCCGTTATACAATTATTTTATGCAATCAATATTGTTTTGATTCTTGCAATCATTACTTCCCTGTTTACACTGATTTTTAAAATACTTCCAAACGCGATAATAAAATGGAAAGATGCAGCTACAGGAGCGTTGGTTACTTCTTTTTTATTCCTTATCGGGAAATTTATTATCGGTTTTTACCTCGGTAATTCTCGTATCGGAATAACTTACGGTACAACAGCCTCGATTGTAATTTTAATGTTATGGGTGTATTATTCATCTATTATACTTTATTTCGGAGCTTGTTTTACCAGGATTTACGCGCAACATTTTGGCAGGGAAATTTTATCGAGATAGGAATGGCGAGTGGCAAGTGGTGAGAGATGAATTGTTGAAGTTGATATCGAATGCAAAAATAAATTTTTAAATTTCTGATTTTGCCTGTGTATTTATTTCCACGAATCACAAATGCAAAAGTCGAAAGGCTGGTATTATTTTTTACTAATGATAAATATGGATCTATTGGCGTTTATCCTTACACGTTTGAATTGAGACAATAGTGAACAATTGTGCGGTTAAATCGTTTAATTCAGACAACCGGAAATTGAAAATAATTTGAAATTAATGAAACCAGTAAATAAAATATTTCGGCGGATTTATTTATAAAATGGGAAAATGAATATTCCCATTTTTTTAATTATGGAATAACCGTTAGTAAGGTTTAATTTTAGGGAGAACGGATCGCAGGATTTCATCAGCCTGTCATCAATTTAATCCCATTTCGCCCGACCTTCGGTTCGTTTAATTCGTGCCAATTCGTGCCAATTCGATTTAATTCGTGATAATTCGTGATAAATGAAAAACAATCCTATCCAGGAATTTCTGACGCAGTTGAGGATATCTTTCCTTGGTGATAATCTCATGCATAAATATGACAACGAAAAATCTCCGCTCCGGTCAGAATTGTTCAGCCTGGAGCAGATGGAACAATATGCAAAGACTATTGCAAAAACACATACCATAACATCTGAGCGCATACCCGAACAGTTGTTAAAACGTCTTGCCGATAATGAAGAAATCTTATTGGAAGTTCATAACCTGCTGACCGAATCTGCCAAGAAGAATATACGCATCACACCGGCGGGGGAATGGTTGCTGGATAATTTTTATCTGATAGAAGAACAGATATATACAGGCAAAAAACATTTACCGAAAGGATATAGTAAGGGATTGCCTCAATTGCTGAGAGGACCGAGCGCCGGCCTGCCACGCGTGTACGACATTGCGGTTGAATTGATTTCGCATAGTGATGGAAGGGTTGACCTGAGAAGCCTGAGCAGTTTTGTAACAGCATACCAGGAAATAGAGAACCTGAAGCTGGGTGAACTATGGGCCATTCCGATTATGCTCCGGCTTGCATTAATTGAGAATTTGCGAAGGCTCGCAGCACAGATTGCAAACGACAGGATCAACAAAAATCTTGCGGACTATTGGGCCGATCAAATGACTGAAACTGCTGAGAAAGATCCGAAGAGCCTGATTTTAGTAATTGCCGACATGGCGAGATATGGTCCGCCCATGGTGAGTTCTTTTGTTGCTGAACTCACAAGACGCCTTATAGGTAAGGGCTCCGCCTTTGCACTTCCACTAAGCTGGATTGAACAACGCTTATCCGAGAAAGGACTAACGAGTAATGAATTGGTTCACCTGGAAAATCAAAAGCAGGCTGCCGACCAGGTATCTATCAGCAACTCCATCAGTAGTCTTCGTTTTTTAAGTACGAATGACTGGCGCGAATTCGTGGAAAAAGTCAGTGTTGTTGAGCGCACTCTTTACCAGGACACAGTATATCCTGCCATGGATTTTCGTACACGCGATAATTACAGGCATATCGTTGAACGAATTTCAAAAAGCGGAACCCATTCTGAGCAGGAAGTAGCTGCACTGGCCGTTCGTCTTGCCAAAGAGAATTCAGAAAAAAATAATTACGATTATCGCGTAGCGCATGTCGGTTTTTATTTGATGGGAAAAGGATTGAAGGAACTGGAGAAATTGGCAAATGTGCGATTGACTAAACTGGAAATCCTTGAAAGAATCAGCAAAAGAATTCCATTATTATTATATATAGGTCTTAGCATTATCATTTCAATTGTTTTCAGCGGAGTAATGCTGAAAAGAGCATACCTGGATGGATTGAACAACTGGTGGTTATTCGCGACACTTGCTTTTTTTTCTTTGATGGCATCCAGTCAACTTGCTATTTCGCTGATCAACTGGGTCACTACCTTACTGGTAAAACCTTATTTATTGCCGCGGATGGATTTTTCAAAAGGAATACCTTTTCAATTCCGCACATTGGTAGTAATTCCTTCCATATTCAGCAGTACTGCAGAGTTGGATGATCTGGTTGAAGGACTGGAAGTCCGTTTTCTTGCCAACAGGGATCCGAATCTCCATTTTGCTTTGCTGACGGATTTCCAGGATGCCGACGCAGAAATACTTCCCGGTGAGGAAACCCTCTTGCAGGCAGCGAGAACCAGGATAGAGCAGGTGAATCAAAAATATCATAGTGTGAATAATGATATTTTTTTCCTTTTCCATCGTCCGAGAAAATGGAATGCCAATGATAAGGTATGGATGGGATATGAACGCAAGCGCGGGAAGCTGGGTGAATTGAACGCTTTATTGCGCGGCAGGTCGAAAGAAAATTTTTCTATGATTGTAGGTGAAGAACATGCTTTTTCGACAACCAAATATGTAATCACGCTGGATACCGATACCCAGTTACCAAGAGATGCCGCATGGAAAATTGTAGGCACGATGGCTCATCCGCTCAATCATCCTTTTTATAATGAAAAAAAACAAAGGGTTTCTGAAGGATATGGCATTCTGCAACCACGTGTAGCCGTTAGCCTTCCTCACGGCAACAGTTCCCTATATGCGCGTATGCATGGCCATGAGCCGGGTATTGATCCCTACACGCGTGCGATCTCCGATGTATACCAGGACCTGTTCAGTGAAGGATCATTTATTGGCAAAGGAATATATGATGTGGATGCATTTGAACAATCGCTCAGCAACCGCTTTCCGGAGAATCGCATTCTCAGTCATGACCTGCTGGAAGGAAGTTATGCCCGTTGCGGGTTATTAAGCGATGTGCAGTTGTATGAAGAATATCCAT
>Ga0137407_10000475_pt1 | contig 27262 bp, 26 predicted proteins | sample CZOMad2_2_16fung_FD_108410 | JGI IMG/M metagenome (GOLD analysis project Ga0137407, IMG submission 108410) | Vadose zone soil fungal communities from Angelo Coast Range Reserve, California, USA - CZOMad2_2_16fungal (Illumina Assembly) | ecosystem: Environmental > Terrestrial > Soil > Vadose... | reverse complement strand
TCGCTGCCCTGGTTCGCGGCATAGAGGAACGCGCCCGAGGGGTCGAGCGCGAAGAAGCGTGGCGTCTTGCCCTGGGACGAGTCCCACGCGATCGGCGTGAGGGTGCCGGTCACCTCATCGACGGCGAAGGTCGCGATCGTGTCGTGTCCACGATTCGAGCCGTAGACGAAGCGGCCGGAGGGAGCGACGGCGACCTCCGAGGTCGTATTGTTGCCGGTGAAGCTCGGCGGCAGGGTCGGCATGATCTGCCTGGCCTCGAGCCCGCCGCGCTCCGGATCGAGTCGATAGGTGGTGATCGTCGAGTCGAGCTCGTTGATGACCCAGACGACCGGCAGGGTCGGGTGAAAGGCGACGTGGCGCGGTGCCGACCCCGGGCGCGCAGACACCGACGCCGGATCGGCTGCGACGAGCTTGTCGCCGGTGGTGTCGAGCGCGAAGACGAAGATCTTGTCGAGTCCCTTGTCCGGGACGACCAGGAAACGGCCGTGCGGCGCGAAGCGCACATCGTGCGGATGAGAGCCGGTCTGCTGGATACGGTGCGGTCCGGGATTGCCGGTCAAAGCGACCAGGTCGGTGACCGGCGCGAGTGAGCCGTTCGGGCTGATCGGGAGGACCGCGACGGTTCCCGAGGCGTAGTTCACGACCACGAGAACACGATCGGTTGGATCGATGGCCAGGGAGACGCCGTTATTCCCGCCGGTGGCCTGCTGGCTCAGGACCTTGAGCTGTCCGGTCTGCGCGTCGATCGCGAGCGTGGTCGCATACTCGTCGTCACCGTGGGCCGCGTAGAGGTGCCGCCGCCGATGATCGAGCGTGAGAAACGACGGGTTGACCAGATCCCGGACGATTTGCACAGGGCTCCAGCCGCCGGTCTCGGGGTCGATCCGGTAGACGCTGATGCCGTCTCCGCGGCCGCTGCGTTCCCGGGTCGTGTAGGACCCGACGTAGGCGAACGATGCGGAGACCCGACCGGTCGCGGAAATTGCCGTCACCCGTGCATGCCGGAGGCCGGCGGCTGCGGCGCGGGCTGAGGCAACGCCGTCGGTACGGGCGCTCTGCTCCTCAGCACTGTGATCGTGACTCCCTGGGACAGGAGCCAGTCCTGAACCGACGCCCACCGTCGCGGGTCGTCGCGCTCCCACCGTGCGATCGCTTCCGCTTCGATCGCGATCACGCTGGGGGCGCGCCAGAGCGCGGTCAGGACGAGCCTTTTCAGGTCGGTCGGACTAGTCTCGAGATCTCGGAGCAGGCTCTCGATTGCGGAATCCATACCACGCGAAGCTTAGCCTAACCGTCGTGTCAATGGCTCGGGGATAAGAGTTCGCGATGTTTACAGAAATGTGACACGAGTGTGGCAACAGGCGTTCCCCGCGAGGCGCGACGGGTCAGTCGCGGCTTCTCCAGGGCCGGGTGATCAGCCGGGCACCACGCTGCCAGGAGAGATAGGCCCACGCCCACTCGAACAGCACGAGAAAGCGGTTGCGAAAGCCGATCAGGAACATGATGTGCACGAATAGCCACGCCAGCCACGCCACCAGGCCCGACAGCTGGACGCCGCCGACAACCGCGACGGCGGCGGCGCGCCCGATGGTCGCCATGGTCCCGCGGTCGCGATAGCGAAAGGGCCGCGTCGGCTGGCCACTCAGACGCCGCAGCGCGTTGTCGGCCGCACGGGAGCCCTGCTGCATCGCGACGGGTGCCAGGCCGGGGAGCGGCGCGCCTGTCCTGTCGCGACAGACGCTCATGTCGCCGATGGCGAACGCTTCGGGATGACCCGGGATCGAGAGGTCCGGCTCGACGGGGACGCGCCCCGAGCGATCCAGCGTCACCCCGAGCGTCCGCGTGAGCGGCGCTGCCGCGACGCCGGCCGCCCACAGCACGGTGCGCGCGCGGACCTGCTCTCCGCCGAGCCACACCGCGTCGGCGGTCACGCGGGTGACGTTCGCGCGCGTGCGCACCTCGACGCCGATGCGCTGAAGGGCGTCCTGCGCGCGCCGGCTCAGCGCCTCCGGAAAGCTCGCGAGAACGCGATCGCCGCCTTCGAGGAGAATGATGCGCGCCTTGGTGGGGTCGATGACGCGGAAGTCGCGTGCGATGGTCTGGCGCGAGATCTCGGCGAGGGCGCCGGCCAGCTCCACGCCCGTCGGGCCGCCGCCGACGACCACGAAGGTGAGGAGCGCGCGCTGCTCGGCGCCGTCCGGCTCGCGCTCGGCGGATTCGTAGGCGCTCAGCACCCGGCGGCGGATCTCCAGGGCGTCTTCGAGGCTCTTCAGCCCCGGGGCGAACACCTCCCAGTCTTCGTGGCCGAAGTACGAATGGCCGGCGCCCGCCGCGAGAATCAGCGCGTCGTAGCCGATCTCGCCGCGATCGAGGGCAAGGCGCCGCGCGGCGAGATCCACTCGGACGACTTCGGCCAGAAGGACCGTGACGTTTCTGGCGCGGCGCAGGACGGAACGGAGCGGCGCCGCGATGTCGGACGCGTTGAGCGCGGCGGTCGCGACCTGATAGAGCAGGGGCTGGAAGAGATGATGGTTGCGCCGGTCGAGCAAGGTGACGCGCACGGGACGGCTCGCGAGCGCCCGAGCGGCGTAGAGCCCGCCGAAGCCGCCGCCGACCACGACGACGTGTGGATGCTCGCTCACCTCGGAGTCGCGCGACCGACGGCTATCCCTTGGTGTTCTGACGGACGAACGCCTGCACGCGCCGCCAGGCGTCGGCCGAGGCCTCCGCGAATTCGGTTTGCTTTCGATCGAAGAAGCTGTGCGGCGCGCCCGGATAGACCGTCGAGTCGTGCTTGACGCCGGCCTTGCGGCACGCCGCGTCGAACTCGTCGACGGCGGTCTGCGGGATTCCCTGATCGGCGCCACCGAAGAGCGAGAGCACGCCGCACTGGTAGCGCGAGACCGCGTCGATCGGCTTGGGCCGATCGGGCCAGCGGCTGAGACCGAGCGGCCAGCCGTAGAACCCGATCACGCCGGCGTAGCCGAGCCCGCTCGCCGCCTGGAGGTACGAGAGGGCGCCACCGAAGCAGAAGCCCACCGAGAAGACCGAGCGAACCTCGCCGCCGTCCTTGCCCTTGAGATGCGCGACGGCCGCCGCGATGTCGGCCTGGAGCGCGTCGGGCTTCGTCTGCGGCACGTGGGACATGAAGTCGAAGCTTTCACCGCGATCGTCGGACGGCGCCGTCCGCGCGAAGAAGTCGATCGCGACCGCGTCCACGCCCACCTCGGCGAAGCGATCGGCGAGCTCTTTGTAGTACGGATGCAATCCGCGCACGTCCGGGATGACGACCATCCCGGCACCAGTCGGCTTGCTCGCGCGGGCGGCGTGGGCCATGAGGCGCGTCCCGTCCGACGAGGTGAGCCGGAGGTCACGCGAGCCGGCGGAGCCGCCGGCGATCGGACGAATGGGAGGACGAGAGTCGTTGTCGACGCACATGTGGGCCTCCTTGATTGGACGGCGCGGGCCGCCCGGATAGCTTGACTCTAACACCGGGCGCGATATAGTCGCGCCAGCCGCGGCGCTCAGCGGCACATCGTCACGCCGGGAGGACGCGATGAAGGACGGCCTTCGGTTCGTCGACTGCGACATGCACATCATGGAGCCGGTGGACCTCTTCGACCGCTATCTGGACGCACGGTTCAAGGACCGCGTGAACCTGCAGGTGGGCGCCGACGGCCGGCCGCGTCGGGGCACGATCGTCATCGATGGTCTGCCGACGACGCAGGACGCCGAGCTGCAGCAATACCGGAAACGGAATCGACCGGGCGGTACGGACAGCACCCAGCCCCTGTCGGGATCTCGTCTCGCCGACACCGGTCGGCTCGATTTCGCGATCGACCGCAAGTACAACGCCGAGGCTCAGGTGATGGGCATGGCGATGGAAGGGGTCGACATCGCGGTGCTGTATCCCACGACCGGCCTGTCGCTGATCGCCCGGAACAACCTCGACCCGCAGCTTTCCCTGGCGCTCTGCCGGGCCTACAACAACTGGATCCACGAGTTCTGCCAGTACAGCCCCGAGCGGCTGAAGTTCGTCGCGATGCTGCCCGTGCACGACGTGCACCTGGCCTGTCGCGAGCTCGTGCGGTGCGTGCGCGAGCTCGGCGCGGTCGGATCGTTCATCCGGCCCAACCTCGTCAACGGCCACTACTGGCACTCGAACTACTGGGATCCTCTCTCTAGCCTCCACGAGGAGCTCGACGTGACGTGGGGCTTCCACGAGGGCACGGGCGCCTGGTACTCGTACTTCAACGAGCTCTACGGCGAGAACCGCTTCTATCGCCACGTCGCCAGCCACTGGATCGAGATGCAGCAGGCGCTGATCGCGATGATCATCGGCGGCGTGTTCGAGTTCCATCCCAAGCTGCGCGTCGGTTTCCTGGAAGCCCAGAACTCCTGGGTGCCCGGCCTCCTGTCCCGGATCGAGTGGGACTATCCGCAGTATCGCGATTCGCACGCGCCGTATCTCTCGATGACGCCGCGCGAGTATTTCCGGCGTAACTGCTGGGCGGCGGTGGAGGGGAGCGAGCCGGAGATCGAGGCCACGGCCGGCCTGATCGGCGCCGATCGGATGTGCATCTCGACGGACTATCCGCATTTCGACTCGAACTTCCCGCACGTGTCGACGAACCTCATGAAGAACGTGCCGCGCGAGATCGCGGCGCAGATCTTCATGGGCGGCGCGCATCTCTACGCGTTCAGCGAGAGTCATTTCCGCGAGGCCGCGCAGGCGGCGGACAGGCAGCTCGGCGGAGTCGCCGCCGGCGGCTGATTTTTCTCTTGTCCACGCGCGCCGCGGCCGGCGGGGCCCCGGCCCCGCCACGGCCTGCCGCGCGCACGCCACGTCGACGCTGGACGATTCGGTCGCGCCGCTCAAGTGCGTGCGCGCCCGCGCTCCGGGTTGTACGCTGGCACCGATGATCCGCGCTCGGTTCGCATTCGCGTCGCTGTGGCTGGTGCTGGTCCTCGTGCTCGGAAGCACGTACTTCGCCGCCCAGGAGACCGGGCGATTCGTCCTGCCGTGCCTGAAATTCGTGATGCCCGGCACGCCCTCCGCCCAGCTGCAGGCGATCCACATGGTGCTGCGCAAGCTCGCGCACGTCACCGAGTACGCCGTGCTCGCGCTGCTCTGGTTCAGGGCCCTTCATCCCGTGGCGGGCCGGGGCTTGCTCACCCCCGCCTGGATCGCGCTCTCGATATGCCTGGTGTGCGCGTTCGTGGACGAGGCGCACCAGTCGACCCTGTCCGTTCGCCAGGGCAGCACGCGCGATTTCCTCATCGACGCCTTCGGCGCCACCACCATGCTCGTGATCGCGCGGGGTCGCCAGAGCATGGGGGATCGCGGGGGCCCGCTCCACGGCGCCGTCGCGCCCCAGCCCGCGGATTGAGCAAAACGCCGGCGAACTAGGCCGCGCGGCCCGCGTCGGACCCTGGCCGCCCCGTCAGGCCAGCAGGCCGGCGAGAATGCCGGTCAGGAAGACGCCGTCGAAGGTGCCCGCGCCCCCGATCGAGACGATCGGCGCGCCCAGGCGCGCGATCTGCCCCAGATTCAGCAGGTCCGCGCCGATCAGGGTGCCCATCGAGCCGGCCACGTAGGCGACCGGCGGCGCGCGGCGAAACGCGAGGAGCAAGGCGACGCCGGCCGCGACGATCGGGGGCACGAGCATCGGCACCGCGATCCCGACGCCGGGGACCAGCTCCGCGAGGCTATGCACGACCGCGGCGACGATCGAAGTGCCGATCAGCATCCGTAGGTACATCCCGGTGCGAACCAGCAGGTACAGGGAGACCAGAATCGGGATCAGCGCGCCGCCGACGTTCAGCGCCACCACGGTCGAATTGGACGTTCGCGCGGGCGCACCCGAGACGATCGCGAAGAGCGGGATATCGACGCCGCTGCCGAAGAGCGAGAGCAACATCACCGCGAAGGCGTACCGCGGGTGAACACCGACCTTGCGATACGCGTAAGTGAGGACGCGCACCTCGACCAGGAGGATCAACAGCGCGAGAAGGAACAGCAGGAGCAGGAGCGGCAGAGAGATGGGAGGTGAGTGGATCACGCGCGCGAGGTCCGGCTACATCCCGCTTCCACCGCCCTGACAGGCCCAGTCGTACGAGACCACTTGCACGCGATAGCTCGCGGCCTCGGGGACCGAGGCGCTGAAGAACGCGCGAGCGTCCATGGGCACATCGCCGAGCACCCAGATGGTCGAGCTGCCGATGACACTGCCCGCGGCGTCGACGCGCTGGATCTGGAGGCGGACCCGCTGGGCCGCCTGATGCCCCCGGTTGTAGATGTAGCCTTCGACCGCCGGACCCTTGCGATTGCGGGTCACGTCGAACTCGACCTGGAAGTAGCGGTCGGTCGTCTCGGGGACATACAGCATCTGGGCCGGCGCCGGCGCGGCGCTTCCGAGGAGGAGCGCGACGATCAGCCCGGTGATCACGGGTCTCGCGCGGGTCATGACAGGCTGACGCACGTGACGGGCGGCAACCCCTTGGCCGCGATATCCCAGTGTGCGCCGCCGTCGAGCGATCGGAACACGCGTCCGTCCTCGGTGCCGCACACGACGAAGGCGCCGGCCGCCGCGAGGCAACCCGTGTCGACGTTGTCGCCGAACCAGCTCGGCAAGCCGGCCTGGCAACGCTCGAACGCCGGGTTGCCGCCCTCGAGGCGGGCGCGGTAGATCGCGGCGCGTCGGCCGCCCGGACCCGACGACGCCGAGACGAGGACCGAGTCGCCGCTCACCGCCACTGCGCGCAGGTAGTGCGCGTGCATGCCGGCGGTGATGAATCGCCAGGAATCGCCGCCGTCGCGGCTCACGCCGAAGCCGTCGGCCGCGGCGACCAGAACGACCCCTGGGTGCGTCGGGTGCGCGAGGATCTGGTGCACGTCCACCTCGATGTCGACCGTCGGCGTCCACGTCCGGCCGCCATCGCGCGAGCGCGCGACGCCGCCGACATGGACGTTGACGTGGAGCGCTCCATCGCGCGCGGCGGAGATCGAGCGCACGTCGGCGGGATCCCCCCACGGCGTGTACCAGGCGTCGCGCCCGTCCATCGCGTCGAATGACTCGACGCGCGTGAGCCGATGGCCGTCGAGCCGCAGCACGTGCGCCTCTTCCGTTCCGATCAAGAGCCCGCTCGGCGTCGACGCCAGACACGTCGCGTCCTGCTCGTCGATGGTCGCGCGCTCTGTCCACGTGGAGTCGACGCCCTCCCACAGCGTCCGTCCATCGACCAGCGCCCACACGCGGGCGCCATCGGGCGCGAGCGCCGTGAGGGATTTCCCGGTCAACGCCTCCGCGGGGAAGACCTGATCCTTCTCGAGCACCCAGAGCCCCTCGCGCGTGCCCACGTAGACGTGCGACGTCATGCCCGGAATGATACTCGCTCGTGCTTCGAGATGCGAGGTATCCAGGACGGGTCTAGACTCGATAGTGATACGGAGAAACCAACACCTGACCATCGAAGGAGGTCAAGGAATGTTTTCACAGCAAATGTTGTCACAGAAACTGATCTCGAGCGTGCTCGGTCTCTCGCTGCTGAGTCTCGCGGCCACCGGTTGCGGCACGGCGACGGGAGCCGCCGTCGGCGCCGGTAGCGGCGCGGCCGTCGGCGCCGGAACCGGCTACGGAGCCGGAAAGGGCGCGTTGATCGGTCTGGGCGTCGGCGCTGCGGCCGGCGCGATCTACGACATCACCAAGCACAACAAGTAAGGGGTGCATGCGATGAAGCGCTGGCTCATGCTCTCTGGTGTGCTCACGACGACCGCGTTCCTGGCGACGGGCCTCGCGTTCGCTCAGCCGAAGGCCGACTGCAAGAACAAGGCTCAGGTTCCCGAGAAGGTGGAGGGACAGGTTACGGCCGTCGATCAGAATTCGGGTCGAGTGACCATCCGTGAGAAGGACGGCAGCACCCACGAGTTCCAGGCCAACCGCGAGACGCTGCAGGACATGAAGCCTGGCGATAAGATCGAGGCGAAGCTTCGAGAAGCGCCGAAGTGCTGAAGCGGTAGTGCGCGCCGCAGGCCGTCGCGGGGCTGGGGCCCCGCCGGCCGAGGCGCGCCGATGACGAGACAGTGCGCGCCGCAGGCCGTCGCGGGGCTGGGCCCCGCCGGCCGAGGCGTGCGAGAAGTTTGGCGTGAGATAGAATCGCCCGCGTGACCGCGACGCCTGACGGCGATCCGTGCGGGGCGACGATCATGGAGCTGCAGACGGCCATGCGGGAGGGCCGGCTGACTTCGGTTCGTTTGACCGAACGGTTCCTGGAACGCGTCGAGGCCTACGACCGCAGCGGCCCGCGGCTCAACGCCGTGCTCGAGGTGAACCCCCAGGCGCGCGAGATCGCCGAAGCGCTCGACCGGGAGCGCGCCTCGGGCGGCATCCGCGGGCCGCTGCACGGTATTCCCCTTTTCCTGAAGGACAACATCGCCACCGCCGACCGCCTGCACACGAGCGCGGGCTCACTCGCCCTGAAGGACTGCTTCGCGCCGCGTGACGCCTTTCTGGTGACGCGGCTTCGCGCGGCGGGCGCGGTGATTCTGGGCAAGGCGAACATGACCGAGTGGGCAAACTTCATGACGACCGGCATGCCCGCCGGCTACAGCTCGCGCGGCGGCCAGGTGAAGAATCCGTACGGGGAGAGCCTCAGTCCCGGCGGATCCAGCAGCGGCTCGGCGGTCGCCGTCGCCGCCGGGCTCTGCAGCGTGGCGGTCGGGACGGAGACATCCGGATCGATCCTGAGCCCGGCCAATTGGAACTCGGTGGTCGGCGTCAAGCCGACCCTCGGTCTCATCTCGCGCTCCGGCATCGTTCCGATCGCCGCCAGCCAGGACACCGCCGGCCCCTTCGCCCGCACCGTGGCCGACGCCGCCATTCTCCTGGGCGCGATGACGGGCGTCGACGCCAGCGACCGCGCCACGCGCGCGAGCCGCCGTCACGCGCCCGGCGACGACACGGATTTCCTGTCGGCGAAGGGGCTCGAAGGCGTTCGGCTGGGCGTCCCGCGCGCGGTGTTCTTCGAACGCCTCGCCGCCGCCGAGGCGCCCGTGATCGACGCGGCGCTTCGCGCGCTCGGCGACCTCGGCGCGACCCTCGTCGATCCCGCCGATATCGCCACCGCGCGCGAGGTGAGCGACTTCCGCTCCGACGTCACGCTCTACGAGTTCAAGCGGGATCTGAACCGCTATCTTCAAGGCCTCGGCGAGGCTTCGCCGATTCGGTCCTTGCGTGCGCTGATCCGCTTCAACGAGGCCCGTCCCCAGGAGATGCTGCGATTCGGTCAGGTCCTCCTCCTGGCGGCGCACGCGACGAGCGGGCTCCGCGCGGCGACGTACCGGCGAGGCCGCGCCGAGGATCTCAGAATGTCGAGGATCGACGGGATCGACCAGGTGATGGCGCGTGAGCATCTCGACGCGCTCGTCTTCCCGGGATGGTCGGGCGCCGCGATCGGCGCCAAAGCCGGCTATCCGAGCGTCATCGTGCCGGCGGGCTATACGGCCGAGGGCGCGCCGATCGGGCTCACGTTTCTCGGCCGCGCGTGGAGCGAGCCGACTCTGCTGCGTCTGGCCCATGCCTTCGAGGCCGCGACGAGTCTTCGTCGCCCGCCTCCTAGCGTCGCGCCGGGCCCCCCCGGTACTCCGCTATAATTCGAGCGAGCCGAGGAGAGGCCGCCATGACGACCGAGCAATGGTACGACTCGCTGATCGCGGAGTTGCTCGCGCAGAACCCGTTCAGACGCTCCGAGTACTTCAAGCGCTTCGCCTCGGGCTCCCTGAGCCGCGAGCAGGTGTGGGGACACATCGCCCAGCACTATCTGCTGATCGCCTGGTTTCCCCGGATCTTCAGCGGGATCCACACGCGCTGCGATGATTTCGAGGTTCGCAAGGACTGCGCGCGCCATCTCCTGGTCGAGGACCTCGGCTATCTGAGTGGTCAGGTGGGCGCCACGCCGGATCACGACGAGCTCTTCCGGAGAATTGGCGACGATCTCGGCTACTCGCGAGACGCGTACGACCGCATCGCCGCCGTGCCCGAGATGGACGCGATCGTGCGCTTCTTCCAGGAGCTCGCCTACGAGCGGCCGTGGAGCGCGTCGCTCTGCGCGACCGCGCTCCTCGAAGAGGAAGTCGTCGAGATCGCCCGGACGGTCGGGCGGGCGCTCGTCGAGCACTACGGCGTCCGCCCGGAGTGGGGTGGCCAGAACTACGCCGTGCACGAGGCCGTCGAGGCGGAAGAATCGGGCGAGACGAAGAAGACGATCCTCAAGCACCTGCGGACACAAGACGAGCGCCGTGCCGCCGAGGACGCGATGCGCGAGATGCATCGTCTCCTTCACGTCTACGCCGAGAGCCTCGCCCGCCGGCATCTTTGATCCGCGCCTCGTCGCGTCTGCCCCGCGTCTCGTTGCGCGCTCGGCCCTCCAGAGAGACCATAGATAGAAGGAGGGGCCCATGAGCCTGCAATCGGTCAATCCAGCGACCGGAGAGGTCCTCGAGACGTTCCTCGCGACCTCGAGCCGCGAGCTCGAGGGCATCCTCGCCACGAGCCATGCCGCGTTTCTGGAGTGGCGAACCGTGCCCTTCAAGGCGCGCGCCGAGCGCATGCGCGAGGCGGCGCAGACCTTGCGGCGCCGCCGGGCCGAGTTCGCCCGAACGATGGCACTCGAGATGGGCAAGCCGATCGCCCAGGGCGAGGCCGAGGCCGACAAGTGCGCGCTGGCGTGCGAGTACTACGCGGATTCGGCCGAGGGCTTCCTGGCCGTGCAGCCGCGCGAGACGGACGCGAAGAAGAGCTACGTGCGCTTCGATCCCCTGGGCGTCGTGCTCGCGGTGATGCCGTGGAACTTCCCGTTCTGGCAAGTGTTCCGCTTCGCCGCACCGGCGCTGATGGCCGGAAACGGGGGCATCCTGAAGCATGCCTCGAACGTCCCGAGGTGCGCGCTGCAGATCGAGGAAGTGTTCCGCGAAGCGGGATTTCCGCGCGGGCTCTTCTCGACCGCGCTGATCGAGTCCTCGGCGGTCGCCGGCCTCATCGACGATCCTCGGATCGTCGCGGTCACGCTCACGGGCAGCGAGCTGGCCGGAAGCAAGGTCGCCGAGCGGGCCGGGAAGATGCTCAAGAAAACCGTGCTCGAGCTCGGCGGCAGCGATCCGTTCATCGTCCTGGAGGACGCCGATCTCGACCTCGCCGCCAACACCGCGGCCGACGCGCGCCTGGTCAACAGCGGCCAGAGCTGCATCGCCGCCAAGCGATTCATCGTCGTCGAGGCGGTGGCCGAGAAGTTCATCCCGAAGTTCGTCGACCAGCTCCGGTCGCGTCGCATGGGCGATCCACTGGCCCGCGAGACGCAGGTCGGCCCCCAGGCGCGCCTGGACCTGCGTGACGACCTCCATCGCCAGGTCGAGGAGTCGATCAAGCGCGGGGCCAAGCGTCTGCTCGGCGGCGAGATCCCGCGCGGCACGGGCGCGTTCTACCCGCCCACGTTGCTCGCTGCGGTCGACAAGGGCATGCCGGCGTTCGACGAGGAGACGTTCGGGCCGGTGGCCGCCGTGATTCGCGCCAAGGACGAGGCGGACGCCGTGCGCCTCGCAAACGACTCGCAATTCGGCCTGGGCGCGGCGCTGTGGACCCGCGATCACGCGCGCGCCGAGCGCCTGGCGGCCCAGATCGAGGCGGGCGCCGTGTTCGTCAACGGTCTGGTGAAGTCGGACCCGCGACTGCCGTTCGGCGGTATCAAGCGCTCGGGTTACGGGCGAGAGCTCTCGGAGTACGGCATCCGCGAGTTCGTCAACATCAAGTCGGTCTGGATGGCATGACGGCGGGGATGGTCGCATGAGAGCCGCTGATCTGATCGTCCAGTGTCTCGAGAACGAGCAGGTCCGCTACGTGTTCGGCCTGCCGGGCGAGGAGATCCTGGACATCCTCGATTCCTTCCTCGACTCGCGGATCACCTTCGTTCCCACGCGGCACGAGCAGGGGGCCGCGTTCATGGCCGACGCCTACGGACGCCTGACCGGTCGGCCGGGCGTGTGCCTCTCGACGCTCGGGCCGGGAGCCACGAACCTTGCGACCGGGGTCGCCGACGCCAATCTCGACCGCGCGCCCCTGGTCGCGATCACGGGGCAGGCGGGGCGCGATCGGATCCACAAGGAATCCCACCAGCGCGTCGACATCGTCGAGCACCTACGGCCGCTCACCAAATGGAATACGCGCGTGGAGACCGCCGCGGTGATCCCCGAGGTCATCCGCAAGGCGTTCAAGCTGGCTGAGTCCGAGAAGCCCGGAGCCTGTCACATCGAGGTGCCCGAGGACGTCGCGCAGGAGGCGACCGACGGCACGCCGCTCTCGACCGAGCGCGCCCGTCGCCCCTCGCCGGATCGACAGGCTCTCGAGACGGCGGCCCGGCTGATCGAATCCGCGTCGTTCCCGCTGATCTTCGCGGGCAACGGCGTGATCCGCGGGCGGGCGTCGGACGAGCTCTCGAGGTTCGCCCGGGCTCACGGCATCCCCGTCGCGCACACGTTCATGGCGAAGGGGTCGATGCCGTACGACGACGACCTCTGTCTCTTGTCGGTGGGGCTCCAGGCGCGGGACTACATTTCGTGTGGGTTCGACAAGGCCGATTTGATCATCGCGGTCGGGTACGATCCGGTGGAGTACGCGCCGAAGTTCTGGAACCCGGACCGCAAGAAGTCGATCGTTCACATCGACTTCACCCCGGCCGAGGTCGACAGCTTCTATCAGCCGGCGGTCGAGGTCGTCGCCGACGTGCGCGAAGCGATCGAGCTCCTGGGAGGGCTCGTGAAGGGGCAGAAGGACCCCGCCCCCTACCAGACGCTCCGGCGCTACATCCTCGCCGAGCTCGCAGAGGGCGCGGACGACGACAGCTTCCCGCTCAAGCCTCAGCGCATCTTGAGAGATCTTCGCGCGAGCATGGGCCGCGAGGACATCCTGATCTCGGACGTGGGCACCCACAAGCTGTGGATCGCCCGCACGTTCCCCGCCTACGAGCCGAACACCGTCCTGATCTCCAACGGCTATGCCGCCATGGGCTTCGCGCTGCCGGCCGCCATCGCAGCCAAGCTCGTACATCCGGAGCGCAAGGTGGTGGCGGTGAGCGGCGATGGCGGCTTCCTCATGAACTGCCAGGAGCTCGAGACCGCCTGCCGGCTGGGCCTCGGCATCGTCAACGTGATCTTCCGCGACGGCGGATACAACCTGATCCAGTGGAAGCAGCAGACTCACCTGGGGCGGGAATCCGGCGTCAAGTTCGGCAACCCGGACTTCGTGGCCCTGGCCGCGGCCTTCGGCGCGAAGGGATACCGAGTCGACTCGGCGCGGGCGCTGGGGCCGATTCTGGCGCAAGCGCTCGCGCACCCCGGCCCGTCGATCGTCGACGTGCCGGTCGACTACGAGAACGCGAAGCTCACGGCCGGGCTCGGCCAGCTCATCTGTCCGATCTGAGTCCAGCGTGACAGGACGCTCGATGGAAGACACCCTCACGCACGTAGTCGAGGAGCTGACCCGGCGAGGCTACACGGGGCACTTCGGTGTCGTGGATGGCCGCCTGCACGCGCTCGGGACGGGACAGCGGTTCGAGCCGAACGACGTCGTGATCCGTGGCTACTATCGCTTCGAGGGCGTCTCGGATCCCGACGACATGGCGATCGTCTACGCGATCGAGACCAAGAGCGGGACGCGCGGCATTCTCGTGGACGCCTTTGGCGTCTACGCCGACCCGACGATCGGCGCGGCGCTCCGCGACGTCCCGATCCTCAGCAAGACCGCCGCGTGACGCGCCCCTCGCGACGCTCGCGTTCGATCGCCGCGCTGATGACGAGCGTTGCGCACGCGGCCAGCGCCGAGAGCGCGGCGAAGGCCGTCCAGGGCGCCTTCTGGAAGGTGGACCGGCGGCTCGCCGCCCGCCGGTCCGGTCCTCAGCGCGGTCGCCCGACGACGATCAGGACTTCAGCGCGAACTTCTGGAACGTGTGGCAGCTCTCGGGCACGTAGCCGCGGCTTCCCGCGAACGTCCACGTGACCTCGCTCACGTACACGTCGCCTTTCGAGTCGACCGCGATGCCGTGCGGTGCCGCGAAGCTGCCGGCCGCCGTCGGATCGGGCCCGCCCCAGCGCGCGAGCACGTGACCGTCGCGATCGTAGACGCTGACCCGGCCCGAGCGAATCTCGCCGGCGGGGCCGTAGCGTCGCGAAGTCTGGCCCGGCTGCCACCAGAGCTCGGAGACGTAGGCGCGACCCTGACCGTCGAACACCACGTGAGTCGGGCGCCGCGTATCGGTCCACTCGGACAGATACTCGCCGTCGGGGCTGAAGATCTGGATGCGATCGTTCTCGCGATCGCAGACGAAGACGCGCCCGTCGGACGCAACCGCGATGCCGTGGGGCAGGAAGAACTCACCCGGGCCCTGGCCCGGCACGCCCCACGAGCGCTTCAGCTCGCCCGTCGGCGAGAAGAGGTGGATGCGACAGTTGCCGTAGCCGTCGGACACATAGAGCTCGCCGCGAGGACCGACCGCGAGGTTCGTCGGCCGGTTGAACGGCCCCCCCGCCTTCGAGACCGTCGCGGTGTTCTTGCCGTCGTACCCGGTGTCCGAGGGCTTGTTCATGTTCCCGAGCGTCAGCAGGAGCTTGCCCTGCGGCGTGAACTTCCGCACGGTGTGGTTGCCGTCGTCCGAGCAGTACAGAAGGCCATCCGTCCCGACGGTGATGCCGTGCGTGCGCAGGGTAAACTGGCCCTCGCCCCATGAGCCCAGGAAGTTGCCTTTACGGTCGTAGACGATGATCGGGTGATCGGCGCGGCAGATCAGATAGACGCGATCCTCCCCATCGATCGCGACTCCCGCGACGTCCTTGTGGGCATACCCGCTAGGAAGCTGCTCCCAGCCCTCGACGACCCCATAGCTCAGCGCCATCGGATTCCTCCTCCCGCTCACACGCGCTCGTAAGCGAGGCGTTTCACCTTGTCCATGTTCGTGCCTTCGATGCGGATCAAACGCGTCGCGCCCTCGCGCTTGGGCGAGTGCAAATCGCCCTCGTTGTAGACGTGGGCCATGCCGGGCTTGAGCGTGTAGCTCGTGACGAGTCGTACCTTGCCCGGCTTGTCCGGCGAGGCCTTCTCGACGAGCGCCCAATCGCTCATGATGGTCTCGCCGCGCGCCTGCCCATAGATCGCCCAGGACGGGCCGTGATCGTGAGGGTTGCTCTCCTTCCTGCCGTTGTAGACGTGGGCGAGAATGCAGAAGCCGAGCGTGGGATCTTCGTAGAGGATCTTGCGCTCGGGGACGTCGTCGCCGACGTGCTTGGCGACGAACGCCTCGTCCTTCAGAACGTCCTGGACGATCTCGCCCACCTTCTTCCGGCCGGCGGGGCCGGGATCGTCCGTGAGGGCGCGCTGACAAGCAGTCGCGAACTGCTCCAGGGTCCAGCTCATCGCAGTGACCTCCTCGGTTTGTCCTCGACCAGTTTGCCGATCGTCACGATCTCTGTCTAGAGTCGCGCCTCGGCCGGCGGGGCCCCAGCCCGCGACGGCCTGCGGCGCGCACTACCGCGAGCGCGCGCCGGCGCGCAGGAGCTGGCCCGACAACGCGCCCGTGGGCTTGCCGTCGCGCAGCACGACCTCGCCGTTCACCACGGTCGCCGCGATCCCGCGCGCCCGCTGCGTGAGCCGTCGAGCCCCGGCCGGCAGATCGCGCACGACCTCCGGCATCTCGGGGGCGATCGTCTCGGGATCGAACACGAGCAGGTCGGCCGCCATGCCCTCGCGAATCAGCCCGCGGTCGGCGAATCCCCAGTGTGTGGCGGGCTCGAAGCTCAGCATACGCACGGCCTGTTCGAGCGGGAGCGCCTGCTTGGCCCGCACCCAGTAGCTCAGAAGGTGAGTCTGCAGCGAGGCGTCCATGATCTGCGAGACGTGCGCGCCCGAGTCCGAGAACGTGACGACCGTCCGGGGATGCTTGATCAGCTCGAGGGCGTGCTCCTGATTCTCGTTGGCGATCGGCTGCAGGAAGAACCGGTCGAGGTCCTTCTCGAGCGCCAGGTCGATGATGGCGTCGACCGGGTCGATGCCGCGCTCGCGCGCGACGGCCGCGACCGACCGATGCGGGCCCTCGGGCGTGTCCATGACGAAGAGCCACTCGTACGAGCCCAGCCGCGCCTCGGCGCCGATCGGACGCCGCTCGTCGCGCTCGCGCGCGGCTTCGACCAACCGGCGGCGGAGCTCGGGGTCGCGCAGGCGGACGTTCTGCTGTTCGAGCGGAAGCGCGCGCAGCTCGCGCCACACCGGCAGGCGATCGAACGGCAGGGTGGTCTTGAACGAGAGCACGATCGTGATCGCGCGGCTGTGCACCTGGGCGAACATCCGGCCGCCACGGGCCGCCGTCTCCTCGAGCAGCGCGAGATACGTGCGCCAGAGGTCGGGCTCTTCACGCCGGCTGAACAGGCCCCACGTGATGGGTCGGCCGGTCTCGACGGCCAGATCGCGCAGCCGCACGTGGTAGTCCCGCAGGCGCTCCGGGTCTCCGCCCGCCCGCTCACCGGCCAACTCGAACACGCCCGCGTTCATGTCGCCCATCACGCCGACCAGCCGACGCACTTCGTCCCACGAGGCCAGGCGGCTGGCGACGGGACGCCGGTCAGGAGTCTCGTGGCTCGGCGAGCGCGAGGTCGTGAAGCCGATCGCGCCGGCGCGGATGGCATCTCGCAGCTCGCGCTCCATCGCGCGCAGGTCGTCCTCGCCGGCTTCCTTCTCGAACGCGCGCTCGCCCATGACGTAGGTGCGCAGCGCCGAGTGGCCGATGTAGCCGGCGTAGTTGATGCCCTTGGGAAGACCTTCGACGCGGTCGAGGAACTCGGGGAACGTCGTCCACGTCCAGTCGATCCCCGCGTCCATCGCCTCCGCGGCGATGTCCTCGGCGCGCTCGAGATTGCGCACGACCAGGTGGCGCTCCGGCTTGCCGCAGGGGGCGAGTGTGAACCCGCAGTTGCCCATGACGACCGTGGTGACGCCGTGCCAGCACGAGCAGGTCCCGAGGGGATCCCAGAAGACCTGGGCGTCCATGTGCGTGTGACCGTCGACGAAGCCGGGCGTCACGACCTGCCCGTCGGCGTCGATGACCTCGCGCGCGGCCTCGCGGATGCGGCCGATGGCCGCGATCCGGCCGTGACGTACGGCGACGTCGGCTCGATAGCGGGGCAGTCCGGATCCGTCGATCACCGTGCCGTTCTTGATCACCAGGTCATACGGCATCGCGTGCTCCTCCCATCGACTCGCCCAGGGACGGCGGGGCCCCACTCCCGGTGGCTCGAGGCCAACCGAGGAATGGCGCTCGTAAACGTGGCCGTATCGTACGTCAGTTCAGGGCGTGCGGCCAGACGAAGATCGGGGACTACGCGGCGTCGATTCCGGAGAGGCGACTGTAGCTGACGGCGACCTGCCCGCCGCCGTCCTGATCGATCAGGAGCCCGTCTTGCGTGAGATCGACAAGCGTGCCCGTGATCGGGACGCGGGAGTTCATGATCGACAGGGCCACGCGGCGACCCTGGTAAGCCATGGCTTCGCCCATCCACAGCTTGGCCATCGCGCGGCTCAGATCATCAACTTCCTGGATCATGCCGAGGCCGGGAACGCTCCGGGAGCGAGGCGCCTCGAATTCCAGGACAGGCGCTGCGGTGGCCGCGGTGGAGGGGGCCACGACCGTTGCGACGCGGGCCGTGGCCGGCGCGGGGCGCGCGGCCGCTGCGACCGGTGCGGGGTGGGGGACCGCGCCGCCGGCGGGCGGCTGGTACTCGGCGATCAGTCCGGGGACCCGGTCCTGTGCGGCCGAGCTGGGGCGGCCATCGGACGCCGATCGGGCACCCCGCTCCACGGCCCTGCCGAGACCTCGGATCAGCTCCGACATCCTGCCCATCAGGCGTCGGAAGATGTAGTACCCGAGAAGGGCGATGCCGAGAGCCAGGCCGAGCCCGACCTGTGACTGGATGCGCGAGAGCGACCCGAGCCGGTGGAGCGTCCACACGAAGATGAGAAGCGGTACGATCGTCGTGACGGCGAACACGGCCGAGGCGGCTTGCTGAAGCGAATTGGGGCGGGGCGCAGTCGGCATCAAAATCCATCCTAGGCGATGAGCAGCCCTCGGCCTTCAGGAAAAAATCGGACGTGGCTTCAGACGGCCTCAGGTGTGATATATCGCGGAGTAGGCCGACAAGACTTCAGAGGAGGGATCAAGGTGAGCGACATGAAGATCGACGCGGTGCGATCCTCCAGCAGCGGCGTCCTCGGCCGCGCCCGGAGCCAGGCGCGCGGACACGGGCTCGTCCTCGATTCGTCGTCGCGGCCCCAGCCCGATGCCTTCACGAACAGCGAGGCGTTCCTCGCCGGTGTGTCGTCCTGCGGCGTCACCCTGATCGAGATGCACGCGAGGGACTCGGGCATTCCCATGACCGGCATCGACGTCACGATCGAAGGCGCGCGGAGCTCGGCCGAGCCGAATCGGTTCGCCACGGTGACGATGACGTTCGAGATCGCCGGTGTCAGCCAGGCTCAGGCCGACGAGCTGGTCGCGACGTATCGAGGACGCTGACCGCTCTACCGCACGGTCGCGGGTGCGACCGAGGTCAAAGTTCAGGTCGTGGCCGTTCGATGACGGTCGGCTGGACCGGTAGTACCATCGGGCCCCGGAGGATTCGGTGGACAAGCGACGCTGCGGCTGGGCTCGAGGAGAGCTCGACATCGCCTATCACGATCGAGAGTGGGGAGTGCCGATTCACCAGGATCGTCTCCTGTTCGAGCTCCTGATTCTGGAGGGCGCTCAGGCCGGGCTCAGCTGGTCGACCATCCTCAAGAAACGCCCGACGTACCGGAAGGCGTTCGATCGGTTCGATCCGAAGAGGATCGTCCGGTACTCCGCGACCCGGGTCAGGCGACTGCTGAACGACCCGGGCATCGTCCGCAATCGCGCGAAGATCGAGGCCACGATCGCCAACGCGCGCGCGTTCCTCACGGTCCAGCGCGAGTACGGGACCTTCGACGCCTACATCTGGCAGTTCGTGGGCGGGCGCCCGCTGCAGAATGCCTGGCGTCGATCAGGGGAGTGTCCGGCCGAGACGGACGCCTCGCGCGCCATGAGCCGGGACTTGATCCGGCGGGGCTTTCGGTTCGTCGGCCCGACGATCTGTTACGCTTTCATGCAGGCCACGGGCATGGTGAACGACCATTTGCGCGACTGCTTCCGATGGCGCGAGGTCCGACGGCCGCGGACGGGCGCGCTGCAGGCCGTCGCGGGGCTGGGGCCCCGCCAGGAGAGGCGCGCAAACAAATCGAGGACGACGGTGAACGGAAGGCGCGCCAATGGCTAGACGACGCGTTCGTCTCGCGGCGGTGGAGGACGTGCCGGCCGGCGAGGGTAGGGTCCTCGAAGTCGAGGGCAAGGACCTGGCGCTCTTCAATGTCGACGGCGCCTTCTACGCGCTCGACAACGCCTGCGCCCATCGCGGCGGCCCGCTCGGCGAAGGCGATCTCGAAGGCCGACTCGTCGTGTGTCCGTGGCATGCCTGGCGCTGGGACGTCACGACCGGCGCCAACGCCAACAACCCCGCGGTCAAGATGGCGTGCTTTCCGGTGGTCGTCGAGAACGGCGCCGTCTTCGTCGAGCTCACCTGAGGATCGTGCGTGGTGGTGGACGCCGCTCTGATGGTGGGCGTGGGGCTCGCGGCCGGGATCGGTCTCGTCTTCGGCTGGCTCACATTTCAACGTTGCCCGCACTGCGGGCACCTCGTGCGCCGCGCCTCTCAGGGCTGGAAGCGCTGTGGCTCCTGCGGACGTCAGTATCGCCGGGGACTTCGCGTACGATGACGGCATGCTCGAGCTGACCCTGCCGACACGGCGCACACTGATGCTCGCGGGCGCCGCGGTGCTGGTGGCCTCCGCCCTCGGCGCCGGCGGCTGGTACTGGCACACCGTCTCGCAGCGGCACGCGATGGCCGCCTATGCCGACGCGTTGACGCGGGCCCAGCCGGCGCTGAGCCAGCAGGCCACCGCCGACGCGCGAGCGGCGGGGATCCGGGATCTCGAGGCCGCGCTCACCCAGTATCCCTCGGGTCCCGGCGCCGCCCAGATAGCCTACGAGCTCGGCAGCCTGCGCTTCGACGCTCAGCAGTACGGTCAGGCTCGTGGGGCGTGGGAGCTCGCCGTCGCGCAGGGGGCGCCGCGCACGCTCAGGGCGTTGAGCCAGGGCGGCGTCGCGTACACGTGGGAGGCCGAGCGCAACTACGCCAAAGCGGTCGACGCGTTCAAGCTCGCGCTCACGGGCCTCGGTCCCAAGGACTTCTACTACGAAGAGCTGTTGATCGGGCTCGGCCGTACGCAGGAGCTGTCGGGGCAGAAAGCCGACGCGATCGCGACCTATCGCCGCGCGCTCAACGAGCTCGCGCAAAGCCGTCGCCTCGAGGAAATCAAGGCGCGCCTCGCCGCTCTCGGCGCGTAGCCCCATCCGTGCCGGGAGGTGCGCGCCGCGGACACCCGTACCGCCGCGGCGGGCGTCCACGAACAATGGGTTGTCGCGGTGGAGTAAGATACGGGCGCCATGGACGTACTCGCAGGGCTCCTCGGCGAAAGTCCGGCGATCGAGACGCTTCGTGACGACGTTCGCCGGCTGCTCGGCCGCGGGTACTCCGTGCACCGGCCTCCATCGATCCTGATCCAGGGCGAGACCGGCGCCGGGAAGGGTCTCCTCGCCGGACTCTTGCATAGCGCCGGCCCGCGGGCCGGGGGCCCGTTCGTCGACGTCAACTGCGCCGCGATTCCCGAGACCCTGCTCGAGGCCGAGCTATTCGGCTTCGAGCGCGGCGCGTTCACCGACGCGCGGCGTTCGAAGCCCGGTCTCTTTCAGACGGCGCATCGCGGCACCATCTTTCTCGACGAGGTCGGTCTGCTTCCCGAAGCGCTCCAGGCCAAGTTGCTCAAGGTCATCGAAGAGCGCGCGGTCCGGCGGCTCGGCGGCACCCACAGCGAGCCGGTCGACGCCTGGGTCATCAGCGCTAGCAACGTCGACCTGCCGGCGGCGATCCGCGAGCACCGGTTTCGCGAGGATCTCTACCATCGGCTCGCGGTCCTGACCCTGCGGCTGCCCTCGTTGCGCGAGCGAGGACCAGACATCCTGCTCCTCGCGAATCATTTCCTGGCGCGGGCCGCCGCCGACTACGGTGTGTCGGCCCGAACGCTCAGCCAGGATGCCTGTGCGCGCCTTCTAGCCCATCCCTGGCCGGGCAACGTCCGCGAGCTGGCCAACCTCATGGAGCGCGTCGCGCTCCTATCCGAGTCCGCTCACGTGTCCGCGGCGATGCTGGACTTGTCCGAGGCGCCGGCCGCCGAGCCGCCGGCGCAGAGCATGTCCACCGATGTCGGGTCGCTCGACCATGCGATGGCCGATCACATCCTGGCCGCCCTCGAGCAGACCGGCTGGAATCTCTCGCGCACTGCCGCCCGGCTCGGCATCGCCCGGAACACGCTGCGCGTCCGGATCGACAAGCTCGGGATCCGGCAGCACGGCGGTGCCAGGTCGAGCGCGCCCCAGCGGGCCGCGCCGCCCCCGCCCAGGCCGGCGGCCGCCGCCACGCCGGCGGCCCCGCCGATCGAAACGCCCGAGGTCGGCCCGTCCGTCGTGTCCGTCGCGCCCGTCGTCCCGTCGACCCGCATCCGATGGGAGCGCCGCCGAGTCACGCTCCTGCGCGCCCGCCTCATGGTGCCGGCAGACGCCGACGTGCTGTTGGATACGAGCCGTGCGCTGGAGACGTTGATCGAAAAGGTTCAGAGTCTCGGCGGTCGTGTGGAAGAGCTGAGCCCGACCAGTGTCGGTGCGGCCTTCGGGCTCGACCTGCCGGAAGATGCCCCACGCCGCGCCGCCCACGCCGCAATGGCCATGCGCAAGGCCCTCGAGCGCGACGGCCTCACCGGCGTGGAGCGGTTTCCGCTCAAGATTGCGATTCACGTGGGCATCTTCGTGGTCGGCCGCACCAGCAGCGGTCCCGAGCTCGATGCCGACACCGGCCGCGAGGGCTGGGCGGTGCTGGAATCCCTGCTGGCCTCGGCTCCGCCGTGGTCGATCGTCGCGAGCTCGGCCGCCGCCCAGTTCCTCGAGCGGCGCTTCGACCTCGAGCCCCAGTCGGCGGAGGACAATGCGGTCGAACGAGCCTACTGGCTCGCCGGACCGGAGCGTGCCGGATTCAAGACGGCCGGCTACATGGCCACGTTCGTGAACCGCAAGCTCGAGGTCGAGCTCCTGCGCAATCGTCTGTCGTCGGTCATGGCCGGTCATGCTCAGATCGTCGGCATCGCGGGCGAGGCCGGGATCGGCAAGTCTCGGCTGCTCTTCGAGTTCAAGCAAATACTCAGGGGTCGTCGGGTCGCGTTCTTCGAGGGGCGATGCCGCTCATACGGTGGCACGATCCCGTATCTGCCGATCCTCGAAGTCCTCCGGCGCGCCTGCCGCCTCGCCGATCTCGATAGCCCGACCGCGGTCCTGGAAAAGGTGAGTGCCACGCTCAACCGACTCGGCATCGATGCGCGCGAGGTCGCCCCGTACCTGCTCCGGCTCCTCGGCATCAAAGAAGGGGCGGAGAGCCTGGATGCGTTGAGCCCGGAGTCGGTGCAGCAGCGGACGCTCGAGGTCCTGCGGCGCATGATCCGCAGGGGCGGCGCGCGGCAACCGATCATCCTCGTGCTCGAGGACGTGCACTGGATCGACCACGCGTCGCAGGCGTTCGCGTCCGTCATGGACGGTCTCGCCGGTGTCCCACTCTTGCTCGTCCTGACGTATCGTCCGGGATATCGGCCGCCGTGGACCGATCGAGCGAACTTCACGCAGATCGCGCTCCACGGCCTCTCGATCGACGAGAGCGCCACGATGGTGGCGCCGATGCTGGGCTCGGATGCGACACTCGAATCGCTCCGCCCGGCGATCGTCGCGAAGGCCGACGGGAATCCGTTCTTCCTGGAGGAGCTGGCCCGGGTCGCGGCCCAGCAGGGCTCGGCGCTGCAGATCCCCGACACCGTCGAGGAAGTTCTGCTGGCGCGGATCGATCGGCTTTCTCCTGCGGCGAGGGGAGTGCTACAGCATGCCGCCGTCCTCGGCGCCGAGGTACCGCTGAGGCTCCTGCGGGCGCTCCTCGGAGCCGCGGAGGACGTCGAGCAGAATCTGGCCGAGCTGACGCGTCTGGAGTTCGTGTACGCGCGGTTCGACGGCGACGAGCCCGTCTACGTCTTCGCCCACGGGCTCACCCAGGAGGTCGCCTACCGGAGCCTCACGGAGCCCCGCCGGCGCGCCGCTCACCGAGCCGCCGGATTGGCGCTCGAGCAGATCTATGCCGGCCGCACCGACGAGGCGATCGAGCTGCTCGCGTACCACTTCGGCCGCAGCGTCGCGGACGAGAAGGCCGTCGACTACGCGCTCCTGGCCGCGGCGAAGGCCCAGCGGCGATGGGCCAACGCTGAAGCCGAGGCGCATTTCGACGCGGCGCTGCGCGGCCTGGACTCGATGAAGGACACCGAGGCGAATCGGCTGCGGCGGATCGACGCCGTCGTCAACCAGGCGGAGGTCAAGTTCGCGGTGGGCCAGCACCGTGAGCACGTCCACGCCCTCGAGTCGATCCGGGGACTCGTCGATCGGTCCGCCGACCCGCGGCGCCGCGCCACCTGGTACTACTGGACCGGTTTCCTGCACAGCTTGACCGGCAGCAAACCCGACATCGCGATCGCCTACTGCCGCCAAGCGGCGTCTATCGCCGATGAGGGCGGCTTCGAGGAGATCACCGCGTATGCCGAGTGCTGCCTCGGCCAGGTCTACCAGGTCAGGGGAGAGCTCCGGGAAGCACTGGACGCGGGCGAGAGGGCCCTCGAGATTTTCGAGCGGCGTGGAAACGTCTGGTGGGCCTGTCGGACGCTCTGGGGCCTCAACACGGTGGCGCTCTATGTGGGAGACTGGGCGCGCGCGCTCGACTATGGCCGTCGCGCGCTGGAGCACGGACAGGCGGTCGATGATCTCCGGCTGAAGGTCGTCGGCTGGTCGCGCATGGGGTCCACGCATATCCATCGCGGGGATCATCTCGAGGGATTGCGGTGCCTCGATGAAGCGCGAGCGCTCTCGCCCATCGAGTTCGATGCGGCGATGATCAAGACCGCGCGGGGCCACGCGCTGATCAAGGCCGGGAATGCGGCGGCGGCGATCGCGGAGATGGCCGAGGCGGTGGCGTGGTTCGAGCGTTCCCACCTCCACTATGGCCGAGCGATGGGAGCGCTCAGGCTCGCCGAGGGCTACCTACGTGCCGGAGACCGATCGAGCGCGCGGACGCTCCTGGACGACGTCCTGGCCGTCAGTCGAGAGCTCGGCTACCGGTACTTCCAGGGGCGAGCCGAGCTCCTGTTGGCCGAGTGTCTCTCGATCGACGATGCGGATCGTGCGACGAATCACCTGGGCAGCGCCACCGCGATCCTCACCGAGGTCGGCGCGCGTAACGATCTGGGCAAGGCTCTGGTCGTCCAGGCCGAGATCAGTCGCCGAGCCTGCGATCTCGCCGGCGCACGGGCGCTGCTGGGGCGCGCGCTCGAGATTTTCGAAGAGCTCGGAACGCTCGACGACACATCGAGGGCGCGGCTCGCCCTCACGCGACTGGACGGATGATCCGACGTGACGCGAGCGCGGGCTCGCTCGGCCGACCGAGCGAGCCCGGAGTTGAAGCTCGCGCCCGCTACATGCCCCCTCCCGATCCCTCGAACCCGATCACCAGCCCCTTCCGGTAGCGCTTGCCGTCGATCTCGTACTCGTAGTCGATCCGGACCGCCTTGCTGATCCGTACCGTCGTGTCACCGAGGTTCCAGAAGAGGCCGCCTTCCCAGTACTGGGGCTGATCCGGGGTGTATTCGAAGTCGAACGGGTTGTTGGCGTCGTGATGCTCGCCCATCCCGGTCGTCTTGACCTGCGGAGCCGCGTCCAGATTGGTCGGAAGCGGTCGCCCTGGAAGCCCGACGGCCTTCCAGTTGTAGGGATCGTGTCTGAGAATGAATTCGCCGAGCCTGGAGTTGTCGTCGGCCATGGTCGTCGTCTCCCGTGTGGCAACATTCGCCAGTTGTGTGAGCGCCTCGATCGAGGGCGAGAAGAAGTAACCGCCTCCCGTCATCGTCACGAACTGCCCGAGCATGATCGGTACGTGCCTCGGTGCCTGACCCTGACCTCCTCTCAGGGGAAGAATGAGCTCGTTCGCGCCTCCCGGCTGGCCCACCAGGGGATCACGCCCGGTCTGCGGCGCTGGGAACTTCGCGTTGTTGAGCCAGTTGCGCTGGACGTGCTCGAACTGGGTGCTCAGGCTCGCCTGATAAGCGAGAAAGAGGAGCCCGCGGTCCTTCTGGTCATCGTCGACCTCGGGCGGGAGCGCGGGTCCGTACGGGATGCCGCGTCGGATCAACCGGTGGCGCTGAGCTTCGGGATCTCGTGGGTTGGACTTGCGGATGTGAGCGAAGTACGGAGTTCGCTCGCCCGTAGGGTCCTTCTCGAAGTCGAAGCGGGCGACACGAGCCGCGTCGTCGCCGGGCCACGGCGGTGACGTGGGATCCTTGCCGGGCTCACCGAGCTTGGCGCCGCTCGTCCATCGGCCGACCAGCTTGGCGCCGAGCAGTTCTGGCGTAAGCCCGCCGTTCGCCCGCGCCGCCTGCGCCCCGACGGCGCTGCGGAAGCCCGCCACATCCTGCTTCAATCGGCGGAAGACGGCGTAGCTTCCATTGCGAGCCCATTTCGGGCCCGGAGTCAGCTCGCCTGCTTGATTCGCGTGGCCGAGAACGAACTCGCCCCAGGCCGGCGCGACTCCCGGCACCTCCTTGTCGGGCTGGGAGATTCCGTCGCGGTAACCGAAATGCTCGTGACCCCGAAGAGCGCCGCCGAGCTCGGCTCCACGGTAGGTCTTCAGCTCCGTCAGCGCATGCATTCGAGCCAGCTCGCGCTGGCGCTCGATCTCGGCGCTGAGATCATCCTCGGTGTCCGCCGCCAGGATCAGGAGGACGTGGGCTTCGGTGTCGGGCGTGCCGCCAATCTCCCAATCCTTGATCGTCTCGTGGTCGGCGACTTGTTCGGCCCGCTGACGCAGGCCCTGCTGGAAGTCCTCGGGGAATTCGCCGATGCCGGGCGCGCCGAGCGCATCGAGCCCGGCCCACGAGATGGCGACATTGACCCACTTCGTGTGCCACGTCGCGATCTCAGCCTCGCTCGCGTTCGACCGCCTGAGCCGCTCGACGAAATCGCGCACCTGTTTCGTCGAGGTCACACGCGGCGCCAGCGCTTTCAGCCACGCGCCCGCGGCCTCGCGAGACGGGAACCGCAGCAGCATGAACGCTTGATGGTTCTTGCGGAGGCCCGGGGTGATGTTGCCCTGGATCTGGTCGAAGCGGAGCACGCTGCTCATGAGGTCCTCCTGTGTGGTCTACGAGGGGCCAAGGCGGCGGCGCCGCCCGATCGTCCAATCCGATCCGAATCCAGCTTGGTGTGGAGGGCCAGGACGGGCTCTCGGCCTTCGAACCGAGCGCGCCCGTTACGGCGCGGAGCATAGGCATAGCCCCTAGGGCTGTCAAGCATGCGAGCTGTCGGCGTTACCATCCTGGCCCCGAGGAGTGGCAAGCCCGGTGCCACTCCCGAGCGTCAGCTTCACGCGGACTTGCGCGAGCTCAGCGCCCGGCTTGCGCAAGGGCTGAGCAACGACTTGAGCAGACGATCGAGCCGTCAGCGCAGCGTGCCGATCGTCTCCACCTCGGGCCCGAGCTCCTCGACGCGCTCGTGCTGTCTCGACGGCGCCAGCGGGCGCGGAGGCTGAGGCGTCGGCGTCAGGATCTCGAGCATCGCGATCGCCGCCACGATCAGGCCGACCAGCGTGAGGGCCGCGGCCAACCAGGGCCCGTACCGACGGAGCCACAGAGGCTCTCTGAGCGAGGCGCGCTTGCGCCGTGACCCGGCCCGGCGCGAGAGGACCAGCAAGCGCGAGATCGAGATTCGGCGCTCTGCGCTCACGAAAGCTCTAAACGCAAGCGGCGTACCAGAGAGACTTCAAGCTCTTTCTGAAGGAGAGCGCGCGTCAAGACAGTGACTTCCGGGTCGGCCCGACGGCAGCGCGAGGAAGTCGGGCGCCGGGTGCTGAGCACCGATTTGAGCAGCGATTGGATCGCGGGCCGTAGATCGTCGAGCCCGCCCTCGGCTTCGCTGCCGC
>Ga0137407_10000474_pt1 | contig 27333 bp, 20 predicted proteins | sample CZOMad2_2_16fung_FD_108410 | JGI IMG/M metagenome (GOLD analysis project Ga0137407, IMG submission 108410) | Vadose zone soil fungal communities from Angelo Coast Range Reserve, California, USA - CZOMad2_2_16fungal (Illumina Assembly) | ecosystem: Environmental > Terrestrial > Soil > Vadose... | reverse complement strand
TAAGGTGTCACTGAAGCCGACACCAGTCAGCGTTGTTCCAGTGTTGTTGTTCTGAATCGTGAAGGTCAAGCTGGTGGAGCCGCTCAGCGGGATGCTGGCCGCGCCGAACGCCTTGATGATGACCGGCGGTGCTACCACCGTCACACTGGCGTTGGAAGTATTGCCCGTGCCGCCTTCCGTTGACGTCACCTGCACGCTGTTGTTCTTAACTCCTGCTGTGGTTCCCGTCACATTCACTGACAATGTGCACGAAGCGCTGACCGCTACTGTCCCACCCGACAGGCTCACCGATCCCGAGCCGGCTACTGCCGTAGCTGTACCACCGCAGGTGCTGGACAGCCCGTTCGGCGTCGCTACTACCAGGCCTGCCGGCAGGTTGTCCGTAAAGGCAATGCCAGTCAGCGCCACGCTCGCATTCGGATTCGTAATGGTGAAGGTCAACGAAGTCGATCCGTTCAACGGGATCGTGGCTGCGCCAAATGCCTTGGTAATGGTCGGTGGCGCGACAACGGTGATGCTGGCCGATGCCGTGTTGCCGGTACCGCCATTGGTGGAGGTCACATTTCCGGTGGTGTTGTTTTTCACGCCAGCAGTCGTGCCCGTCACGTTCGCCGTCAGCGTGCAGCTGCTGCTGACGGCAATGGTCCCTCCCGTCAGCGATATGCTGCCCGAGCCGGCTACTGCCGTCGCTGTGCCACCGCAGGTGTTGGTCAACCCGTTGGGCGTGGCAACTACTAACCCTGCCGGCAGCGTGTCCGTAAATGCAACTCCAGTCTCGGCAACCGCATTGGCCGCCGGATTGGTGATGGTAAAGGTCAAGCTGGTGGTGCCGTTCAGCGGGATGGTGGCTGCACCGAAGGCCTTGGCGATCGATGGCGGCGCTACTACGTTCACGCTGGCTGACGCCGTTCCGCCTGTTCCGCCTTCCGTCGACGTCACGTTCCCCGTCGTATTGTTTTGCGTTCCAGCAGCAATGCCGGTCACGTTCACCGCGAAGGTGCACGAAGTGCTCTGCGCCAGCGATGCTCCGCTCAAGCTGATCACGTTGGTTGCTTGCGTCGCTGTGATTGTTCCACCGCCGCAGCTTCCCGTCAGTCCGTTGGGCGTCGAGATCACGAGCCCAGCAGGCAGCGTGTCACTAAAGCCGACACCGGTCAGCGAAACCGTGGTGTTGTTGTTCTGGATAGTAAAGGTCAGGCTGGTGGAGCCATTCAGCGGAATGCTGGCCGCGCCAAACGCCTTGATGATCACTGGTGGCGCAACCACGGTGATGCTGGCATTCGAGGTGTTTCCTGTTAGTCCGCCGACATCCGTAGAGGTCGCGGTAACGCTATTGTTCTTCACGCCGGCGGTGGTGCCGGTTACGTTGATCGAGATGGTGCAGGATGCAGCCGGGGCAAGAGTTGCACCCGTCAAGCTGACGCTGCCCGATCCCGCAACTGCCGTGGCTGTGCCGCTGCACGTGCTGGTCAACCCACTCGGCGTGGCGACAACCAGGCCCGCAGGCAGCGTGTCAGTGAAAGCGACGCCGTTCAGGGTCAAGTTGGCGTTGGTGCTGCTGAGTGTAAAGGTCAGGCTGGTGGTGCCGTTCAGCGGGACCGTGGCTGCGCCAAATGCTTTGGCGATCGTCGGCGGATTAATGACGGTGATGCTGGCGGAAGCTGTGTTGCCGGTCAGTCCACCCGCGTCCGTGGCGGTGATATTGCCGCTGGTATTGTTCTGCACGCCATCGATTACGCCGGTGACGTTCACTGCCACAGTGCACGTGGTATTGAGAGCCACTGTGCCGCCGCTGAGGCTGATCGAGCCTGAGCCAGCAACCGCAGTAACCGTGCCGGCGCAAGTATTCGTCAGGCCGTTGGGCGTGGCTACCGCCAGTCCGGCGGGTAGGTTATCAGTGAACGCAAGACCATTCAAAGAATTCAAGGTGTTGATATTGGTGATGGTGAACGTCAGGCTGGTGGTGCCGCCGACCGGAATGTGAGTGGCGCCGAACGCCTTGGCAATCGAGGGCGGGAACAGCACTACAATCTGCGCCGTAGCAGCGAAGCCATCCACTGTGGCATGGACAAGGTCTACGCCGCCGCTGGTCGCCGTGTAAGTGGCAGTGGCTTGGCCGGTAGGAACGCCGGCCGTTCCGCCGCCGGAATCAGCCAGACCGCCGACCGGATTGCTATAAGTAAAGCTCGTACCCGTGGGCGTGGCAACGATGACGTATTCGCCGTCGTAACCAATCACGCCGACGCCGGATATCGTAACCGTTTGTCCGGGGCTGAAGCCGTGCGGCGTGGTCGTGTTGATGGTGGCCGTGCAAGGTCCGGGCGCGAGGCAGCCCGATTCCGTGGCTCCGCCTGTCCCCGCCGCGATGGTGACCCGGTTCTCAATAAACGGCTGTGCGCCGGTGATCGTCCCATGCACGTTGTTGTTGAAGGTGATCGGCAGGCCGGTAAAAACGTCGAGATTGGTGGCGCTGATCGAAGGACTGCCCAGCGGATCGGTATTGAGGTGCCGGAAATCTGCGGTCAGAGTCGAGGTATCTCCGACCCTGAGCAGGTTCGGGCTGCCCTGATGGGTCAGATTGATCCATGGAGTGAAGGTCGTAGTACTGGCAGTAGTATGAATGGTAGTACCAGGTAGCGCGTTGGTCGCCCACCAGTTATTGGTCACAGTAAGCGGGCTGCCAAGGTTTTCAAGATTGGCTCCTGTGCCGACTGCCGTATTCGACGCCAGCCGGCTGAAGCTCATGGTCAGGGGACCGGCGATGCTCAAAGCACCGGCCGCAATGCCTCCGCCGTTGCCGGTGGCGGAGTTGCCGGTAATCGTCACCTTGGTCAGCGTGGCGGACTGAGCGGGCTGCGAGTTGTACAAGAGACCGCCGCCGTCCTGAGCGCCGCCGCCGTTCGCGCCCGCAGCGTTACCACTGATGATGGTGCCCTGGTCAATCAACAGATTGGAAGAACTCCAGATTCCGCCGCCTGGCCCTGAGGCCTGGTTGCCGGAGATGGTGCTGGCATGAATGATGGTTTGCCGCGTGGTGCCATTGGCGAAAATGCGGATGCCACCGCCAAGCCCGCGTCCCCCAACGCCGGCTATTTGGGTAGCAAGATTGTTAATGACTTGGCTGTTGGTCATTAACATGCGCGTGTCATCAAACACCATGATGCCGCCACCGTCGGCCTTGGTGCTGGCGCTGGCAGTATCCACTACCGAATTGTTCTGGATGATGCTGTTGCTGATGGTTGGCTGGCCATTGTTCGGGACGGTAAAGTTGAAGTTCGCAAGTCCGCCGCCGTTGCCTTGTATGGTGGTGCAATTCTGAAGCGTCACGTTCGTCAGAAACAAGTTGGCGTTGCCGCTGGAGCCGGTGTCAAACTCCATACAGCCGCCGTCGCCGTCAATACCGTGGGCCCCGAGATTGCGCCCGTTCTGTAGAGTGAGATTGGAGATGCTGGTCGTGGCATTCGTAACCGGACAGTTTGCGGTAACCAAGTCCTCATTGACGTTCATCACCATGTCCACACCGTTCGACGCGCCCGGGAAGCCGATTGTTCCAGCTTGAATAATGGTTGTGCTTTGTCCGGCGCCTATAATGTTGACCGAGTCTTCTGTAGATAGGGCTCCGAAGTTGCCGGTGCAATCATTTGCCACCCTGGCGATAGAGAGCGTATATGTTCCCGCAGGCACCATGACGGTGTCAGTACCGGCAAGCGCATTGGCCCTGAGAATGGCCTCGCGCAAGCTGCAATCGTTGGCGACGCCGTTGCACGCATTGGTAATTGGGGAAACTGGCGCGGGATCGTCTGTCCGGTTGACGGTAAACGTCGGATCCGGGATGGGCATCACCATGGTAGGCGCGATGTCGCCCTGATGCAGCGCCATGATTCCGGGACGGCCATCCACGTTGATGCGCATGGGCAGGGCGTTGATCGGAGATCCGGAATATGGTTTTACCGAAACTTGTCCGGGAAGAAATGTGCTGGCGCCAGCCGGCGCGTCAGGATGGGAGATCACGACCATCTGTCCCGTTGCGGCGCTGAGCCACATGATATCGTCGGCACCATTGCTGGAGATACGGGTGCGGAAGAACACTGGGGTCTGGCCCGGAGTGACGGCGGCCAGCGAGGGGAAGCTGTCTACAACCTTCCATCCACTCGGGAAGGACGGGACAGGGACCAACGGCGGCCGCTCAAGGCGGAGCCTGGCCTGGCGAATGGCACGAAATTCTTCATTGGTATAAGTACGGGCATCAAAGTCATTGCGGACGGCAATCTGGATGCTTCCGTCCGCGCCCAGCACTGCGATTTGCGAACCGCCGTTGCGGTCATACAGGAACGAACCCAAGGCCAGGGCGCTGGCGGAAACCGGCAATCCCACCTTGACCAGCTGCATGGTGGAAGAACGCAGAATGAAAACCTGGCCGCCGGCGAGAAAAGCTGCATCGGAAGTTCCAGGCTGGAATTCGCCGAAATTTACGTTCGCAGCCGCCGCAGCCAGAGAGAAGCTGCCAAATGACTTAAGGCCTTGCGCTGTACCGCTGTACACCGAGAGAGAAAAACCCTTGGCGCTACTGACGCCTACCAGCAGTTTGGTGTATTGCGCCGAGGTCCCCAGGTCACCGCCAGCCAGAGTGGTGATTGCGCCTGGTAAGGCAACCGTCTGCGGAGCTGCAAAGTTTCCTTTGCCGTCGCCGGCGAAAAGGTACAGTGCACTTCCACCCTTGGCCGCGACAATCAGGTCCTGATTGCCGTTGCCGGTGAAATTACCAACGGCGACGAAGTCTGGACGGACCGGCACGCTGAAAACGCGTGCTTCTGGCAGAAAAGGGGACGGGAATTCACCCCGGCCGATGGCTTGAAATGATGCCTCACTTTGCGGGGCGAAGGCATCGATGTTGCCACGATGAAACGCGATGATGCCGCCGCCGGGCGCAGCATAGCCCACCAGCAAGTCCTCAAACCCATCCTGGTCGACATCGCCCTTGGCCATCGCGAGCGGCTGTGCTTGTCCGCTGGTCAAAACCTGAACCGCGCTATTACCGTCATCCTGCTGCGCCATCCGGGAAGCTCCGCTGGCCAATCCATTGGAAGCTCCTACGTGCTTTACCGGCAGACGCTGGCCATCTTGCAACCAGATTTTGGGACCTCTTGCATCCTGCTGCACCGGGCCGGCGGCGAACAAAGGCGCCTTCAATCCGCCCAACAAAATGAGACAACCAAGAATAGCTACAGCATGAAATTTTGCGACAACTCGAATGCAGGCAGGCAAGTACCTTCTGGTCACAGCGGACTCCTTAATGATTTTGCGCGTTCAGGCTTACTGATCTGGGAAAACGAACTTTCAAGGGGATACCACGTGGACACAACCCAATCTACCCCCAGAATCAAATCTAGATAGGGCTGCGATTCACGCAGTTACGTTGTTGGTACAGCTTTAGGGGAAGACCGCTGACCCAATGTACTCTGCTTGTGTTGCAATCCCTTTGTCAAGTAAAAATCCTCATATGACGCTTGGAAAGGCACCCACTTAGCAGGTTTGGCCACTTTAGCAAGGCACAGTTAACATAAGCCTTGCGCAAAAGACGCCCCTTCGCCGGACGTAAAAACGCAAACGAACACAAAAGCCCTTCGCCAAGAAAATGCGCCGGTTACCAAAGTGCCCTGAATGCCGCAATTTTCTGCTGGAAATTGCGGCGTTCAGTAGGTAATATCTACTTACTTTTGTCCTTCAGCTCAGGTGTAATTTCGACAAAATTTCAAAGGCTTTACACTGCGGGGGATTCCCATGGAATATCTTGCAGAGTTAGAAATTTTTAATGTCTTTACGCGCCACACATGAGGTATCCGATGACTGTTTCAAGACGAAAATTTTTGCGGCACGGCATGATTGCCGCTGCGGCAACTTGCGCCAGCAGCTCTTTGTTAGGGTCAAGCAAGCCATTAGGTAAGGACGAGGGAAAGACGATTCGGAGCCCTCTCAAACCTCCAGTTCAGAGCAATACTGATTGGCACAACCACGCTGATGGAATGCAACACTTGACGAGAGAGTCCTTTAACGGCGCCGTCGGGTCCACCTTCAAAGTCTTTGACCGCTCCGGGAAGATTGCTCCTTCATGGGTGACCCTTCTCTCTGTGAGCGACCTGCCGGCCCTTGCCCCCGTGAACCCTGCGAGCTTTGCCGTGGCGAATAAGCTGCCCTCTCACGCACCGGTTAGCACCGGGTTTGTTCTGTTTTTCCGCGGATCAGCGCCCGCGCCGCTGCCGCAGGATACTTTTTTGCTCGAACATTCCGGCCTGGGACAATTTGCGCTCTTCCTGGTACCGGAAGGTAATGGGCAGCAACTTTATATCGCAGTCGTCAATCGTTTGAGCGGAAACCTGCACACACAATTTCCCATGGTCGCCACTCCTGTAACAGATAAACAGACGCCACAAGCGGGATTGGGTTCAGGAGAGAGTATTGCGGCGCCTGTCGGCGCTAGGACGGCGCGTCCGGCGACCACTTCATCAGGAAGTGGAGACCTTCAGAGCGTTCCTTCTGGAACCCAAGACGTTCGAAGAGGCCCAGCGCAGGATTAAAGCTCTCAACGTAAATCGTGACCGGTTTCCCGCACTTTTCTGCTTCCGCCATGATCTGGCGGAGCAGGAAAGACCCGGTTCCCGCCTTGCGATGCTGCGGCAGTACGGTGATATCCAAGATGTGGAATACCTCAGTACCACGGTCGAGATAGAGCCGCCCCACGGGTGCTGCGCCCCCGTTCAAATTAATAATGTCGTGGCTCGCCGCCGGAAACGTTGCCGCATAATGGCTCTTCTGCGCGGTAAACTGCTGCCGCACGAAGGCGTCTTTTTGTTCAGAACCCCAAGGGACATAGGCAAGCTCGTCCGCGCGGGTGCTGGCATAAACAGATAGGAGAAAGCCTTCGTCCGCGTCGCAGGCCGGGCGCAGCGCGATTTCTCCTTCAATCTTTTCTTTGTGGGCCTTTTTTGCTGGGCCCTTTTCTTCCGGGCCCTTTTCTTCCGGAATCTTTTCTTCCGGAATCATGCTTGGTCTTTGCGCATGCGGTTGAAGACCACTTCGTACAAGATGCCCGCTGGACTGGCCCCGATGGCGGTAAGAAAAAGCTCAAAAGTTCCCAGCTTGTCATGCTCAAACCGATGAATGGCCTGATTCAAGCGCGGGGTTTGCGGGCCAAGGAAGTGGAGCGCAAACATTTCAACCTTGGGTGAAGCCTCGCCTTCTTTCACCGCTGTAAGTTTCAGCAAAAGCGGGGCACCGTCGTCCCGATGGATTTTGAAAGTGGTGTGCAAATGTTCAGCAAAAACTTTACAGTTAAACCTGTCCAGTGGGCCTGCCATCAGATTGCTATGTCCTCCCCATGTCCTTCAATCAATCCATATTATAAGGATACGGTATTCCCATTCATCGCAATGCGTCCAATGCCTTGGCTGAAAACAGAGGCTAAAGCAGATCCACAAAACATATACCCTAAAACACCCACCTGTGAAGCAGCAGCACAGCCGAGGGCGGCTGTGCCACACGGGTAGAGCAACTCTGAAACCGCTTTAGGTTCGCCGATGCAAAAGATGAAACAGGAATGGATACATATAGCACCAAAAGCCGGCATGATCCAACCGAAATTGCGGTCCCTGCGATTCACACTCTATCTAATCTAGAGGAGCGTATGGGCGGTCTCATTCGTAGCGTAGAGCTATCATGGGGTCCACGCGCATGGCGCGGCGCGCGGGGAGGTACCCCGCTGCCAGCGCAACCAAAGCCAGCACCACGACGACGCAGGCAAAAGTAAGGGGATCGCGCGCGGTGACGCCGAACAACAAGCTGGCCATAAGCCGGGTAAGCGCCAGCGAACAGGCCACTCCGGCCACAATGCCGATCGCGGTCAGCATGCCCGCCTTCGCCATCACCAGCCGTAGCACGTTGCCTTGTTGCGCGCCCAACGCCATACGGATGCCGATCTCCCGCGTGCGCTGTGTCACCAGATACGCCAGCACGCTATAGAGTCCTACCGCGGCCAGCACCAGCGCCAGCGCGGCAAAACTGCCGAGCAGGTACGTTTGAACGCCGGTTGCTTGCGTGGTTTCGGCAACCACCTCGTCCATGGTCCGGGGCTGGAAAGCAGCCAAAGATCGATCCAGCGCGGAAAGATTGCTCCGCAACGCACCCAGCACGCTTGACGGAGGCACAGAGGTTTTTACAACGACCATTCCGGCGAAGACAGGCCAGTCCAAGGCCGCGGTCACCGGGTAATAGGCTTGCGGAAAGGGCTTCTGCTGGACGCTATCCACGCTGGTGTCCCCCACCACGCCGACCACTCGTACCGGCAGCGTGCCGTCGCTGGTCTTGTAGATTTTCCCCACAGCATCCTGGCCCGGCCAGAAAGTTTGTGCCATGGTCCGGTTGATGACGGCAACAAAGGAAATGCCGGGCGGTAGCTTCTTGAGGTCAGGGTCGTTCTTATAAAGTTCATCCAGTTGCATGTTTGCTTCATATACGTGTTGCATGTCCGTGGGGGAAAGGTTTTCGCCATGCAGCATCGGGATGCCCAACGCGCTGAAGTAATCCGGCGTGATGTAGATGTTCTCCACCAGTTGATTGGCGTGCGCCGGGTCCTTGTCGCCATCCACGGAAACGTATCCGTTGCGGCCGCCTTCCAGCGGAAGCTCAGTGGAGATCGCAGCCACACGGACGCCGGGGATGTGCTGGATGCGCTCAAGGTATCGCTCAACAAAATCGCGGCGTGATGCAGGACTAGCATATTTCTGCGGAGGAAGAATCGTCGCCATGGTCATGACGTTTTGGGTTTGAACACCGATATCGGCCTGGCGCATTTTGTTGAAGCTGCGCAATAGCAGACCGGCCCCGGTCAGCAAGGCCAGAGAAACAGCGATCTCAACGACGACCAGGGCGTCCCGCAGATGGCGATGCCAGCCCACGGCGCTCACCACGGCTTGCGCGCTCGATTTCAATTCCTCACTCAAATCCAGGCCGGAAGCCTGGAGGGCGGGGGCCAGACCAAACAGAATGCCCACCACCACGCTCACCAGCACGGTGAATCCCAGGACGGTAAGGTCCACTTGCACCACGTTCATCTTAGGGATGGGCAAGGCGTTGGTCGAGCGCACCAGCATGATCGACCACCAGGCGCCGGCAAGCCCAAGTGCGGCGCCCAACAACGAGAGCATCACGCTCTCCGTAAGCAGTTGACGCATGATGCGAAGCCGGCTGGCGCCCAGCACGGCGCGCAAGGCGATCTCACGCTGGCGGCCCGTGGCCCGAGCCAGCAGAAGATTCGCAACATTGACGCACGCCACCAGCAAGACTGCCGCCACCGCACAGAGCAGGACCAGAAGCTGCGGCCGCGAGTTCCCTACGATTTGCTCATTGAGAGAAACCACCACAGCGCTCACTTTATTATTCGCATCGGGGTACTGCTGCTCCAGCCGTTTGGCAATGGTCGCCAGGTCGGCCTGGGCCGCGGCAATGCTTACTCCGGGTTTCAGTCTGGCGATCGCGCGATAGCTATGGCTGCCGCGGGGGCCCAGCGCTTTCTTTCCCATATCCTGGGGTATCCAGATATCCGTGCGGACGCCGTTCAACCATTGCGGCATCACGCCGATCACGGTGTACTGAGCACTGTTCAGGTCCATTGTCTTGCCCAAGGCGTCGGCGCGTCCGCCAAAGAACTTGATCCAAAAGTCATGACTGAGAACAATCACGTAGCCTTTGCCCTCTTCGTCTTCTCCGTTGGCAAAAACCCGGCCCATGGCCGGGGCCACGCCCAGCACGGAAAAATAGTTTGCCTGCGTGCCCAGCACGACGACTGGCTGCGCTTCACCCGGGCCGCTGGCGTTGTAGGAATGCGGCCAGGTACAAAGCGCCGAGGCCTCAAGCGTGTGGTTTTGCGCTTGCCAATCCAAATAGTCCGGCCCCGTGAGAGGGTAGTTGCCCGGTGCGGCTTCCGTCTCCGAGAGGTAGACCAGCCGGTCCGGGTCCTTGAAAGGTATTGGGCGCAGCAGTACCGCATCAATGATGGAGAAGATGGCGGTGTTGGCGCCGATACCCAGGGCCAACGTCAAGACGGCGACTGTAGTAAATCCCGGGCTCTTGCGCAACGCGCGCGCGCCATAGCGGAGGTCTTGCAGAAGTGTTTCCAGAAAGGGCAGGCCGCGTTGCCGGCGGCAGCTCTCCCTGGCCGAGTCAATGCTTCCAAACGTGGCCAGGGCCTGGCGGCGGGCCTCAGCCAGCGGCATGCCGGAACGCACCTTGTCTTCAATATGCATCTGAAGGTTGGTTTCAATTTCCGCGGCAAGCTCAAGGTCGTGCTGCCGGCGCTTGAACAGTCCCACCAGACGGAAAAACCATGCCCGCAACGTTCTCATAAAGACTCCTTCTTGGCGGAAAGGAAGCGCGCCAGAATGTCCGTGGCCTGCTCCCACTCTTGGGTCTCTTTGCCCAGTTGTTTCCGTCCGGCGCGTGTGAGCCGGTAATATTTGGCCTTGCGGTTATTGTCAGAAACACCCCAGTCGGAAGCGATGCTGCCCTCCTGCTCCAGCTTCAGCAAGGCCGGATACAGCGTTCCATAGTTGACCGACAGCCGGTCGCCGCTGGTCTGCTCGATGCGCCGGGCAATACCATACCCATGCAATGGCCCCATGGTTTCCAGGGTCTTCAGGACCATCAACGCCAGGGTGCCTTGCCAAACATCTGTTTTATCGCCCAATTGTCTCTCCTATGGGATGCCCATACTAATTACCACATGTCCTATGGGAAAGCAATAGGAACTGCCACATTCCTTGGACGGCGCTCCATGCCTTTGGTTAGGAGGAAAAACCGGGGGGGGCTTTTTGACGCGCCAAGCACGCGGGAGCGGGCAAATCCGCCTGGCCCGCCGACCGTTGACCCCGTGCCATGGCCAGACTAGAATCGCAAATACTAATTGGGTACCTTTTGACGAGAAGTTAAGTCCAATAGGTGCGGCCCTCGGAGGCTATGATGCGGAGAAAGATCTCAACCTTATCTATACTTTCCTTTGTACTAGTAGCTTTAGTTTGTTCTTCAGCGGCCATGGAAGACCCGCGCGACGGCGGCCCTGCGCTGAGCGCTCCACCCAAGACCGCTACCACTGACGTCAAGGATGTTGTCCAGGGAATGGAGATCATTGACCCGTACCGCTGGCTGGAAGACCAGAACAGCCCGGAAACAAGGGCGTGGATCAACGCACAGAACGCCTACACCGATGCCGCTCTGGCAAAAATACAAGGACGGGAAGAGATCAAGCGGCGCGTAAGCGCACTGCTGAAAATCGATGCCATGGGCACGCCCTCAGTACAGAGCGACCGTTACTTTTTCGCAAAGCGCCAAGCCGACCAGGACCAGTTTATTCTGTACCTGCGCAAAGGCCTTCAGGGCAAGGATGAAGTCCTGGTCGATCCACTTTCCATGAGCGCGGAGCATACCATCACGGTCAACCTGTTTGACGTGACACGTGACGGCAAGATGATCGCCTACGCTCTTCGCCAGGGAGGAGCGGATGAAATCACCCTCCATGTGTTTGACGTGGATGCGCATAAAGAGCTGCCGGACATCTTCCCCAAGGCCCGCTACAGCGGTTTTTCTATTCTGCCGGACAAGAGCGGCGTGTATCTGACCAAAGTGCTGCCTGAGGGCCCGCGCGTTTTCTTTCACAAGATGGGCACGGAAACAGCCCAGGACGTAGAAATTTTCGGCAAAGGGTACGGCCCGGAGATGGCAATCGGCAATTTCATTTCCGAAGATGACCACTATCAGATTATTACGGTCTATCAGGGATCGGCGGCGGAAAAAACGGAAATCTACCTCCAGGACCTGGTGAAGAAAGGTCCGATTGTTCCCATTGTCAACAATATCCACGCTACCTTCTATGGGCAGACCGCGGGCGACCATATGTACGTGCGCACCAATTGGAAAGCGCCCAAGTGGCGCATCATGGAGGTTGATCTCAAAGACCCTTCGCCGGAACATTGGCGCGAACTGATTCCCGAGAACGACGCAGTGATGGACGGCTTCTCCCTGGTGGGCGGCAAGCTTGCGGTCCATATGACGCAAAACGTGGTCCCGCGCTTAAAGCTGTTCGACGTAAGCGGAAAGCTGCTGCGTGAAGTCCCGCTTCCCACGCTTGGCTCCATTTCCGGCCTGAGCGGCCACTGGGACTCGAACGAAGCATTCTTCACTTTTAACTCGTACCACATGCCGCCGACGACTTACCGGTATGACGTTGCCACCGGGAAACAATCGGTATGGTCGCAATTCAAAGCGCCGATCGAAAGCGAGAAATACGAGGTCAAGCAAGTCTGGTACACCTCCAAGGACGGCACCAAGGTGCCAATGTTCCTGGCCCACGCCAAAAATATCAAGCTGGATGGATCGAATCCCACCCTCCTGACCGGCTACGGCGGGTTCAATATAAGCTCCACGCCTGGATACAACTCCTTTGCGGCGGCCTGGATGGCCAGCGGAGGCGTCTATGCCGTGGCGAACCTGCGCGGCGGCGGAGAATTTGGCGAAGAATGGCACCACGCCGGCATGCTGGCCAAGAAACAAAATGTCTTTGATGACTTCATTGCCGCAGCCGAGTGGCTGATCAAGAATAAATACACCTCGCCGGCGCGCCTCGCCATCCGCGGCACCAGCAACGGCGGGCTTCTGGTGGGCGCCGCGCTTACCCAGCGTCCGGAACTCTTTGGAGCGGTGATCTGCGGCTATCCCCTGCTGGACATGGTGCGCTATCACAACTTCCTGGTGGCCAAGTATTGGGTGCCGGAATATGGCTCCTCGGATGATCCCGAGCAGTTCAAATTTATCTACGCCTACTCGCCCTACCACCACGTGAAGCCGGGAACAAAATATCCGTCGGTGCTGCTCATCAGCGGCGACTCCGACACCCGCGTGGCTCCGCTGCACGCACGCAAAATGACCGCGCGCCTGCAAGCTGCCACCGCCGGCTCGGACCATCCCATCCTGCTCCACTATGAAGCGACGGCCGGCCATTCCGGCGGTACTCCCGTGGGCAAGCAAGTGGAAAACACCACCGACGAACTGGATTTTCTTTTCTGGCAACTCGACGTGAACAGCCAGGCTAAGACCGAAACGGCGATGGGAAAATAGAAGAACGCGGCGGCGCATTGAAGTTGGTTTAACGACGTTTCCCATGAATCTGCCAGGGTGCAATAGTGAATCAGGAAGTTTCTTGATCGAGCGGTCAAACCGGCGGAGAACGTCCACTTCAGGGACATCATGACCGCCTTTTAAGACCCGCTGTCGGATTCTTGACAGCACCAGATCGATGCCTGACACCCACAGAAAGAAGAAATGCGGCCTGATAGCCTTGATTTTCCTTACTTGGTCGTACTTCAAAAAGTTCGAAGAAACCCGACGGTGTTTCCTCCTGTACTCCGACGCGAAGAGGTATTACTTTCTTTTGAAGAAGTGCCTCTCGGCAGACCAGCAGACTGCTCTTCACCAGCTATTCAAAGCAAAACTGGCGGAAAAATAAACCCGCGCGCTCAGAGAGGCAGTAGAGGGGCGTTGGGTGCTACTTGATCACGCCGCGCTCTGAGTTCTCAATGAAGCGGACCAGCAGGGCCACGTCCTCACCCTGGTCGCCCTCGGCCCTCAGTTTTTCCAGTGCTTGCGTTGTATTCAACTTTGAGTTCAGCAGCACGCGGAAGGCGTGATGGATCTTGCTGATGCGTTCTTTGCTGAAGCCGCGCCGTTCCAGTCCAATGGCGTTCACGCCGTAGGTGCGCGCCTCACGCGGCGCAACACATTTGGAGAAAGGAAGAACATCCTGGGTCACAATGGTGCCGCCGCCGATATAAGCATGAGCGCCCACACGGTCGAATTGGTGCACCGCGGAGAAGGCGCCCACGGACGCCCAATCTTCCACCGTAACGTGTCCGGCCAGTGTGGCGGCATTGGCCATGATCACGTGGTCGCCCACGAAACAATCGTGGCCGATGTGGGCGTAAGCCATGATCAACGTGTGGCTGCCCACGCGGGTCACGCCGCCGCCTTTGTTCGTGCCCCGGCTGATCGTGACATACTCATGCACGGTGTTGTGGTCGCCGATCTCAAGCCGTGTCTTCTCGGCGCGGTAGGTCAGGTCTTGTGGCTCGCCTCCAATGACGCTGAAAGAGAAGAAGCGGTTATGCGAACCAATTTTTGCCGGGCCCTGGAGGACCACATGCGACATGAGCTCGCAGTCGTCGCCCAGCGCCACGTCCGCGCCGACCACGCAATACGGCCCGACGGAGCACGTGGACGGGACCGTTGCCCCGGGACCAATGATTGCGGTGGGATGGATCATTTCTTCTTGATTAGCCTTCTGGATTCGCGCCTGGTTCAGTGCTGGTTGCCTCAGCGCCGTCGCCGGAGGATTTTCGTCCGCGCGTGCGAGACACCAGTTGCGCGCTGACAATGCCTTCACAGACGAGCTTGCTGTTCACAAAGGCTTTTCCTTCCATCCGTACCGCGATGATCCCGTGCGTCAGCTTCCAGGAGAGCGTGGCGACTTCCAGGCGCAACTGGTCGCCGGGCACTACCTGGCGGCGGAAGCGGGCCTTCTCAATGCCGGTAAAGACAACCAGTTGGTCCCCGTGATTGTCCACCTCCGAGAGCAGCAGTACCCCGCCGGTCTGGGCCATGGCCTCCACGATAAGCACGCCGGGCATGATGGGAAAGCCGGGGAAATGCCCGACAAAAAACGGCTCATTCACGGTAACGTTCTTGATGGCCACAATTCTTTTCTTGCGCTCAAGTTCGAGAATCCTGTCAATCAGAAGAAAAGGATAGCGGTGCGGCAGAATCGCCTGGATCTGGTTGATATCGAGCGGGCCGGACTTGCTCGCCGTCGCCGAATTTTCGACTGCGCTTGTATTTGTTTGGTCACTCATCGGAAGCGCGAATTATAGAAGTATTTGCCGCCAGGTTCAAACACGCTAAGGCCTGGACAGCAGTGGGCAAGTACTGGATAGGCCTGCCATCTGGAAAGTGGCAAGGAAAAATGTGATTGCAATCGCGCGGGACAACGTTGCAACAGGTCTTGTATGGACAACTTCATGGCCCGAATCGAAGACACCATGCGTGAGGCCGCGTCGCTCCGGTAGAATGTCACGCAGCCGCAAGGTTCATTTCTATATTCGTACTGAATGGAGGAGATGAATGTCTGATTTGAATACCAACCAGTCGCAATGGAGCTGGTTGCGGGACACCTACTGGTATGTTCCGCCAGAAAATCTGCCGGCGCTGCAATTCGCTCCCGATGAAAACACGCTTGCTTGGCTGATCGACCAGACGGTCTGGCATATCTCTGCATTCCAGAACGGTTATTTCTGGGGTTCTTCGGCTACCGCAACTCTCCCGGCCGGCAACAAATCATCGCAAGAAGCATCAAGCGTTAAACCAGTCAGCTTCAGTATGGTGGGCAGCATAACTCCGGAAGGGCGTGTTTACATCACCTTTATACCTGGCCGTGCGTCTTCCTCTCGACCGGCCACCACTGGCGTAGGTCGTGCTGTTCCCCATAACAATAAGTGGAGTCTGGAAATGCAGATGTCCACTGGCAGCAGTAAGACAACTGCCCACTGGGCCTATATGACTCAAGTAAAGCCCGAGGATCCGAGTTGGAAGAGCTTGCCCGGCGTGGGAATTTCGGTGCCGCAAATGCTCCAGGGGTGTCAGGCGCCGCAATTGGACAAGGCCGCGCAGTAACGTACTCAACATTGCCGTCCAGAGTTTTTGGAAATACCAGTCTGTCACTTATGGTCTTTGGTTCACCGTGCTCAGAGCTGGCTGCACCGCTCTCACACTTGCGAGAAAATCTCCATTTGGAGGATGCCCTTTTGAAGATCGCCTTACGCACCATATCTATCAGCATCGTTGGCCTCTTTGTTTCCCTGACGCTGCATGCAGCAGATCTGCCGCACATCAAAATGGAGAACGGAACCGGGAGCCTCATCGTCAATGGCCAGCCATTTCTGATTTTAGGGGGTGAACTGGGCAATTCCTCGGCGGGGACTGCCGCGCAGGCGGATTCGATCATTCCCAAGCTGGCAGCCATGCACGTCAACACGGTACTGATACCGGTTGCCTGGGAGCAGACGGAACGGAAAGAAGGCAGCTTCGACTTCAGCATATTGGACCACTGGATTGAAACGGCGCGAGGACACAACGTGCATCTCGTCATCCTCTGGTTTGGGAGCTGGAAAAACGCCTTCTCGAACTATGCTCCTTCCTGGGTAAAATCGGACGCTAAGCGCTTTCCCCGTGCCGAGTCCGCCGATGGCAAACCGCTGGAGATTCTTTCGACACTATCAGCAGAGACGCGCCGTTGCGACAGTCGCGCCTTCACCGCCCTGATGCGCCACATTCGCGAGAAAGATTCTCAGCAGCAGACCGTGCTGATGGTCCAGGTGGAGAACGAAGTTGGTTATCTCGGGCCCGGCCGGGACCGCTCTCCAGAGGCAAACAAACTTTTTCGTGGACCGGTTTCGGACGTGCTGGTCCGTGCTCTCGCAGCCAAGCGTCTTCAACTCTCGCCGGAGCTTGCGGCGCATTTTAACGAGCGCGGGCGGACCTGGAGTGAAGTATTTGGAGATGCCGCCAACGAAGTCTTCATGGCGTGGAATTATGCAAGTTACATTGAAGCGGTGGTGCAGGCGGGAAAGAAAGAATATGCGCTTCCCATGTACGCGAATGCGCAACTGCCCGCGCCGCAGGAGAGGGCCGGCGAGTATCCCAGCGGGGGACCGCACCCATATTATCTGGAGGTCTGGCGCGCGGGCGCACCCAGCATCGATTTCTACTCGCCCGACATCTATTGGCCCAATTTCGAATACTGGGTACAGCGGTATGAGGTTTCCGGCAACCCAATTTTCATACCGGAAGCGCGGATCGAAAGCGCTCCGTACAATGCGTTCTATGCCTACGGCCAGGCGCGCGTCTTGGGCTTTAGTCCGTTCGCCATCGAAAGCCTGAAAATCCCAGAGAAAGACAGCGACGCTAAACCGGAGATGATGCAGGTCTACGAGCTGCTGGATAGCATCCGCGATCTCTTGCCCGCCGCCCAGGTTGCCGGAATGACCCGCGGCTTGGTGCTGCACATAGCGAGTCCGCGCCCCACACAGACAGTTGCCCTGGGTGGCTACCTGTTTGAAGCCACGCTCTCACGCTCCTGGCCGGCAAGGGCCATCATCGCGGACGATGGCGCCATGCTGGTCCTGCAAACGTCGCCGGGGGAGTTCTACGTCGTCGGCAGTGGTTTGACCGTAAGTATTGCGCGTGACCCTGACGTGGATGCGGGAATCGCCGGCATTGAAAGCATTGAGCAGGTTTCTCGCGCATCCGGGCAATGGACCACGGAGAGGCGTTTGAATGGTGATCAAACCAACCAAGGCCGGCAGTTATTGCTGGACCCACACCGGCAGTATATCTATCGTGTCCGGCTTTATTCAATCACTCGGGAACGGGAGCACTAGTCCATGATGGAGAGACTCGCCTTGCGTATGATTGTGCTGCATAAATTTCGGATGTTCCAGAGGACAGCTTTGTCGATTCGTTTTCTGACTACATTGCGCATGGGTTGGATTCCGTTATGCGCCGCGTTTCTTTTGCTGGCGTGTGCGGTGAACAACGTCCATGCCAGCGACGCCCCAACACGTTGGATCGGTTCATGGGCCACGTCTCAGCAACTTGTTGAGCCGAACAACGCGCTGGAGCCGGCGGACCTGCACGATCTCACTCTGCGCCAGATTGTGCATTTGTCTCTCGGCGGAAATGAAATTCGGCTGCGATTTTCGAATCGTTTTGGGGGCGTCCCGCTGCATCTGACAGCGGTGCACGTCGCGAAAGCCATCTCTCCCAGTTCTGAGAAGATCATTCCAGCCAGCGACAAGGCGCTCACATTCTCTGGCTCGCCGGACGTCATAATTCCTCCACACGCCGACTACCTTTCTGATCCGGTCTCATTTCCTGCGAACGCGCTGTCGGACGTGGCGATTACGCTGCACATTGATACGGCTCCCGCCGAGCAGACGGGCCACCCCGGTTCGCGCGCGACGTCTTACATCGCACATGGAGATCTAGTTTCCGCACCCGAGTTTCGCGGTGCTAAAACCGTGGATCATTGGTATTTCATTGCCGGAATTGACGTAGTGGCCCCGTCCGAAGCAAGGGCGATCGTGGTGCTTGGCGACTCGATCACCGACGGGCACGGCGTTACCACCAACGGCAATGATCGTTGGACTGACGTGCTGGCGCAACGATTACAGGCCGATCCAAGTACGCGGCAGTTGGCTGTTCTCAATCAGGGGATTGGGGGGAACCATCTTCTCACCGATGGCTTGGGACCGGATGCCTTGTCTCGCTACGATCATGATGTGATCGCCCAGCCAGGGGTCCGCTACCTGATCGTTCTGGAAGGAATCAATGACGTTGGCTTGTTGTCGCGCACTGGCGAGGCCGCGCGGGCCGAGCACGAAGCGCTGTTTCGGCGAATGATTGCGGCGTACGAGCAGATTATCGCGCGCGCTCACACCCATGACATCAAGGTCATCGGGGCCACCATGACGCCCTTTGTCGGATCGAACTACTATCATCCTGCTCCAGCCAATGAGGCAGACCGGCAGGCGGTGAATGAATGGATACGAACTCCCGGACACTTCGATGCGCTGATTGACTTTGACAAGATCACCCGTGATCCACAGAATCCCGAGCATTTTCTGCCTGCATGTGATTCTGGCGATCATCTTCATCCTGGCCCAGCTGGCTATGCCGCGATGGGGCGTGGCATACCGCTCTCGTTGTTCGCGCCCTCTACAGGGCCAGCACCCAGGATCGCGTTTACTTTCGACGATCTTCCGGCTCATGGACCATTGCCTCCGGGTGGGACACGGGCCGATGTTGCAGCAAGAATCATCAGCGCTCTGCATGCGGCCCATGTCCCGCCAACGTACGGCTTTGTGAACGGAGGGCAACTTGTGCAGCAGCCGGCGGACGCGGATGTCCTACAGGCATGGCGGGCCGCGGGCAACCTGCTGGGCAACCACACCTGGTCGCACATGAACCTGAACCAGGGTTCATTCGAGAACTTTGAAGCGGACGTAAGCCGCAATGAAGCTTTGCTTGCCAAGTCAATGTCCCACCAGGAGTGGCGCTGGTTTCGTTTTCCATTTCTTGCGGAAGGAGACACGCAAGCAAAAAAAGAGGGGACGCGGAGTTTTCTCGCGCAGCACGGTTACAAAATAGCCGCGGTCACGATGGGCTTTGGCGATTATCAATGGAACGAGCCGTTTGCCCGCTGCAAAGCGAAGGGTGACGCACAGGCAATTGCCTCACTGGAATACAGCTATCTTGAAGCCGCGGACGAGAGCATCCATTTTTATCGCGGACTTTCACACACGCTCTATGGCCGGGACATCCCCTATGTGCTCTTAATGCATATCGGGGCCTTTGATGCGGAGATGATGCCGCGCCTGCTCAATCTCTACCAATCCAGGGGCTTTGCGTTCATCACGCTCGCCGAAGCCGAGAGTGATGAGTTCTACCGCAATGACACCAACGCTCATCTGCCTTCAGGTGTTGATACGCTGGAAAAAGCCATGGCAGAGCGCCATCTTCCATTCCAGCAACCCAAGTTGCGCTTACAGCTCGATGCCCTCTGCCGGTGAAGTGCAACTTAAAAGGAAGGAGCACCAGTCCCCATCACGGTCCTGAACGTCCGGATTTCATTGCTTCTCCTTAAAAATCAATTGGCTTAGTTTATGACGCTGCTTGTGCACGCTGTATTTCGCGCCAGCGAGCAGGTGGAACTCCTTCCCAAGTACGAAAAGCGCGAACGAAGGAGTTGGAGTCCTCGTATCCGAGAAGGTAGGCAGCTTCATTCAGCTCGAGGACGGAATTGTTGAGATAGTGGCGAGCAAGCTGACGACGGGCGTCGTCTAAGACGCGCTGGAAGCTTGAGCTTTCGTCTTGCAAACGCCGCTGTAGAGTACGGGAACTGATATGTAGAGCATCGGCGATGTCCTCGATGGTGGGACGGCGGCCAGTGAGTTTCTGCTGTATGGCGATGCGGACGCGTTCGACGAAGTTCTCATCGCCGTTTTCCTGCTTCAGTTCTTCCTCAAACTGCGGCGCAAGCATCGCCAGAAGCTCGGCATTACGGGTAACGAACGGTCTCTTGGCGTCGGCGGCGCGAAACACGATGGCGTTGCGAGGCGCTCCGCAGACGACAGGGCAGCCAAAGTGGCGTTCAATGGTTTTCGCATGCAGCCGGGGTTGGACAAACTCCACGCGAAGTGGCGAGAGGCGGGTGCCAGTGCCGTGGCGAGCGATTGAAAGCACCCAGGCGAAGCAGCATTCGCTCAGTACCGGAGGCTCGACTTCATCAGCCAGCAGCCAGCGGAACTGGATGCTCCACTCTTCATCGCCCTTTTTTTGGAGGATCTTTTCCGGGCACGTGAGCTGCTTGTAGCGAGCCATTTGGTCGATAGCTGCGCCGAAGTCCTCTGATGAGAGAGCAGCGACACCGATGGGGTGGAATCGTTCGGTCTTGGTTTCCGTACCGAGCAAAAGGCCGATTGCGGGGTTTGTGCTGACTTCGCCCACGGCACGCCACAGAGCAAAAAGCTCCTCGGTTTTGAGGAGCACGCGCGGCTGATCGATATATCCCTGGGATAGCCCGGCCCGGCGAAAGACCGCCGAGGCCGAGACTCCATGTTCTTCCAACTTCGAAAAGATGCTGCCGGAGACGCGAAAGTGCTTATTCATCGGGCTACTCAGATTTGAGAGATGCCATGTCGATGGAGAAGCGGTACTTCACCTCGGACTTGAGCAGTCTCTCGTAAGCTTCGTTGACCTTCTGGATTGGGATGACTTCGACATCGGAGGTGATGTTGTGCTGCCCGCAGAAATCGAGCATCTCCTGGGTTTCGGCGATGCCTCCGATGGGCGAACCGGAGAGGCTGCGGCGCCCCATGATCAGGCCGAATGCAGATACGGCGAGAGGCTTTTCCGGAGCGCCCACGAGGGTAATGCTGCCATCGCGGCGCAACAGATTGATGTATGCATTGATGTCGTGATCGGCGGAGACAGCGTCGAGAATGAAGTCGAAGCTGCCGGTGTGCTTTTGCATCTCGTCGGCGTTTCTGGAAATGATAACTTCGTCCGCTCCCAGGCGGAGTGCATCTTCCTTCTTACTCGGTGAAGTCGTGAAGACGACAACGTGGGCTCCGAGCGCATGGGCAAACTTCACACCCATATGGCCCAGTCCCCCGAGACCCACCACGCCGACCTTCTTGCCCTTGGTGACACCCCAGTGGTGCATGGGAGAGTACGTTGTGATGCCGGCGCATAGCAAGGGAGCGACCCCGGCGAGGTTGAGGTTCGAAGGAACGCTGAGCACAAACCTCTGGTCGACGACAATGCTGTCCGAGTAGCCGCCGTAGGTGACGCCTCCCAGATGCTTGTCGGGGAAGTTATAGGTAAGCGTGAAATTTGGGCAGAACTGCTCAAGGCCCGCCTGGCACTCCGGGCACGTGCGGTCCGAGTCCACCATGCAGCCGACCGCGGCGAGGTCCCCGGGCTTGAACTTCGTGACTGTGGCGCCGACCCTGGTGACGCGGCCGACGATTTCGTGACCGGGAACACAGGGGTAAACAGTGGGCATCACACCACTCCACTCGTTTCGAACTTGATGAAGATCGGAGTGACAGATGCCGCAGTAGAGAATTTCGATCTGTACGTCGTGTTCGGTTGGATCACGCCGTGTGATCGTGGTGGACGCCAAGGTCGATGTCGCACTGGAAGCGGAGTAAGCTTTCGCGTTGAACATGTACTTAGTCTAGATGCAGGCCACGCGTTCCGATATGCAAAATGCGCCATTGTTTATGCAAATTGCGCCAGAATGGGGTAGCAGCGTCTTAGTCTGAATCCAAATTACTAACGGGAAGGTGGCCTTTGGGAAGCAATCGCAATTGCCTCCCAGTTGCCGGTAATCCGGAAGTATTGCCACCGGATTGGTCCGGATAAACGTCCCTGTGGGCGCCAATCGCACCCAGTCCTGAGTGATCCCACTCCGGCCCTGCCCAGGACGGTTTATCATTCCTCAAGCTGGCATTGCCAATGCTGACATGTCCAAACACATATGACCGGTAAAACACAACAACAATCTATCCAGCCGTACTTGCAATTCTGCCAGGAGCATCTGGCAGAGATGCTGGAAACGCTCAAGCGCTTTGTTTGGGTGGAATCGCCCAGTGACAGCAAGGCCGATGTCGATTTGTTTGGCCAATTCGTGGCGCATGAATTTGAGCGGATCGGCGGCAAGATCACATTTGATCGGCAGGAAAAATATGGCAACCATCTGAAAGCTGAGTTTGCTGGAAGCGCCCCCGGTAAGCCTGTGCTCCTGCTCGGCCATCTTGATACCGTTTGGCCGCGGCACACAATCGCCGGGATGCCGTTTCGCATGGATGCTGGTCGTGCCTACGGTCCGGGTGTGTATGACATGAAGGCCGGGATCCTGCTGATGCTTTATGCTCTGCGCGCCATTCAGGCGTCCGCAAGAAACGCTGGCAAAGATACAGGCCAGCGTCCCGTGATTGTTCTCTTGGACACGGACGAAGAAGTCGGCAGCACCACGGGAAGGCCTCTGGTGGAAGCAACGGCCCGCGAGTGCGATGCCGTGCTAGTCATGGAACCTTCCCAGGGGCCGCAAGGTTTTCTGAAGACGTCGCGCAAAGGCGTGGGCGCGTTTACGCTTCGAGTGCATGGGCAGGCCTCACATGCCGGCGTGGATTTTGAAAAAGGCCACAGCGCCATTGTGGAGCTTTCCCACCAGATTCTTAAGGTGGCAAAGTTTACTGATCTTAGCCGGGGAATCACCGTGAACCCCGGCGTGGTCCAGGGAGGTACGCGCAGCAACGTGGTTGCGGCGGAAGCCCGGGCGGTTGTGGACATACGCATTACCCACGCTGCGGATGCGGCGGTGCTGGAACAGAAGTTCGCAGCGTTGCGCCCGGTTGATCCTCATTGCCGGCTTGAGGTGAGCGGAGGTCTCAACCGTCCTCCCATGGAGCCCAACGAGGCCACAGCGCGGATGTTCCGGATAGCGCAGCAGCTCGGCCAAACCATCGGCATGACGTTGGAAGAATCTTCCACCGGCGGAGGGTCGGATGGCAACTTCACCGCGGCCATGGGCATACCGACCCTGGATGGGCTGGGTGCGGTGGGAGAGGGCGCCCATGCCGACCGGGAATCGGTGGTGATTGAAGAATTGCCGCGCCGGGCCGCATTGCTGGCGGGACTGGTTGAAACCTTATGAATCACAAGGCTTTTGGGGAGTGACTCAAGATTTTGGGTCAGGCAGAAACCTTAGTTTTCCGTGTTTCTTTGACTCCCCTGAACGCTTGACCTACAATTTGAAGGCAATCAATAAAACGACGGAACGCTGGCGGTAATTGTGGTTCCGGATGGAGTCGAAAATGTTTGGTGGAAGAATTGGTGTACCGGAACTCCTGATCATCCTGGTCATCGCATTAATATTTTTTGGCCCCAGCAAACTGGGCGACTTGGGCAAAGGTCTGGGCGATGCCATTAAGAATTTCAAAGGCGCGATGAAAGAGGGGGAGCAGCCTACGCCTACACCCCAGCCCACGGACAAGAAGTAGCAGAACGCTTCAGGAAATGAGTCCGTTGGTTCGCAACATCTCTGTCACCAAAGGCAGAGGCAATCCCACCACGTTGGAGTATTCTCCTTCGATGTGGTCAGCCCAACCCGCAGCGCCACCCTGGATGGCGTAGGCCCCGGCTTTGTCCATGGGCTCGCCGCCAGTGATATATTGCTGGATCTCATCTTCATCCAGCTTTCTGAAAGAGACATGGGTAGTGCTGGAGCGGATGTCGGTTTTCCTGGCTGTTCCATCAGCGGGAACTTCCGGCCGCACCAGGCAGACCGCGGTAATCACTTGGTGGCTGCGCCCGGAGAGCAGACGCAACATGCGTGCTGCGTCTTCCCGGTCGCGCGGCTTGCCCAGAACCTCACCTTCTATTACAACAATTGTGTCCGCGCCCAGCACGGGTTGTCCGGGAAACTTCTGTGCCACAGCCAAGGCCTTTTCTTCTGCCAGACGAAGAGCGTAGTCCAATGCAAGCTCCCCCGGACGTTGATCTTCAGAGATATCCGGGGAGTGCGCCTGAAATGGAATGCCGGTCTCGCGCAACAATTCCTGGCGGCGCGGAGAAGAGGAGGCGAGAATCAGTGGCTGATGCATCGTTGGTTTCGTAAAATGTCTTTTAAGTCTGTCATCCTGCTTAAATGCGCATCAGGGTGTTCCAACAAAAGAGCGTCGAAAATCCAGGAGGCTCTATTCTTCTCTTCCCTCGCCTAGTTCTCTGGTTGCTGTAGGGCTCTACCTTCGGTGTTCGGGATTTCAGTGAAGACCACTTACCGCACTCCCACCTGGCCCTTCACCGATTCAATCAGCTTCTTTGAGTCCCATCCCACGCCGTCTTTGAAGACCAGTTCCACGTTCTCAATGTCTTGAATATTTGCCGAGGGATCGCCTTTGACCAGTACGATGTCCGCTTGCTTGCCGACGGCCAGCGATCCGATGTGGTCGGCTTCGCCCAGGAACTGCGCGCCGTTCAGGGTAGCGATCTTGATGGCCTCCACCGGGGTGAAGCCCGCTTCCACCAGAAGTTCGACTTCGCGCTGGTCGCCGTACCCGGCCACAATGCCGCCCAGGCCGGTGGGATCAAGCCCAGCCAGCAGCACGCCGCCGGCTTTCACAAAAGCGCGCTCAAACTGGAGCTCTTTGGTGAACATGGGAACGCGCGGACTGTCCGCCGTAAGCCGTGCCCGGTTGGCGTGGTAGGCCTTGCTGGCGTCGTCGCTGAGCGTGTCCAGGACCTTCTGCGGCACGTCGGGACGGCTGAGCACAGATTGCTCAAAGACCGGCAGGGTTGAAGTCACAGCCACGTGATGCGAGACCAAGGTGCGAATCGTCGTCTGGATCTCTTCGCCCGTTACCTCCAGCTTGGACGCGGCGAGGCTCGCCTGGCCCGGATTGGGGCAGACGTCTGGTTTCTTTTCCGCGAAGAACTCTGTGTCCACCTCAAGCCCATGTTCAAGATTGTCGATGCCCAGCTCCGCGGCTTCGCGGAAACCGATAGAGCAAAGATGGCCGGTGATCTTCATCCCGCGAGCGTGTGCGGCATCGGCGGCCGCCTTGAGCTCCGCGCGTGTAATGAACATATATGCCTTGAAAGAACGCGCGCCCTCGTCAGCCCAATATTCCACCGTCTTGCGGGCGTCGTCCGGCCCGCTGAGCTGGTGCAGCTGCGCGATGAACGTGCCCGCACCCTCAAGATAGGGCGCCGTAACATTAATCTTCGGCCCGACCGTTTTACCCGCATCAATCGACCGCTTGATCTCCAGATCAACGTACGGCTCAATGTTCCCGGCGGTGCGGATGGTCGTCACGCCGTTTGCCAGGTAGAGCCGGGGAAAACTGAAGGGCATGTTGTGATACAGCCCGCCGCTCGCGGGATAAAAAAGATGGTCATGCATGCCGACCATGCCGGGAAGAGCGGAGTAGCCGGTGAAGTCCATGTGGTTGGCGTCCGCGGGGACCTGCACGGAGCCTGCGGCGCCAATGGCGGTAATTTTTCCACCGGAGATCACAATGGTCTGATCAGTCTTGGCTGCGGAGCCGGTGCCGTCAATGACGCGCACATGCTCCAGCGCGATGTTGCCGGCGGGGACCTTGATGAAGTCTTTGGGGGTGGACTGTTGTGGCTGGGCGGAACACAAAGCGGCACAGCAGACAATCAGTAAAACAGCGGATAAACGGCTCATGGGTAGGCCTCCGGCGATATTGGAACCATGCAGCATAATTGGGGATTGAACCCTAAAGCAAGAACGATCTCTTTAAGTCGCGTCTCTTTTCGATCTGAAATCATATATACAAGTCTGCTATTATGTATATATTAAGAGCTTTGGAGGTAATCTCATGGCTGTAACTATGACGTCGATCAGGCTCGACACGCACCTCGCCGACGAGGCTGCGCGAGTCCTTGGCGCAAAGTCCCGGACCGAGGCTGTACACACGGCGCTCCGGGAAATTGTGGCGCTCAAACGCTTCAAGAAGCTGATGAAGAAGCACGCCGGCAAACTTAAGTTCCAGGCCCATGGCGGATAGCCTCGTCATCTTCGATACATCGGTCCTAATCGACCATCTGCGCACAGGCTGCCATGGAGAGCGAATCGATTCCGTCACTGGCCTCATCCGCACGTCATCGGTTGTTCTCGCGGAGTTGTGGCGGGGCGCTACTCGAACCCATGAGCACAAATTCCTCGACGCCCTTTCCAGGAACCATCCCATCCTGACTCCTACCGAAAAGAACTGGCTGGAATCCGGCCAGATCCTAGGAAAAATCTACGCTCGCAAAGGGTTCGGCCCGGACAAGCTGCGCGATTTGCACTTCGATGTTCTCATTGCGCTCACGGCACGCTCGCATGGCGCCCGGCTCATCACCTCGAACCGCGCCGACTTTGAGATGATCAGCGGGTACAAGAGGCTTCAATTGGAAATTTGGTAAGCTTTTTGCTTGCAACGAAGTCAGACGTCGATTCGTCGCTGCTAGCGGGCGATCGCTAGTTTGCGGAACCAAGCAGTGACTTCGCTAAAGAAATCGCTTACTTCCTTTGGTTCCTTGCCGTGTTCAAGAATCAGCGGACGATCAAGATCGCCATCAATCTTAAATGTTCGCTTTTTGGGCAGTTTTCCTAGCGGAATGGAGTCGTTGACAATCGATGTGGTAATCTCGCCTTCGGCCTCTTCGAGCGTGAATTTTAGAATGTACCCGTTTGCCGTCAACAGTCGCTCTACTGGACTCACGGGATTTTAGCCAAGTGACCCCGTACTTGGTTTTTATTTCATCAAAGTTGAGGTCAGTCAGAGCCGTCAATTCCTGCCATGCGCGAGATATCGAAGTATGCGTAAACATAATCCCTATTCTATGACCGAAATTCTCTTTCCCCACTGAAATGTTGTATCCACCCTGCAATCGGCCGACCCCAGACAATGGATGGCCAAAAGTATTCACGTGCATTTTTGGGTCAGCGGATGGAGTGACCCCTAAAAGTGAGACAGTGAAAAAATGCACACTTAGCAGGAAAGGAGCTGCGAGTGGCGAATGTAAGAGGAGCGAAGTATCGCGGGCTGGAGTTCTGGCGAGTTGCGGTGGAGCGGATGAAGCAAGGGGAGAATACGGGGACGT
>Ga0137407_10000471_pt1 | contig 27443 bp, 25 predicted proteins | sample CZOMad2_2_16fung_FD_108410 | JGI IMG/M metagenome (GOLD analysis project Ga0137407, IMG submission 108410) | Vadose zone soil fungal communities from Angelo Coast Range Reserve, California, USA - CZOMad2_2_16fungal (Illumina Assembly) | ecosystem: Environmental > Terrestrial > Soil > Vadose... | reverse complement strand
CTGACACGGCCTCTCTCCTCTGGCAGGTCGCCTGCGCGCGCGCACGCTCTCTCCCCCGCTGCCGCGAAAGAGTCAAGTGGCGAGGCGACCGAGCAGTTCGCCCAACTCAGAGGGCGTGTCACAGAGATAATCGGCGGAAGCGAGCGCCGCACGCTCCCCCAGTCCCCAGGTCACGGCGCAGACGCGAACGCCCGCCGCCCTGGCGGCGGCCAGATCGACGACGCTGTCGCCGACCAGTAGCACCTGCGCAGGCGCGAGCTCCAGGGCAGCGCAGAGGGCCAGCAGGCCTTCCGGCGCCGGCTTTCGCGGGCCTTCGTCGCCACCGACCACCGCGCGGAAGGCCCCCTCGACCTCCAGCCCGCGCAGGATCTCGCGCGCGAAGCCCCCTGGCTTGTTGGTGAGGACCGCGCGCGCGTCCGGAGGTCTCCGCAGCAAGTCGGCAACCCCGGGATACAGGCGGGTCCTGGCCAGCAGGCGCTTCCCGTACTCCTCGCGCCAGAGCGGGGCCGCTTCGGGATACCGCTCTTCGTGGGTGGGGCCGAGCGAGCGGCGGATCAGGCGTTCCGCCCCTTCGCCGATGAATCCGTAAATGACGGCGGGGTCGCGCTGCGGAATTCCCAGCCTGCCCAGCATAGCGTTCACGCTGTCAGCGAGGTCGTCGCGGGAGTCCACCAGCGTGCCATCCAGGTCGTAGACGACGCCGCCAAGCGGCGCCCGCAGGTCTTCTCGCAGCCCCATCTCCCTTCTTTACCTGCTTCCCCGGCCGGGCGCCTTTTGTGTTTCCATGGGACGCATGCGGTTCTGCTCCATCCCTGCGGGCGGGTTCTGGATGGGAAGCGACCCGCCGGAAGGGCAAGAGAACGAGCATCCACGCCGGCGCGCCGCCACCTCCGCCTACGAGATCGGCGAGACCCCCGTCACCAACGCGGAGTTTGCCCCCTTCGTCCGCGATGGCCTCTACCTGGAACGCCGGGTCTGGAACGAGGCAGGCTGGACGTGGCGTACGGCGAACGGGATCGTCGCTCCTCGCTTCTGGAACGACGAAGCCTGGCGCCACTGTCTCGGGCCCGAGCAGCCGGTGGTCGGCGTGAGCTGGTACGAGGCGGACGCCTTCGCCCGCTGGTTGGGTAAACGTCTTCCCACCGAGACCGAATGGGAGCGCGCCGCACGGGGCGACGATGGCCGTCGCTTCCCCTGGGGCGACGACTGGACCCCCGCCTACGCGGCGCACCGCGGCGGAGGCCGGAATCCGGTGCCGGTCAGGAGTTTTTCCCAGAACCGCAGTCCTCATGGCCTCTACGATTGCGCGGGCAATGTCTGGGAATGGTGTTCCGACGAATTTGCCGCGGGATTGCGCAGCGCGCGCGGCGGGGCGTGGAACGCGCATCCTCCCCAGCTGCGCTGCGCGGCGCGGAACGCCTGGCCGCCGGATGCGCGCTTCTCGAATCTGGGATTCCGCCTGGCGGGGTAGCTAGGTGGCCACCAACTCCACCCGCTGGACCGCATTGTTCCCGTATCCGAGCACGTTCCACTCCGGCTCGTCCGGCTGGGACCGGCCCGCCATGTCGGTGGCCCTGCAGGCGAGGACGTAGCGTCGGCGGGCAGGCGGGATCCAATCGAGCTCGAAGCGGCGCCATGCATGGGGCAAGACGGGACCGACCAGCCGCGCCGCGTGCCGCTCGCCGTCGATCTCCACCTCGACCCCGCGGACACCCTCACCGCCCCAGGCGAGCCCGATGACGCGCACCGGAACGCCGACCGGCACCAGATCCGGGACGTCGGTGAACATCGACTTGATGCGGATGCGCGTGACCGGTGACCCCTCGGCATAGACGTACCTTCGCGTCTGGAATTCGCCACGGAACGGCTTTTCCACCGCTTCGATCCGCGCGAGCCATTTGACGCTGGCCATCCCGTACCAATCCGGGACCACGAGCCGGACCGGGCCGCCGAACTGTCCGAGGATCGGCGATCCGTTCATCTCGTAAGCGAGCATCGTGCCGGCGTCCATGGCCACGTCGCGCGGGAGCGAACGCTGGTACCTCCCCCCGTCGGCGCCGGTGAAAACCACTTCCACGGCCGTTTCCCGGAGCTCGAGCATCGATCGCAGCGGCACGCCGGTCCATTGGGCCGTGCTGACGGCGCGGGACGTCCACTGCTCACCGGACACGGGCGGTTCGAGGCTCGCGCGGCCGTTCCCGGCGCATTCGGTCAGGATGGTCTGGGTGACCGACGGAAGGGTACGCAACTGCGGGACCGTGAGCAGCCGGGGCTGTGCGACAGCGCCGAGAATTCGCACCACGTGGTCGTCGCCCAGCTCCGGGGTCGGATAGTGACAGCGGACGAAGCGGTGACTGGCCGGGGTGATCAGGCCGGCAAATGCTTCGGGCGCGGCTTCGGCGTTGGCCGGTTCGTGGGACAGGACCCGCCTGCTCTCCGACTCGCGGGGTGGAAGAACCTCGAGCTCCTGGGACAACCCGCACCTCCGGTGCAGAGGAGAAGGTAGGTCCTCGGTGCGCCTACGTCAGGGGTCTGCGCATGCCCGCTCGCGTGGCGAGGCGGCGCACGCGCCGACTCGCGGTCATGGGAGCAAGCTGTCGGCGGGCCCGGCACCGGCCTTGCCCTCCCACCAGCCGCGGGCGATGCTGGCCTCGATGGTCCGCATTCTCTGGAGCTTCACCGTCGCCGCCCAGCGCGAGCAGGACTTCGTGCGCGCCTACGGACCGGCCGGGGACTGGGCAAGGCTCTTCGCGGAGGCGGAGGGCTACCGCGGGACCAGGCTCCTCCGGGAGCTGTCCGGCTTGCGGCGGTACCTGACGGAAGACACCTGGGAAACGGCGGAGGACTTCGACCACTTCACCGCCGCGCACCGGGTCCGGTACGACGAGCTGGACGCCCGTTGCCAGGCGCTGACCAGCGACGAGTCCCTGATCGGGATCTTCGAGGAGACGGACTGAAGCAAGGCCCGGCCGCCGGGAGGGACGGGCCCCCAGGACTTGCGCCCCTCAGCCTCGTTCCGGATCGGCGGCCTGGGACGCGATCGCCCGCACCCCCTCCACCCCAAGGGCAACGGCTGCGCCGAGGAGCACGACGTCCTTCAGCAAGAACCCGTGCGCCGGATGCATGGGCGAGAGCGCGCCCGGCGTCGAGAACAGGAAGGAGAGAGTGGTGAGGAACGTGCCGACCGCCAGGGCGCTTCCGATCGCCGCCAGGCGTGCCGAGAAGGGACGCGAAGCGAGGAGCGCGGCGCTCACGAGCTCGATCGTACCGATCAGCGACGAGACGCCCTGCTCGCTCAGGAACGAATAGAGCCAGCTCATCAACGGGCTGTTGGACACCAGCGGCTTGATGGCAGCGGCCTCGGCGGCGGTGAACTTGAGGGTGCCGAAGGCGACGAAGACGAGGACGAGCGCGTAGCGGAGCACGTTCGTCCCGATCGACTGCAACGTGGCGCTCCTGGCGATCTCGCCGAAGGCGGGGGGTAACTCCGTCCTGATCTCGACACCGGTGCTCATGAGGCCTCCTGGGCTGGAAACCAGCGCAGTTCATGGGTTCGCCGGTTCAGTCCAGCGGCGGGCGGAATCGTTACGCGGGTGCCGCGCCGCCGGTCAGGCGTCCTCGAGCGGATCGACGGGATCCAGCAGCAGCCCGGAGGCGAGCTTGGGGAAGAAGAAGGTGGACTTCTGGGGCATCACCTCGAGAGCGTCGGCCACCGCCTTGAGCTGCTCGATGCGCGTCGGGTTGAGCAGGAAGGCGGCCTGCACTCCCGGACGGCGTGACTCTTCCAGGGCGCCACGGAAGTCCTTCACGTAGCGGAGGTTCGTCTGCCGCTCCTGGGCGGAGCGGTCGATGCCGAGGATCTCCTCGAGGATGAAGGCATGCAAGATGGGCACGTCGAGGCGGCGCAGCGGCGCAGGCCCTGGCACCGAGGCGTCCTCTCCCGGCCGGAGTGAGACCGAGAAGTAGCGGCCCCTGGACGCGAGCAAGTAGCTGCCCGGCGTATTCCGGGGTGGTGCGCGCAGGCCCTCGGCACGGGAGGCCGGCAGCTCCTCCACCTCGAACCGCGACCGCAGCCGTTCGAGGAACGGGGACAGCTCGAACCCTTCCAGGCCGTGCACCAGGCGATGTGTGGGAAGGATGACCAGGCCCGGGTCGTCCATGCGGGTCAAGAACATCGACCCGTACTCGATCGAGGACCGCTGCGAACGGGCCAGCGGACGCAGCTCGTCCCGCAGCGCCAGCATCGTCTCGTACCGGTGGTGCCCGTCCGCGATGTAGACCTTCCGATCCGCCATGGCCGCCGCGACGCGCGCGTGCGCCCTGGCGTCGGTCAGGCGCCAGAGCCGGTGCACCACGCCGTCCCCCAGGCGGGCTTCCAGGGCGGGCGCGCTGGAATCCAGGGTGGCGAACTCGGCATCGACGGTTCCCTTTGGATCGGAGTAGAGCCCGAACACCTGGGAAAGATGGGTGCGGCAGGCGCGCGCCAGCGCCAGCCGGTCGAGCCTCGGCCCTGAGAGGGTCCGCTCGTGCGGGAGCACCACGCCCTCCTCGAACCCGCGCAGACGGACCCGTCCGATGAAGCCCTTGCGCGTGTGCTCTTGCCCGGAGATGGAGAAGACCTGGTGATAGCGATACAGGGCGGGCGCGGCGTCCCGGCGGAGGACGCCTTCGTCCACCCAGCGGCGAAGCTCGCGCGCCGCGTTCCCATACTTCTGCTCCGGGTCCCCCTGGGGAAGGTCGACGCGGACGATGTTGTACGGACTCTTCGCCACGAGCGCCGAGCGCTCGGTTTCGGACACGACGTCGTAGGGCGGCGCAACCAGCGCATCGAGCGGCCCCGCCCTGCCGGGATCGTAGAGCAGCCCGCGGGTGGGGACCACCTCAGCCATATCCGAGCCCTTCGCTCTAGACGCCCAGCGCCTTGGCAGCCGCGGCGTAATCGGAGGGGGCCACCCACACGATCATCCCGAAGCCGCCCTGCCCCGCGCTGCCGTTCGCCGCGCGGACGTTGACCTTGGCGTCCGCGAGCTTGCGAAGCACTTCGGCCACCGCGCCGGCCCGGTTCTGCCCTTGGATGAAGAAGGCCTGCTTGCGACCCGACAGCGTCAGGCCGGCGCCCTTGGCGGCCTTGGTGAGCGCGCCGGCGTCCTCCACCACGAGGTCGAGCTGGGCCTTGCCGCCGGCGCCCGGGAAGGCGGTGAAGTTGAGCAGGTTCACGCCCGCTTCCTTCAGCGCCGTCAGCACGCGCACGCCTTCGCCCGGCTTGTCCGGCACTTCGACGTAGAAGTAGTCCACGCGACGGATCTGGTCAGCCATCGGTAGCTCCCGCGGCTCGAGTCGAGCCGGGCGCATGCTAGATCCGCGCGCGCTGGACGGAAAGGGGTTTGACTCGCCTTCGAGCGGGCGCCGCTTCCACCCGCCCGTCAGTCCGCGCTAGAAACTGCGCGTGTCCAGCCCAGCGCGCGCGTCCAGGGTGCCCCCGCAAATCCCGTTCATCGTCGGGAACGAAGCTTGCGAGCGGTTCAGCTTCTATGGGATGCGAAACATCCTCACCGTTTTTCTGATCGACTGGCTCCTCCGGAGCCAGGTCCCGGGTCAGGCGGAGCGTGAAGCGGGGGCCAAAGCGGTCTTCCACCTCTTCGTCTTCGGCGTCTACTTCACCCCGCTCCTCGGAGGCTTCCTCGCCGACCGGTTCCTGGGGAAGTACCGGACCATCCTCTACATCTCGCTCCTCTACTGCGCCGGCCACGCCTGCCTGGCGATCTTCCACGACGACCCGACCGGCTTCTACGCCGGCCTCATCCTGATCGCTCTGGGCTCGGGCGGCATCAAGCCCTGCGTGTCCGCCCTGGTGGGGGACCAGTTCACCGAGGAGAACAAGCACCTCGTGAACAAGGTGTTCGCGGTGTTCTACTGGAGCATCAACCTCGGCTCCTTCTTCGCCTCGCTGCTGATCCCCAAGACCTTGCGCCTGTGGGGCCCGTCGGTGGCGTTCGGGATTCCGGGGATCCTGATGGCGCTCGCCACCATCGTCTTCTGGCTGGGCCGCAACCTCTACGTCAAGGTCCCGCCCACGGGGAAGAACCCTCATTCCTTCCTCGCCGTGGTGCGCAGCGCCTGGCGCAACCGCGCCCGCGGTGTTCGCTTCCTCGACCGCGCCCGGGCCGAGCACCCCGCAGAGGCGGTCGAAGGGGTGAAGGCGGTCCTCCGCGTGCTGTCGATCTTCGCCTTCATCCCCTTCTTCTGGATGTTGTTCGATCAGAAAGCGTCCACCTGGGTGGTGCAGGCGCGCTCGATGGACTTGCGGCTCGGCCCCTGGACCTTCGAGCCGTCCCAGATGCAGCTCGTGAATCCGGCGCTGGTGATGCTGCTGATCCCATTCACCACCGGCGTCGTCTACCCGTTCTTCAAGCGTCTCGGCTGGGAGCTGACGCCGCTGCGCCGGATGCCGCTCGGGATCGCGCTCGGAGCCACCGCCTTCGTCATCGCCGGCATCTTGAACATGCCGGTCGCGGCTGGCCAGCGCATCTCGATCCTCTGGCAGATCGTCCCCTACGTGGTGCTCACCGTGGGCGAGATCCTGGTCTCGGTGACCGGCCTCGAATTCGCGTACACGCAGGCGCCGCTGACGATGAAGAGCGTCATCCAGAGCTTCTGGAACCTGACCACCGCGGCCGCCAACCTGGCGGTCGCGCTGGCCTCGGCGCTGGCGTTCTTCACCGGCACCGCCCTGTTCTTCTACTACGCCGGTTTCGCCTACCTGGCCGCCATCGGCCTGGCGCTGGTCGCGCGGCGGTACAAGGTCGTCGAGTGGTACCAGCGCGCGCCCGCTCCCCAGCAGGCTCAGCGCGCGCCGGCGCTCGGAGCAGAACCGGCCTGAAATCTTGCCAATTCGGGGTTGAGCCGGACGGACGACTGCCGCGTCTTCCTGGTGGCGCGCTCGTTCACCCTGCCCCTCGGCAGCAGCAACCTCGATCTCGCGAGGGCGCGGGACGGGGTGGCCATCCCGTTGCTGGCCCTGCTGGGCAAGAGCAACCAGGCCCTGGTGGAAGACAGCATCCGCCACTGGGTTTCGAGAAACGACCGGATCGCCGCAAAGGCGCTGGCCATGAGCGTCCTGCACCTGGACTCCGAGGCGGCCGCGAGGCTGATCGAGGAACTGGCTCGCTCCTCGCGGGCTTCGTGAGCGCCTGCCAGGCTTGTTCTAGTTCCCCTTCGCGTTTTGTTTGTTCTGGCGCTCCAGCAGGTGTTGCGTCTCGACGCGTTCCTCATCGATGTCTTCCTGGTATCGGCAGACCTCTTCACGCAAATGGGTCCCGACCCGTATCTCGTAGTCGCAGACGACGTGCTTCTTCTCTTTCGTCTGGTCATTGGAAGCCACGGGGCCGCTCCCCGGCATCGAGGTGGTAGCCTGGACCGCGCTCGCCTGGTTGACCTTCGCCTTCTCCGGCGATGCGCACGACGCAACACCGATTGCGGCGAACACAACCGCAATGATCTTGTTCCGCAAGCTCTTCCTCCCTCGCTGGGGCGATGGCGGGTCCGATCGCACGGACGCGCTTCGGTCTTCCCTGGTCAACGAAAAGTGTCACAGGGTCACGATCGCGTCAACGGGTGAGGGCGTCCGACGTCGCCCCTGAGTCACTTCGCTAGCCGGGCTATTCGCCGACCCCGAAGCTGATTCTCAAGATCCGGCCCTCCGTGCCGACCAGCCAACCCGTCCGCTCGTTCGCGAAAGCGACCGCCCAGAAGCCGGACACGCCTTCGAGGGTTTGCCACGAATCGCCCTCGTTTGCGGACCACGCCGCGCCAGCCGGGCCGGTGACCAGCACTTTCGGCCGCGACCGACCAGCATGCGCCGAGTGCTCGTCGTCTTCTTCGTCGTCGCCGCGCTCGCGCGCGTACGCCAGACCGTACACCGTGCCAATCGGTGCGCGTGCCGTAGTCCGCCAGGTCCTTCCGCCATCTCCCGAGCGCGCCACGTTGTCGAATGGCGGCGCGGCGGGATCGAGGTCGCCGCCCCCGATGATACCGTGGGAGCCGTCGCGGAACTCCACGCTGAAAATCCCGGCCGAGGGACTGCCCCTCAAAGGCGTGTCATGTGCGGCCCAGCTGTCGCCGCCGTCCCGGGTGGCGAGGATCCTGGCCCGCTCCGCAGCGCCGGTAGCGATCCAGGCGCGCCTCTCGCCCTGTGTCGCGACGCAGGTCCCGCTGGACGCAAATCCTCCTTCGCCCGGCAGCGCGGGCGGCAAGTTGTTGCCGATGTCGATCCACGTCCTGCCGTCGGTCGTGCGGCGGACCGGAAAGCGGCCGTTCACCGAGTCGCCGAAGAGAATGCCTCGCTTCGACGTCCAGAACGCAAAGCAGTCGTAGAACCCGGCCGGGTCCTGGTTCATGAACTGCAACGACCAGGTCGCGCCGCCGTCGACGGTCTTGTAGACCCGTGAGTCGGTGCCGGTGCCGATCGACATCAGATACGCGATCTTGTCGCTCACGCCTTCGACGTCGCGGAACTGGAGCGTCTCGGCGCCGGGAACCACGCCGGCGCGCCAGCTGTTGCCGCCGTCTGTCGTGACCGCGTAGGTGCCGGCGCGGCCGCTGACCCAGACGACCCGGGAGCTGACCGGGCTGACCGCGATCAGCCCGTTGGGGGTGCCGCTCACTTGCGGCGTGAGCGTCGGCGGCGCGGCCGTGCTCGACCGCAGTGCGGAGACATTCGAGGCCTGCGAGGCCTGTGCGGGTGTCTCGTTGGAGCAGCCCAAAGTCGCGGCCACAACCAACGCGGCCGCCATTCCGGCGGTTGGCAGATGTCGATGCATGGGGACCCCTCCGCGGCGCAGCCCAGCAAGGGTCGCCGGCAAAGTCAACCAGAAACGTTCTTCGGAGATGGTCGCGACCAGCTCACGGCCCGTCGACCCTGACGCGGCCTCGCGCGGAGCGATACAGAAAGGCGGCATAGCCCACCGCGAGCGAAATCCCGAGCGTCCACCAGATCAACGCGACCCGCAGCCCATGCTGGCCGGTGGCCGCCTGCGCCGCCGTCAGCGAAAACGCCGGCGCGATCGTGGAGGGTAGCAGCAGCGGAAAGAGGCCAGCCGCCGTCGCGGCGAGCGTGCTGGTCAGGAACGCAGCCGAGCAGAGAAAGGCGGCGCGCTCGCGGCCGCGGAAGAGCGAGGCGAACACGGCGGCGAGAGCCGCCACCGCCAGGACCGGCAGCGGCCAGCTCCAGGCGCGGGCGGCGAGGCCGGTATAGAGCTCCGGCCGCACCTGCCAGGTACACACGATGCACCCGAGGCCGATGGCGGCCACCGCTGGCCAGGCCACCCGCGCGGCGGCCAACGCGCGTTCGCGGACCATCCCTTCGGTCTTCCCGGCCAGATAGAGCGCCCCGTGCGCCGCCAGCGCCGCGAAAGCGAAGACGCCGATCAGCACCGTGTACCAGTCGAGCACGCCCGGATTCCGACCTGGCCGGAAGGTGGTGAAGAGCGGCACCGCGAAGAAACCCGTCTCGTCGATCGGCACGCCGCGAAGCACGTTGCCCAGCGCGGCGCCGAGCACGACCGCCATCACGGCGCTCGCGAAGCCGAGCACGGCGTCCCAGAAGCTGCGCCAGAGCGGATTCTCGAGGTGCGAGCGGAGCTCGATGGAGAGCCCGCGCAGGACGAGCAGCCAGAGCACCATCATCAGCGGCAGGTAGAAACCGGAGAACCCGACGGCGTACGCGCGTGGGAAGGCGAGGACCAGGACGCCGCCGCTCGCGATCAGCCAGACCTCGTTTCCATCCCAGACCGGGCCGATGGCGGCGAGCACCTCGCGCCGCTCGCGGTCCGTGCGGGCCACGAACAGGTGCAGGATGCCGGCACCGAAGTCGAACCCGTCCAGGACCACGTAGACGGACAACATGACGGCGACGACGCCGTACCAGAAGGGGATCACGGTTGCCTCGCCGGGAAAGCGGGACCGGGCGGGGCCGCGGGAGACTGCGGCAGCCCCGCCGGAGCGTGCTCGGGGCCGTGGGCGATCTCCCGCCCGACCAGGAAGAGGAAAAGCAGGGATACGACGGCGTAGAGGCCCAGGAAGCCCAGCGTGGTGAAGGCGGTATCGCCCGCTGTGACGCGCGGCGAGGTGCCGTCCGCCGTGCGCATGAGCCCATAGATGATCCACGGCTGCCGTCCGAGCTCCGCCACCGTCCAGCCGGCCGTGTTGGCGATGTACGGAAAGGGGATGGCGAGCATCAGCATCCACAAGAGCGGCCGCGAGGTGGCGAGCCGGCCGCGCCAGAGCTGCACGCCCGCCGCTGCCATCAACGCGATGAACAGGGAGCCCAGCCCGACCATGATGTGGTACGCGTAATAGAGGAGCTCGATGTTGTCGGGCCACTCGGACTGGGGGAAGTCGGACAGCCCCTTCACCGTGCTGCCGAACGAGCCGTAAGCGAGGAAGCTGAGCGCGGCCGGCACGTAGATCGGGTTCTGCAGCGTGCGCTCGTCCACGTTCGGTTGCCCGATGATGGCCAGGGGCGCCGCTGGCCCTCCCTCGAACACGGCCTCCATCGCGGCGAGGGCGACCGGCTGATGCCTGGCCACCAGCTTCCCTTGCCGATCGCCGGTGGGAAAAAGCTGCAGGACGCAGGCGATCAGGCCCAGCGTCACTCCCATCCGCAGGCTCGCCGACGCCTCCTCCTCGCGGCCGAGCAGCGTCCAGAACGCCGCGATTCCCGCCACCACGAAGGAGGCGGTCACGACCGAGGCGCACATGTTGTGCGCGTACTGCCATCCCGCCCACTCATTGAGCACGAAGTCCCAGAAGCTCGCGAGCTGCAGCGTTCCGTCCACCTTCGCGTGGCCGACCGGGTGCTGCATGAAGGCGTTGGTGGCGATGATGAAATATCCGGAGAGCCACGAGCCGAGGAAGAGCGCGGCCGTCGCGGCCAGATGGCCGACCCTGCCCAGTTTCTTCTCGCCGTAAAGCACCAGGCCGAGGAAGGCGGACTCGAGGAAGAAGGCGAAGGTGCTTTCCATGGCCAGCGTCTGGCCGATGACCCCGCCGGCGTAGTGCGAGAAGCGGGCCCAGTTGGTCCCGAACTGGAACTCCATGGGGATGCCCGTCACGACCCCCACGAGGAAATTGACGCCCAGCACCTTGGTCCAGAAGCGCGCCGCTGCTCCGGCTTGCGCGTCTCCCCGGAACGCCCGTAGCCGGAAGAGCAGCACGATCAGGGCCAGGCCCATCGTCAGCTGCGGGAACAAGTAATGGAACGTGATGGTGAAGGCGAACTGGAGGCGGTGCCAGAAGAGCGGGTCGCTGACGCTCTGCTGCGAAGTCAGCGCTGCTGTGAGCATTGCTTTCGCTCCGGGTCCGGCGGAAAATCCTCATACCAAGCGAGGGGTCCATCTGCACCTGGTTCTTTGGGCCACGTGGCAACGCGCCTTGGCTTGGGGTATTCGAAACAGACCGTATTCAGTCGTGGAGGTTTTCCATGCGATCCTTTCCGTCCATCCTGGCCCTGACGGCGGCCGCCGCCATCGCTTGCGCGCATTCCCAGCCCGAGCCGGCACCCGCAGCGCCCGCCCCGCAACCGCAGGCCGCGGCCCCTGCCCCGGTTGCTCCTCCCCCGGCCGCAGCGCCGGAACCGCAGCGGCCCCCCAAAGCACCGGACGTGCAGCCTGTGAGCATCTACTTCGAGTTCGACAGCGCGGTCCTGTCCCCGGATTCCCGCAGCGCCCTGCAGTCGTTCTTCGACAGCGCGCAGAAGCGTCCCGATACCCGCGTCCGCGTCGAGGGGAACTGCGACGAGCGCGGCACGCGCGAGTACAACCTTGCGCTCGGCCAACGCCGCGCCGATGCGGCCAGGAGCTACCTGGTGCAACTGGGGCTCGACGCCAGCCGGCTCTCGACCGTGAGCTACGGCAACGAACGCCCGCGGGCCATGGGCCACGATCCCGAATCGTGGCGCGAGAACCGGCGCGATGACCTCGTCCCCACCGCCGAGGCCATCGGCAGGGCCGATTCCCGCTGACCCCCTCTACCTCCGCACGTCAACGATCGGAGGCGTATCGGCGGCGGTGAGGGCAATCTCGATCCGCCGGTTCAGGCTCCGGTTGGCGGGCGAGTCGTTGGGAACGAGCGGGCGGTACTCGGAGAACCCCGCCGCGCCGAGCATCGCCGGCGAGACTCCTTTCGCCTGCAGGTATCGCACGACGTTCACCGCGCGCGCCGTCGACAAGTCCCAGTTGTCCGTGTATCCGGACTTGGCGCTGTTCGGCACGTCGTCGGTGTAACCGGCCACCACCACGTTCTTGCCCTGCAGGTCCTTGAAGGCGTCCGCCACGGCATCCAACGCCCCCTTGCCCTCGCGGTTCAGGGAGGAGGAGCCGGAAGAGAACAGGACCCTGTCCTTGAGCTTGACCGTCATCTTCCCCCTCAGCTCCGAGATCTCCACCTGGCCGCTCTTGATCTGCCCTTCCAGTGAGCTCGCCAGCTGCTGGTACTGCGCGCTCTTCGCCTCCAGCGCCCCCTTTTCCTGCTGCAGCCTGGCGGAGGTGGCGGTGAGCTCGCCGAGTTGCGACTGCAAGGCAGCGTTCTGCGCCTGCAGATCGGCGACCTTCTTCTCGAGAGCGGCCGACTTCTCGCTCTCCGCCTGGTAGTTTTTCAGGTTCTGCTGTGCGTCGCGCTGCTGGGCTGCGAACTCGTCCTTCGAGACGCCGCACCCAGCAACGAAGACCAACAACGTCGCAAGCACTGGCTTGACCATGGATCCTCCGATCGTGGAGATGCTCTTTACTACAGCAGCGAGGGCGCCCGGGCGCATTGCGCTTTGGTCCTATGGGGTCCGACCAACGAACGTGATCTGCCCGAGCGCGCGTTGCGGTGGTGGACCAAGGTCCACTTCCAACTCTTGCCGCAGGAAAGCGACCATTCGATGGAAGGCCAGATCGGGTACGATTACAGCAGCACCATCGTCGGGTCACACGGGGCCCATGCTGCCGGAGACTGAAACCCAGACGTCGCGCGCTCGCGCCATCGGCCGCGTGGCGGCTACTACCGTCCTCGTCGGTGTTGCCTATTACGTGGGCGCCAAGGTGGGTCTCGTCCTTCGGCTTCCACCGGCCACGTCATCGGTGGTCTGGCCACCCAACTCGATCCTCACGGCCACCCTCCTCCTCTCGCCCCGGCGGCATTGGTGGCTCTATCTGCTCGCCGCATTCCCGGCCCATCTGGCCGGCGAGCTGCCGGCCGACTTTCCCATTCCCCTGGTGCTGGCGCTCTTCGTGACCAATTGCAGCGAGGCCCTCCTGGCCGCCGTCTGCGTGCGCTGGTTTACCGACGCCCCGGCGCGGCTCGACACGCTCCGACGGATGGTGGCCTTCATCATAGGGGCGGTGCTCGTAGCCCCCTTCGGCTCCTCGTTCCTGGATGCCGCGGCCGTCAACGTGCTCCACGGGGAGCCCTACTGGTTCGTCTGGCGTACCCGCTTCTTCTCCAACGTCCTGACGGAGCTGACGGTGGTGCCGGCGATCTTGACCGTGGTATCGGGCGCCCCTGCCTGGCTTCGTCGCGCGTCGCCCAGCCGCCGCCTCGAAGCTGGCTTGCTTGCCGTCTCGCTCCTCGCCGTCGCCTTCGCCTCCTTGGCGGCGCAGGATGGACCGCCCGCGATCGATTTGAATCCGTCCCACTCGCCGCTGGCGTTCCTGATGCCGTTCCTCCTCTGGGCCGCGGTGCGCTTCGGACCTGCCGGGGCGAGCTTGTCGCTGCTGACCACCATGCTGGTCGCGATCTGGGCTGGCACCCAGGGACGAGGCCCGTTCACCAGGCTTCCAGCCGCCGAGAGCGTCTTCTCCCTCCAGATCTTCCTGATCGCCATGTCCATTCCTCTCATGTGTCTAGCGGCGCTCATCGAGGAGCGCCGGCGGGTCGAGAAGGCGCTCGCGGAGAGGCTGCGCTTCGAGGAATTCCTTGCGCGCCTGTCGGCCGCCTTCGTGCACTTGCCCAGCCACGACATCGACGCCGCGATCGCGAATTGGCTGCGGAGCCTCGGTGAGTTCCTCCGGCACGATCGCCTGGTCGTGCTCCGGCTGTCCGCGGGCGGGCGAGGTTTGACGGTCTTACACTCGTGGGTCGCTTCCGGAATCGAGCTCGTGCCACCGATCATCGTGTCTCGTGACTTGCCCTGGGCGGTCGAGTGGCTGCTCCGCGAGGAGCCCCTGATCTTCTCCCGCGGCAAGGGCTTCAGCCATGAGGCGGCGCCTGATGAAGCCGTTCTCCGACATGCTGGCCTCCGCTCGAGCCTCACCATTCCGCTCGTAGCCAGCGGGAGGGTGCTGGGTGGCCTGGCGTTCGATTCCGTCGCGGTCGAGCAGGCCTGGCCGGAGGAGAAGGTGCAACGGCTGCAACTGGTCGGCGAGGTCTTCGCCAACGCGTTGGCGCGCAAGGAAACCGAGGACGCCCTGCGCGCGAGCGAGCTGATGAAGTCCGCCATCCTCGCCTCCTTGAGCAGCGGCGTCGCCGTCCTGGATCGCACGGGCCGGGTCATTGCCGTCAACGACACCTGGAGCCGCTTCGGCAACGAACACAAGATGACGGCATACGCCGGCGTCGCTCTGGGGGCCGACTATCTCCGGACTTGCGCCGAGGTTGCACGCGAGTGCACGCCTCGCTCGACGGAGGTGCTGGCGCAGATCGAGGAGGTGCTCAACGGCACCAGGCGGGGATTTGCCTTCGAATACTCCTGCTCCGCTCCGGTTGGCGAGCGATGGTTCGCGCTGTCGGTGGTGCCGTTGAACCGACCGGAAGGCGGCGCCGTGGTCTCGCACACCGAGGTGACCGAGCGAAAGCGCGCGGAGGTGCAGGCGGAGCGGAGCCGCCAGGAGCTGGCGCACTTCACGCGGGTCTCGACGATGGGCGAGCTGACCGCCTCGCTGGCTCACGAGCTGCGGCAACCGCTCACCGGAATCATGACCAATGCCCAGGCCGCTCGGCGTTTCCTGGACGTCGCGCCGCTGGACATCGTCGAGCTGCGGAACATCCTGGCCGACATCATCGCGGATGACCGGCGCGCGGCGGACGTGATCCAGCGCCTGCGCGACATGCTGCGGAAGGGTGAGCGCCGGCTGACCCTTCTCGACCTCAACGACCTGATCCGCGGCGTGAGCAGGCTCCTGAGCAGCGATGCGGTGATCCGCAACGTGGTGGTGGCGCTCGAGCTCGCGCCGGAGCCGGTCATCGTCAATGGCGACCGCGTCCAGCTCGAGCAGGTGGTGCTGAACCTCCTCGTCAATGCCATGGACTCGGTGGCGGAGGCCCCCGGCGGGGACCGGACCATCGTCGTGCGGACGGAGTCCAAAGAGAACGCGGCGGTCCATGTCGCCGTCCAGGACGCCGGGACGGGGCTGCGAGACGGGACCCACGAGCGGGTGTTCGAGCCGTTCTTCACCACCAAGCCCGCCGGCATGGGAATGGGGCTCTCCGTCTCCAAGTCGATCATCGAGGCGCACGGCGGGGCCATCTGGGCCACGAACAACCCGGTGCGGGGGGCCACGTTCCACTTCTCCTTGCCGGAGCCGGCGAAAAGGGCGTGATCGAGCGGGATCGGTCAGAGCACCTTTTCCATGATGAAGTCGTCCATGAAGAAGCCGCCTCCGATGTCCTTCTTCACCGCCTCGCGGACCGCGTAGCCGTTGCGCCGGTAGGCGTGGAGCGCCTTCTCGTTGGACTTGTTCACTCCCAGGACCACGCGGGCCAATCCGCGGCGCCGCGCCTCATCCTCGACGTGCCGGAGCGCGAACGAGCCGAGTCCGCGTCCATGATCCGCGACCTCGAGATAGAGCTTGTGCAGCCGCAGCTCGCCTCCGGGCAGCTCCTCGTATGCGCAGTAGCCGAAGGGCCGGTCTTCGTCGAGCAACAGCTCGTAGACGACGCCGCGCGCGACCTCCTCGCGCAGCTGCGCGGCGTCGTACATCCAGGCGAGCATGTACTCGATCTGCACGGCGGAAAGGATGGAGGGAAAGTGAGCGCGCCAGATGCGTCCTGCCAGCTCCGCCACCGTGGCGAGATCGGCATCGGTCGCCGCCACGCGCATGCGCGGAGTCGGTCCCATTCCCGGGGAATGTACCCGGGAACGCTCAGCGCGGGAACGCGGCCGCGATTCCGCCGTCGACCGGCAGCGTGGCGCCCGTGGTCGGCGTCTGATTGGAAGCGAAGAAGACCACCGCGCGCCCGACGTGAGTGCCGGTGATCTCGGCGTGCAGCAGGTTCCTCTCGCGGTAGAACTCCTGCAACTTCTCGGGAGCGATGCCGCGCGACCGGGCGCGGTCGGGACCGATCTCCCGCCACAGGCCTGACGGGGTGTCGCCTTCCGCGAATACCGCGTCCGCGTTGATCATGTTGACCCGGATGCCGATCGGCGCCAGCTCGATCGCGGCCACCTTGCCGAGCTGGTGGCCGGCCGCCTTCGAAGCGCTGTAGGCGCCGAAGTCCGCGCCGGGCGCGAACACGTTCTTTGAAGCGTTGATCACGACGTTCCCGCCGGTCCCCTGCGCGCGCATCACGCGGGCGGCAGCGCGGAGCGTCAGGAAATAGCCGCCGAGGTTCACGTCCAGGACTTTCCGGAACTGGCGGGCATCCGTGTCCGACAGCGCGCTGACGTGGGCGATGCCGGCGTTCGCGACCACGATGTCCACGCCGCCAAACGCGCGGCAGGCATGATCGAACGCGGCGGCAACGGACTCCTCGTCGGTTACGTCCATCCGGACCGACTCGCAGGAGCTGCCGCCGGCGGCCTGCGCCACCTTGCCGCGGGCGCGCTCCAGCGCTTCCGGGTCGATGTCGGTCAAGACCACGTGCGCGCCAGCCTTGGCGAGCTCCACGCACGCCGCCAGTCCGATCGCCCCTGCCGCGCCGGTGACCAGCGCGACCTGCCGCGCCAGCGGCTTCTCGGGCTCCTTGCCCAGTTTGGCCTGCTCGAGGGTCCAGTACTCCACGTCGAAGAGGTCGGAGTCGTCGAGCGGCTCGTAGCGGCCAATCGCCTCCGCGGCGGCCTTGATGCGAAGCGTGTGCTCGGCGATGTCGGCCGCGATGGCGGCGTCCTTGCGCGTCTTGCCGGTGCAGACGATGCCTACGCCGGGGATGAGCAGCACGCGCGGATCGGGATCGAGCTTCGTGCGCTTGACCCCCTTCGCGCGCACCTGATCGTCGAAATAGCGATCATAGCGCGCGCGGAAACCGGCGATGGCCGCCGCCAGCTGCGAGCGCAGCGCCTCGGCATCCCGCAAGACCGGCTGGTCGATGAAGAGGTGGTGCGCCTTCGTCCGGATGACGTGATCGGGCGTCAAAGGACCGCGCGCGGCGAGCGAGGCGCACTGCGGCGCCGCCACCAGGGCCAGCACCTCCGGCGTGGCGCGGTGCTCGAGGATGACCCGGCGGTGCGGCTGATCCGGATTGCCGCTGGGCGTCGCGAGGAGGCCGCGCAGGACGGGAGCGATCTGCGACATCCGCGCCCGGGCTGCGCCGGGGTCGCCGGCCGGAGCAGCGGCGACGCGGCCCGCCGATCGATCCCGCAGGAAAGTCTCGGCGCGGTCTACGTACTCGATGTTGCGCTCGTAGCTCGCCCGCGCGTCGGGCGCGAAGGTGAAGAGGCCGTGCTTCAGGAGCACCATCCCGTCGGCATCGCGCTTTCGTTCGAACATCTCCGCTGCCAGCCTGGACAGCTGGAACCCGGGCATGACATAGGGCACCACCACCACCCGGTCCCCGAGCGCCTGGCGCACCAGCTCCGCGCCATCCGGCTGGTTGGTCAACGCCAGGATCACGTCCGCATGGGTGTGGTCGATGAAGGTGTGCGGCAAAAAGGCGTGCAGCAGGGTCTCCACCGAGGGGTTCGGTGCGCTGGCGTCGAACAGGTGCGTGCGCAGCTGGTTGACCATCTCCTCGTCGGAGAGCTTCTCCAGCTTGCGCAACCTGCGAAGCCAGGCCAGCTCGAGCGCCGGAAATCCTTGCGGCTCGATGGAATCGAGGTCCCAGCCGCTGCCTTTCACGCACAGCACCTCGACCCGGTCGCCGAGCAGGTTCTCCTTGACGATCTTGACGGAGGTGTTTCCACCGCCGTGCATGACCAGGTCGGGATCCGCCCCGATCAGGCGCGACGTGTAGACGCGCAGCGCCAGCGCCTCACCCCAGCGCGGCGCGTAGCGATCGGAGAACTGGCGGGCGTCGGCGTCGGACCAGCGGCTCTTCATGCGGTGGAGCCTAGATCATCCTGCCCGGTTTGGGGGCGCGCGGGCGTTCACTCGTGGTCCCAGGTTCCATCCCACCAGCAATGGTGGAGGCGTCCGTCGACCGCCCGGGTGAAGACGTCGAGGCGGCCCGTGCCCCAGGAACACGCGGCCACCGCCCCGGCCGAGGGGAGCAGCTGGCGTTCGGCATCGGCCGTCACCGGCATCCCTAGCGAAGAGAAATCGCTCCATTCACGACCGTTCCACCACTTGTGCAGGATCTCTCCGCGCGCTCCGCGCACGAACACGTCCATGCGATCCGGGCCCCAGCTGCATGCGGCCGGCGGTCCGGTGAGAGGTGCGGTGAAGGTGACGGCGGGATATGTCTCGTCCTCGAGCTCGGGCCATCCCAGGGATGCGAACTCGCTCCAGGCCTTGCCGTCCCACCACTTCATCATCAGATCGCCGCTGCTGCCGCGCACGAAGAGCGCCATGCGATCGGTTCCGCAGCGACATGCGGCGACCGATCCCGAGAGCGGCACGGAGCGCTTCGCCCCGGCGACCTCGAGCACCGGGATTCCGAGCGACTCGAAGCCGCTCCATTCCACTCCGTCGCGGAAGGTGTGGAGGAGCTCACCCGTCTGTCCGGTGGCGAAGACGTCGACGCGGTCCGAAACCGAGCCGCAGGCAGCCGGCGCGCCCGTCAGTCCGAGGGGGATCGCGACCCCGGCATCCGACGTCGCGGGAGCTCCCAGGACTTCGAAGGAACCCCAGTTCTCTCCCTCGCCGCTCATGTGGAGCAGGTCGCCATCCGGACTCCGGCCAAACACATCGATCCGCACTCCGCCCCGGGTGCAGGCGGCGAGCTGCCAGTCCGCGGGCAGCGGCTCGGAAAGCGCGCCCGTTCGCGCGGCCGGAAAGCCGAGCGACCGGAGCTCGCTCCAGCCCCCGCCTGCCCATTCCATCATGAGCAACTCGGCGGTGGCCCCGCGCGCGAGCAGGATCACCTCACCAGGCCGCCGGCTGACGGCGACCGGGCAGTAAAGGCCGCTCCCGATGGCCTTCCACCGCATCGCGCGGACTCTACCCGAACGGCTTGGAGACCTTCTCGGGCGGCAGGGGCGACAACCCCTCCCGGGACCGGGAGGGGCTGTCGACCATCTCTCGACTGCTTCGTTTATAGCCTGGTCCGGATCCAGCCGTAGCGGGCATTGCTCCGGCCGCCGCCGAGCTCGGCGTACCGCTGCTTCACCTTGGAGAGATTATCGGCCGTGTAGCCCGGGAACTCGAGGAGCGTCTTCAGCGAGTTGGGGATCAGCGATGCAAAGTTGGCCGGCACCGGGTGGTACACGCCCCTTCGCCGTTCGCGCCGGTCGTCATCGTCGCGCCCGCTGTTGCCATGGTCGTCGTCGCCGTCGCGGCGACGTTCCGTCACCGGGCCCGGCACCAGTCCGTAGAGGTCAGCCGAGTTCAGCCCGAGGATCTTCCGCTTCGCTTCCTGGGTCAGCTTCGGATAGCGGTACGCGCGCCGGATGCTCTCGGGGATCTCGAAGCGCCACATCGCCTCGATCTGCCACTGGGGTCCCCCGTACCAGAGCGAGTCGGAGCCGAACACGATCCGGTCGGACCCCACGAACTTCAGCAGCTGGCCCATGAGGTGCGCCGCCACGGTCGGGAACGTGACCACCGACGATGCCCAGGTCGTTCCGATCTCGGCATACACGTTCGGAAACGGCGCGGCGAGCGTCGCGAACTCGGTGGTCCAGAGGATGTCCGGCACCCCCTCGCGCGTCCGTCCCGACTTGATGTCCTGCAAGGCGTTGTAGTTCCAGAAAGCGGGCCGGATGCAGGAGTGATAGTAGATGAAGTTGAGCTGTGGCCAGTCGCGCGCCGCCTTTGGAACGTCCATCGGATGCCCGAGCTCCGGCTCCGGCCCGGCGGCCGTCGACAGTCCCTTGTGGACGCAGATGTTGAAGAAGCCGGGCTGGCGCTCCAGTTGGTCGTCGTTCGCGGTGATGAGCTCGTAGGTGGGATAGACGACCGTCTCGTCGTCCATCCGCCACCGCCTCATGTCGCTGGCCGGATCGCCGTCGACCTTGGCCGCCCGGTTGATGTTGTAGCCCTTCCAGGACGAGGGATGGTAGTTGTCGATCTGGTACTGCATGTAATCGAGGTTGCCGATCCCCGGATAGAAGAGCCCGTGGCCGAGCAGCCGGGTCGAGCCGGCGATCTTGTTGACGAAGTCCCGGACCGCGACCGTCTGCTGGGTGGTGAGGATGGCGCCGGACAGCGACTCGGGGATGTTCTTCGGCGGCTTGGGGTCGGTCTCGCCTGGGAGCAGGACCGTGCCTGGCGTCACGTTGCTCAGGATCGCGACGGTCGTCTGCGCTTCGAGGAACATCCGCTGGATGTACTTCTCCAGCTGGAACTCGCTGCCGACGTTCGGCGGGGAGGCCGGCTGGAGCTGGTTCGGGTTCCAGGGGGTCCATGGGCTCCCGAGCTCATCGAGCTGCCCCAGAGGGTTGTTGGGGTTGGTGAAGAATCCGGCGGCGGTCGATGCGGGCCCCGGACCCTGGGCGAGCGCCCTGAGCCCGCGGGAGGTGTTGTTCTGCGGCCTCGATCGAACCATGTGCGTCTGATCGTCGAAGACGAACAGGTCACGAGGGACCGAGTTCGCAGCGTAGGCGGCGGGCTCGAACATCTCTTCGTGGCTGACGTTGAAGAACTTGCCGAAGACCTCGTTCATCGCGATGAAGGACGCCGCCATCCCTCCGCTCGAACCGAGGAACTCCCGCCGGCCGATCCCAAGCTTCTTGGCCGCCGCATCGGCCAGCTCTTTCGTCCTCACCTCGACGCGCTTCTGCTGCTCGGTCTGCGGGACCGGCATGTACTCGCCGTTGGAGACCATCCGCGTCGGGACCGGGGTGTCGAAGGGCTCGTCCTCCGCCGGCGCGAGCTTCTCCAACTGCTCGTCGCTGAACCACGAATCATCCTCAGGAGATCCTGGCATCCATCGAGACATTTCGTCCCTCCTCTTGGCAACGCCCGGGGATCCTTGAAGTCGACGCACCCTCGCTTCCGGGTTGCTCGTCTCGGCGGCGACCACGATGCCCAGACGTGGACCACGGAACTGACGCGTCGCTCGCCCCTGATCGCGGAATGCGTGTTCCCCAGGCGGACGGAGGATGCGACCCTGCGCGATCGTCGAATCAAGTCGGGCCGCGTCACTCGGACGCTGGCCACCGGAGCGAGCGCGGCCGAAGAAGCCCACCATCGAGAGGGGAATTTTCGCCAGTTCTGAAAAAGTACCGGACGACGAGTGGCGGAAAGACAGCGATGCAGCGCCGTCGTCTTGCTGCAGCCGGTCCCGTCCCTCTAGCTTGAAGAGGGAGCGTCGCATGGATCCAAAGGGCGAAGACCGTCGCTGGACGCCGATCGCCGACGACGTCTTTGCTCCAGCGGTTGCCGCCTGCGGCGAGCGCAGCATCTCGCTCTTCATGCGCGGTCCGCGGGGAGATCTCCTCCATCGCCGCCGGGACGGCGATTCCTGGGGAGAGCTGCGGTCGTTGGGGCTGCCGCTGGCCCGTGTCCCGGGATCGCAGGTCCCCGTTCCCGTCGAAGGGCCACTGGCGGCCTGCAGCACCGGGCCCGGAGAGATCCACCTCCACGTGTTCGCGCGCGGTGCCGACGGAAAGTTATACGCAGCCTGCTCGCACGGATCCTGGGATCACGCCGGCGCCCCCTCCGTCGGTTGACCCGGCGCGCATTGACACTCCGTCACGCCAGAGCGTAGCGGCCAGCCTGCGCACTTCGTGCGCTCCGCGTCGCTCCCGCGCGCGGACAAGCGCGGGGTCGCGCGCTGGGCCCCGCCCACCCCGCAGGGAACGGGCCTTCCAGCAAATTCGAAGGGGGTTCACATGGACCGGCCGAAGCATCGTACGTTCTTCTTCCTTGTTGCGTTGGCGATCGCGGCGTCTGCGTTCGCCGGAGGCTCGCGCGACGAAAAGTGGGTTGCTACCTGGACCACCTCGCCACAAGGCCCCTACCCGATCGGGTACACGGTCGGGCAGCCGCTCATGAACTACGCGCTGCCCGGCGACGTCGCGCACGAACAGTCTTTTCGCCTCATCGTCCATCCCAGCGTCTGGGGCGAGTCCTGGCGCATCCGGCTTTCCAACAATTTCGGCAACGCGCCGATCGTGATCGGCCACGCATACATCGGAGTCCAGAAGACGGGATCGACCCTCGTCCCGGGCACGAATCGTGAGCTGAGATTCGGCGGCCGCCGGGCGGTGACCATCCCCGTGGGCGCCGAGGTGTTCAGCGACCCGGTGGAACTGGAGGCCGGTCGCGGCGCGGAAGCGCTCGCCGTCAGCCTGTATGCGCCCGGAACCAGCGGCGCCATCACCTTCCACGCGGCGGCCTTCACCACCTCGTACATCTCCTTCCCCGGAACCGGCGATCACACCGCCGCTGAGAAGGGCGACGTGTACGCGAACTCGACAACCTCCTGGTACTGGTTGGACGGCCTCGAGGTGCGGGCCGATTCCGATACCGAGGTGGTGGTGGCCTTCGGCGACTCGATCACGGACGGCTTCTTCTCGACCCTGAACGGCGAGGATCGCTGGCCGAACTTCCTCGATCGGCGCCTCAAGGCGAAATTCGGCTCGCGCTTCTCGGTCGTGAACGAGGCGATCGGAGGCAACATGGTCGTCGCCGTCCGGCCCGCGCCGGGCTGCACCCTCTGCGACGGGGAGCGCGCCTTCATCCGGCTGGATCGCGACGTCTTCCGCCAGGCGGGCGTAAGGACGGTGGTGTGGTTGGAGGGGATCAACGACATCGGAGGCGCGGACGCGACGGCCGCGCAGGTCATCGAGGGCATGAAGACGGTGATCTCGCGCGTCCATGCGCGCGGGCTGCGCATCATGGGCGCGACGCTCACGCCCAGCGCGGGCACGGCGTTCGGGGACTACGGCACCGCCGTGACCAACACGCAGCGCAACCTGGTGAACGAGTTCATCCGCCACGGCGGGTGGTTCGACGGCGTGGTCGATTTCGACGCGGCCACTCGCGATCCAGCGAGCCCCGGCTTCCTCTTGCCCGCATTCAACCTGCAGAGCACCACAGGTGGAATGGGCGATTTCCTGCATCCCAGCCGCCCAGGGTTCGTGGCCATGGCGAACGCCTTCGACCTCTCGCTCTTCCGCTGACCGCGGCTCAGTGTGCGGCCGCGCCGGCGGTCTCGCTCGCCGCCCGGATGGTCGGAGTGGCGGAACCGACGAGCTTCAGCCTGGGCTCGCGCTCGATCGCGTCGAGCAGAGCCCGCGTCACCTCGTCATCGATGGTCGAGGCCTCGTCGAGCGGAACCGGGAACCGGATCACCATCTCCAGTCCCGCATCGGTGAGGTGGAGATGGCTCTGGGGGCGCAGCCCGGTGAGCCGGACGGAGAGGTCCTCCGAGAGCCGCTGGTGCTGCGCATCGATCGAATCGCGGTACTTCTCGAAGACCGCCTCGACGGAGCTCATCAGCCTGGACTCGGCGAGCCGGTAGTCGCTGTCGGGCGAGAGCGTCAGCATCACCCGGTGCCAGGCGAAGTTGGAGCCGGGCAGCTGCTTGAAGAAGTTCGCGCTGGGTTGGAAGAGGATGGCGTTGGAGAAGACGACGACGCGGCCGGTCGGCTGCCCATCGGCGCTAATCTCCATCAGGTGCAGCCGCACCAGGCCGAGATCGATCACGTCACCGGTCACTCCGGACACCTGCACCCGATCGCCGACGCGGACGCCGTACTTGCCGATGAGGAAGAAGTAGGCCACGACCGAGAGGATCACGTTCTGCAAGGCAATGGCGAGCCCGGCGGTGATGAACCCTGCGAACGTCGCCAGGGATCCCAGCTCGCTCGCGAGCGCAAAGGCGATGAAGAACACGACCGCCCCCGTCACCACGATCCGGCGGATGAGCAGGAATTGCTGTCGCCGCCGCGAGTCTTGCACGTACCGGAACGTGGCCCGGCGCCAGAAGTTCGAGGCCGCCAGGATCAGCCCGATCGCCAACGCGACGAGCGCCAGGCGCAGGACCAGGCTGCGCACCTCCGCGCTCGTCTCACGATCGACCAGCTTGTCCCACTCGGCGAGGTGTCCGCTGAACCCGTCCAGGAGGATGGACTGCTTTCCCAGCGGAATGAGCGCCGCGGACACCCTCTTGAAGCGGGCGGTGATCTCGTCGATCCGTCGAGTCCGTTCGGTCAGCACGCCGGGATCCGCCGATTGCTCCGCCTCGGTGAGCCGATCGCCTTCTTGGACCGTGGCGCGGAGGTCCGCCACCAAGGGCGCCCGGAATCGCTCGATGCGCTCCCGCAGCGCGGCCGTCGCCGAGTTTGCGTCTCGCACCTCGCGTTGCTTGCGGAAGAGCGAGAACAGGTCGGAGAAGAGGGCCAGGACGCCGCGGTCCTCGGATCGGCGGGCGGCCGCGACGGCCAGCGCCGCAGGCGGCGCTGCGTTCGAGGCATTGCCGTGCAGCTCCGGCACGGAGCGCTCGAGCGTGGCGATCTGTTCGAGGACTCCCGAACCGGCGCCCCCCCCTCCCTGCGCGACGAAGCTGGCCAGCGCATCGATGGCTTCCTTGCGCGCCCGGGCGAGTTGGAGCTCGCTCTGGGCCTCGGCGAGCTGGCGCTCGAGCGTGCGCCTTCCCCGACTCGAGGCCCTGGAGAGCTGGCCACGGAGGCGGTCGACTTCCGCCTCGGCCTGCTTCACGCGTACGGCCGCTTCCGCCGCCAGGCGCGCCAGGACCTGAGGATTGAAGCGGCCCGAGAACGCCGGCTGCTCCGGTGCGGGCGCCGGCGTTACTTGCAAGAGCGGGACATCGGCGCGGGCGAACTCGAACGCCAGCCGCAGCACCTCCAGCGCCGTGTGCCGGGCGTCGTTGTACACCAGCACTTCCGGCGGCTCGGTCGCGAGCGGCGCCAGCGTGGCGAAGCCCCGATACCAGGCGATCGCCTGGTTGAGGTACTCGAGGAGGGACGGCTGCGCGCTCGCAGCCGGAGCGTTGGCGCTCTTCGCCGGCAGCCCCGAGGCAGCCAGAGCCACAGAGAGGAACAGGCCTGCCTTTCGCACGCACTCTCCTCGGCGCCCGACCTGCGCGGCGCGTGCGCAGCCTAAAGCAAAGGTCGCCCGCGCGCTTCTCCTGGAGACGGGTCCAAGTCTGGCCCGCGACACCCTCAGCGGACCGCCAGTACCCATCCTCGTGCCCGGCTGACGGCGCGCCAGGGACCCGCCGTGAACAGGTCCTCCTTCACCAGCGCAAAGCGCGCGTCGCCTTCCAACCGGGCCGCGGGCCAGGGATCGAGCCGCTGTTCCGCCGCCAACCCGTTCAAGGTGCGCCACTCCGGCGACGCGCTGACGACCAGCACACGCGTTCCTGCTTCCGGCAGCATCTGCGCGAACTCCCGGGAGGCGACGCAAGGAGGGGGCAGCAGCCGGGAGCCCAAGCCCGAGGCGGCGAACGCGAGGGCCGCGGCGGGCAGCACCAGCAGAAAGCGCGACCATCTCTGGAGATGAGGCGCGAGGCATTCTCCAGCCAGGAGTGCGAGCAGCGGATAGGCCACGAGCTGGTGGTTCCATACTTTGCGGACAGGGAGGCTCAGGCCGACGAGCAGGAGCGCGCAGGTGATCGCGAGCGTCCGGTTCCGCCGTCGAAAAGCCGCGAGCAGCGCGAACGGAAGCCCTGGCCAGAAGCGGCCGCCCACGCTTGCGAGCGCCGCCCACCACTCTGTCGAGCCGTCGCTGCGCGCACCGGTCGCGGAAGACAGCACCTGCGCATACAGGTACCGATCGTGCCAGCTCGGGTCCGCCAGCGAGACGAAGAGTGCGGCCGGCGCCAGCGCCAGCAGCGTCCCGGCGGCGCCGAGCAGAAACGTCCGCGGGGAGCGCTCCGAGATGGCCCGGGCCAGGGCGGCGCAGGCGAATGGAGCGATGCCGAACGGACCCTTGACGAGCGCGCCCAGCGATGCCGCCACCGTCGCGAGCACCCACTGCGGGCGCGGCCGGAGCACCATCAGAGCGGCGAGCGTTGCGAACAGGATCAGCGGCGGGTCGAGCCGGGGTCGCCCGCCGTAGAGGAAGAAGGTCTCGGTGGTGGCGAGCACCAGGGCGGCGGCAAGACCCTCAGCACCAGGCGCGAAGGCCATGACGGCGAGTACCGTGAGCAGCGAAAAGGCGGCGCCGGCAAGAGGGAGCGCCCGCTCACCGAGAACTCGCACCGTCGCGACAGATGGCCAGAAGCCGAACGGCAGATGCTCGCGGAACGGCGAGCTGGAACCGGGCGGGAGGCCCGGCTCGAGCCAGCTCCGGGCGGCCGCCATGTTTCGTGCAAGCACCTGGTAGAGTTGCGCGTCGGTGTCGTCGATGTGACCGGCCCAGGGCGCCGCCAGCAACGCTGCTGCCGTGACCAGCACGGCCGCGCGGGTCACGCTCCGTCCTCGACGACTTGCCGGGCCTCGAAGCGCGATCTCGTGGTCCTGGAGCGACGACTGGAGGGATTCCACCAGGGCGGGCACCATAGCCTAGAGTCCCGGCCGGCGTGCGACGGAGTTGCGCCCGGAAACCGCCTGGCGTAAGCCCGCGCCATGATCGAGCACATCAGCCTGCGGTGCCGCAATTCTCGCTCCAGCCGGAAGTTCTACGAGAAGGCGCTCGCGCCGCTCGGCTACCAGGTCGACCGGGAGTACGGCGATTCCTACGGCTTCATCCAGGGCGGGCGTCACGATTTCTGGGTGACCAAAGGCAAGGTAGGGACTCCGATCCACCTGGCGTTCCACGCCGACGAGACGTCCGCGGTCGACCGCTTCTACCGCGCGGCGATCGCGGCGGGAGGCAAGGACAACGGCGCGCCTGGAATGCGCGAAGAGTACGGATACGCCGCGTTCGTGCTGGATCCGGACGGGCACAACGTGGAAGCGGTGATCTGGAACGAAGATCTCGAGCGGGCCAAGTCCCGCGGCTCTGGTCGCCAGAAGCGGAAGCGCGCCATTAGATCGCGCGGCTGACCGGACCGCTCCGGAACGGCGTCAGGGCTTCATCGTCCATGTCGGTCCAGGTGGCGTTTGCGCCCACAAAGCGTTACGGTTACTGGCCCCAACCGCGAACAGGAGGGTGCCATGTCTTTGCGTATCAACGACGAAGCCCCCAACTTCACTGCGCAGACGACCCAGGGTCCGATCGACTTCCACCAGTGGATCG